>Ga0209542_10017940_pt1 | contig 11521 bp, 9 predicted proteins | sample RifCSPhighO2_01_FD_184028 | JGI IMG/M metagenome (GOLD analysis project Ga0209542, IMG submission 184028) | Soil microbial communities from Rifle, Colorado - Rifle CSP2_plank highO2_0.1 (SPAdes) (version 2) | ecosystem: Environmental > Terrestrial > Deep subsurface > Rock core/Sediment ...
GACTAAAAATGATTTTGAAAAAATAGTCACATTAACAAAAGAACAAGAAAGAATTATAAAAGCTGTTGATAAGAAAATTATGAAACTGAATGTAGTGACTAAAAACTAGCAGAAATTCAGGTAATTAAACAATCGTTAAAATAAAAATAGCCTTTACAATTTGCAGGTGCTTGCTTTAGTCTTTGAATTATTCTTTCAGATTCTACTTTATCTCCGCCAATCCAAAGAGCGTCTGTATCAATAGGCATAGAATCAAAATCTTTGTCAATTCCTAAGTGTTTTGTTACTTTACCTGGTCCATTTCTAAAGCCCTCTGGAGTGTATAACCCAATAATTGTAACACATGAAGGTCTGCCTTGATAACCTGTTCCTATATCTAGTAAGAAATGACCATATCTCTGGCTAACGCCCACTATTCCTGGATGGTACCTTATAGTTGGAGCACTTGAATCCTCTGCACCTTGCCATGCAGCTACTTCTCTAATTATGCCCATTCTTTCAGTTTGATTTTGAGCTTTTGTAACAATAGTTCTGCCTAACAAGTTTTGTGCTACGTCAATTGATCTATCCTGGAAAAATCTCATTCCAAGTCTACTTCTTTCATCTGGTCTAACAATTTGGTCTATCATGTGTCACTATTTAATGAACCTAATAGCTAAGGTTTATAAACCTTTCCATGAGTTTATCTCAATGGATGAACGAAGAAATTATGAATCATTTGAAGAATTATGTAGATTGGGTAGTGAAAGAGCTTATGCTAAAAGATTCCTAGTAAAGGGTAAGTCTTCCTTGAAACTAGCACTTGAAAAAGCGAGAGCATTAGGATTGCCTGAGAGTGCAATCAGAGTTGCAGAAAATAGAGGCATTCTTAAAGGACACCTAGAAATGACATATGAAGGAGCAGAAAGAATATATGGAGAAATAAGGGCGGTTATTACTAAAGAAGAGAGTAAAATACTAGATACCTTTGATTTAGTAAGAGATGCTGATTTAATAGCAAACTATCTTTTTGCTATTAATCCTGAAGTTAGGGAAAAAGTATCGCAGGCTGAGAACATTTACAAAGTAGTTTTAAGAGTTGGATCTGGAAGAAGAAAAAGTCCTTCTATCGCTGAAAAAAAAGATCAAGAAGTTAGACCTTATGATGGGGGGAGCACAAAAGGAAGCCCAGAGATAATTTCAAATTCATTACAGGATCTTATAGCTAATATCCCTAGGTCAGAATTTACTGAAAATCAAGAATATCAAAGACGTCTAAGAGTCTTATTAAGAAAAAAAGCTGAACGTGAAGCTTTTCCCCTCTTTAAGAATAACCCTGTAGAAGCATTTGGTTTACTAGAACAAAAACTTAAAGATACAGATAATGAAAATGTTAGAGATATTTATACAGAGGTTAGAGATATTTATAGAGCTTATAATTCTATGAGAACAATAGGCGTAAATCCTAAATTCCAAGATCCAAAAACAAAGGAAAGAGGAGTATTGCCTTCTCTTCACCAGAAAATAGCATTACACCATATTTTACAAGAGGAAAAATTTGGAGTTTTTGATGGTTGTGGAACTGGGAAAACCGCTATAGCAACTTTGGCTCAACCACTTATAGAAGAAAAAATGAAAGCAGACTTAGAGGAAAGAGTCAAAAAAGGAGGACAGGGATTTTTGAGGACAATTGTAATCTGTCCAAATAATGCAAAAGATGCATGGAGGACAGGGCTCATAGGAAAAGTAGAAGAGAGATATTTAAAAGATATAAATGAAAATGATGTTATAGTAGTTAATGGAGAAGCGAAAACTCCTGAATTTATTGAAGGACTAAAACAAAAAAGATGGATTGTTTTGAACTATGAACAATTAGCTACAAAAGTTAACGGAACTGAAAAATTGTTTGTTGATTCTCTTAAAGAATTGGGTGTTGATTATGTAATATCTGATGAGGCGCACCAAATAAAGGGGCTAAAAACAGAAACAAAAGCAGGAAACGTAACTCATAGTGGAGCTTTTAGAGATTTAGCAAATTCATCTAGATATCTGACATTATTGACAGGTTCTCCTATGCCAGATAGCATGAAAGATTATGCCGTACTCTTCCACTTACTCCACCCTGACAAACTTGCAAATCCGGATGAATTTATCAAACTGTATGAAGAAAATCCTAGAATTTTATATACATTATTTAATGAGAAAACAATAAGAAGAACAGCTGAAGATATAAATGATAATCTAGAATTTGATGGGCCTGCAAATGAACTTGTTGATTTAAGTCCAGAACAAAAAACAATTTATGACCACATACTTGAGTGGCAGCCAGCTAGCTGGTTAACTCAAGCAAGAAAAGCAATTCTAGACCCAAGACTTGTTAATCCGGAGATACTTCAAAGAGTTGGATTACTAGGTAAACTGGGTTATGAACATTCATCTAAGTACCAGAAACTAGAGGAAATACTTACAAGTGATAAGGGACCCGTAGCTAAGGGAGAGAGATTTGTAATATTTTCGAGCATGTTTCAGGAAGGTGTAACTAGACCTGGAAATGAAAATTTAAGAAGAAAATACTTAGAAATGGGAATAGAAGAAGAATTTGAACCTAATGGAGACTTAGAAAGAAAAATATTATCTGCGGTTATTGGTGGAGTAACATCAGTAGAATACCTACAGCATGAATTAACTGGAGATGATGAGGATTTAGGAATTGAATTGGGACAGACAGTTCTAGGTTTAGAGAATAAGGGACACATAATTACTGATGGAGAGGAGATAACTGTTAACTTAGAGAAAAATGGAGCAGTAAAAAGAAATCTTAGATATTTTGATAATCTTGGATTTGACGTTTCATTCCCTCAAAGACTAGAAAAAGCATTAACTAAGAAATTTGGAAGACAGTATCATTTAGGAGTAATCGATGGAAAAGAAGTTGATATTGAAGAAAGGGAAAAAGTTGTTGATGGATTGGGTAAAGATTTAGATGGAATAGTTTGTACTACAGATACAGGAGGGGAAAGTTTAAGCTTTATTGAGGCCAACCATTCCTTTTTCTTAGATAGAGATTGGAAGCCAAAGACAGAAGAGCAAGGAATAGCTAGACAATTGAGAAAGGGACAAGAGAAGAAAGTTTATGTTACAAGACTTCTTGGAATTGGTGCGCTTGATGAACCTTTGGAAGACTACGTTGAAAAAAAGAGAATTATAATTAGAACAGCAGTAGATGGTTATCATTTAACTGATGAAGAGATAAACTTCTTAGAAGATATAGAAGGAAAGCAATTTTCTGAAATGTTAAAAAGAGGATTAGGTGGAAAATCAATAAATACTTTAGAAGCTCAAGTTGATAGTATTTCTGCTTTTACAATTAAAAAAAGAAGTAGGGGGACGTCTAAAACAGGAGTTAGTTTCAGACATGATGAAACAACTAACACAGAAGCACAGAAACTTATGCAGTTGATAGGAAGAGATCCAGTAAATTGCTGGCAAGACCCTGAAATAGCTGATCTTTATATGAAAGCTTTGCCAACATTAAGTGTACCTATAACTCATCAAGCAAAAATTGCAGATTTAGTAAGAAGAACTGACAGTAAAGAAATAGAATTTCCTAGAACTGTTTTAAGTGAAGGCTCTGGTCCATCTCTTCTTTTCCATGCTTATCAAAGAATGGGTAAAATTCTAGAAGGACATGGGCTAAAAATACCTAAAGTAACTGATAGGGATGTTTCAAAGGTAATGCTCGAACTTGGAGGTAATCCAAATCAAGTTTTAGGGACAATGACTGGACACAAAAGTCAGTTTAAAAAAGGTCAATTTAAAATGGTAGACAATGCTTCGATATCTCTACTACAAAATTCAGGCGAAGTAAAAAGAACACTCCTAGAAGCAAGCAGAGTTTTAGATGATGGTGGACTTTTGGAGTTAACTATAGATGATAAAGCATTTCACGATGGTTCAACTCAATCCGAAGAAGAAGTTGGAGGAAAGAAAGTAAGAAGAGACTTTTATGTTGGGCTCGAACAACTTGGATTTAAAGTTCTATCTGGGAAAAATGAAGGCTTCAGTGTAAGCAGACAATATTTAGATAAATTAAGAAAAACTCACGGTGCTCACTACGCTGAATCTTTTGAAAGAAAGCTTGAAAATAATAGATTCATTTTGGCTCAAAGAATTGATAATCCTAGAGAGGACATTGATCAAGCAAACTTTTGGTGGATTAAACCGCAACCAATGGAAGCGCAAGAACAAAAAGATTCTGCAATTGAGGTAACAAGTAAAATGCCTGACTTGCCACCGGCAAGAAGAAGAGGCAGACGCGGAAGAAGACCTAAATTCAAGGAAGACATCACAGTTGATTCAGAGAGCGGGAGGCAAATAACAATCGATAAGAGCGGGGTAGTCACACGTGTGAAAAAGACCGGTGAAGAAGATGAGTAAATACAAGCCTAACGGCTATTGGAAGAAAATTGATAATACTTTGGCTGAAGCTAAGAAGGCAATGGAAGAACAATTATGGAATGAATTGCCCGGGTCAGATACTTTGTATGATAAAGGATATGGAAGTTTGAGATATGCTATATCTTCTTATCATGGAGGATTCCATAAATTTAGAAAATTACTAGGTCAGGAGCAAAAGAGATTGCCACTAGGAAGATGGAAGGATTTAGAATTTACTCTCCAACAAGCAAGGGATGTAATGAAAACAGGGAGTTGGGAAGAACTGCCTTGCGGCAATGAATTAGTTAGAAATGGTTATTCTTCATTAATGAAGGCTATAAAAATATATCATGGTGGAATGTATAAATTTAGAAAATTACTAGGTCAGGAGCAAAGACAGCTTCCAAATTTTACTTGGCAAAATGTAGATTACACTTTTCAGCAGGCGAAAGTTACTATAAAAAAAGAAAAGTGGGGAGATCTTCCAGGAGCAGATACTTTGTATGATAAAGGATATGGTGGATTGGCTAATGCAATCTCAAGATATCACAGTGGCTTTCCCCATTTTAGAGCATTACTAAAAGAAAAAATGACTGGTAAATCTGAGGCTCAAAGACTCACTTCCTTACTTGGTGAGTATGCTGGAGAGAACGATGAGTAAACCTAAACCGTGGGGTTACTGGATGAATGTTGAAAATGCTTTGCTTGAAGTAAAAAGAATTATGAAGAAGGAAGGTTGGAAAAATTTACCAGGGCAAAAAACTCTAGATGATAGAGGCTATTCAGGATTATCTAATGGAATAGTAAAGTATCACGGAGGGTTTCATAAAGTTAGAGAATTATTAGGAGAGGAACAGGTTTATGGTAACTGGAAAAAGAAAGATTATGCTTTAGCACAGGCTAATAGAATTATGCAAAAAGAAGGCTGGACAGAACTTCCTTGCACTAATATATTATGTGAAAGAAATTATTCAAGTTTAGTTCATGCGATACACAAATATTATGGAGGCATGACTGGATTTAGAAAATTACTCGGACAAAAACAAAGGAAAGTTCCTAATGGGTCATGGCAGAGTTTAGATTATACTCTTGTAGAAGCCCAAAAAATAATTGAAAGAGAAGGATGGGATAATTTACCAGGCGCAGATACTTTAAGTGTTAAAGGTTATGCTAGATTATCAAATTCTATTTCTAAACACCACGGAGGATTTCCTCATTTTAGGGGATTACTTCAACAAAGGAAAAGTGGAAGAACAGAAGCACAACAACTAGGCTCGTTATTGGAGCAATATGTTCAAGGAGGAAACCAAGATGAGTAAACCACGAGGCTATTGGCAAAAAATAGAAAATGCTAAGAAAGAAGCTCATAGAGTAATGAAAAAAGAAGGCTGGGAAGGACTGCCAGGATCCAATGTCTTGAATGCTCAAGGTTATTCAAATTTAAGCAATGCTATTTTCTCTTATTATGGTGGTATGGAAAAATTTAGGGTGCTTATTGGATCAAAACCATTAACATTAAAATTAAGATTACCTCATAGTACTTGGAAGAGTTTAGAATATACTATTACAGAAGCAAGAAGAGTAATGGTAGGTGAAGGTTGGGATAATTTACCAGGCGCAGATGATTTAGGTGATAAAGGCTACCATGGCTTAAAATCAGCAATAATAAGATACCACGGGGGATTTCACAAATTTAGAGAAGAATTAGGAGAAAAACAAAAGCAAAAAAAACAATTACCTGCTCGAACTTGGAAGAGCTTGGAGTTTACTTTGAATGAGGCTAAGCAAATTATGGAGAAAGAAGGGTGGAAAAGACTACCAAATAAAAACATATTAGATAACAAAGGATATTATGGAGTAAGTAACGCAATAGCTAAATATCACGATGGCTTTCCTAAATTCAGACAAATCTTACAAGAAAGATTAACAGGGCGAACAGAAGCTCAACAACTAAGTTCTCTTTTAGAAGATTATACATCTGGAGGACAAAATGAGTAAAAGAAAAGAATTAGAAACAAAAGTACTAGGAAGACTTTTAGATTCTTATGTGACTGGAGAAGTACATCCACAAGAAGATTTTGAATTGCTTGTTGGAAGGCCTAATGGATATTGGAAAAATCCAGGAAACATCGATAAAGAAATAAAAGTAGCCATTGATAGATTAGGGCATTTCCCAACACAAGCTGAACTAAATAAAACAGGGTATAGTTATCTCGCAGCTGCAATAAGTAAGAATGGTGGACTTTTTGCTTTAAAAAAAAGACTAGGCTATGAATTGGATTCTAAACCTCGACAATATTGGAATAATGAACAAAATGTTGAAAATGAACTAAAAGCGACAATACAAGAATTAGGACATTTTCCTAGTGGAAAAGAGTTAAGTTCATTAAATAAAACCAGCCTTGCAAAAGCTATACCTAGATTCTATGGCGGATTTCCACAAGCAAGAATTAAATTTGGATTTAGTTTAGTTAGAAAAGAACGTTCAAACCAGTCCATAGAGGATATTGCCCTCGAAGTAAGTGAAATAATTGAAAGAGTCGGACATTTTCCGACAAGCCAAGAATTAAGGGAGATAGACGGAGGACTTCTCAGTATAATAACAAAAAGTTATGGGGGATTAGTAAGTTTACGCGAAAGGATGGGATATAAAGAAGAAACAGAAAAACCAAAAGGTTACTGGCAAGATTGGAAAAATGTTGAAAGAGAAATTAAAGACTTAGAAAGAAAAATAGGGCATTTTCCATCTATTGAAGATATAAGGAAAAATAATCTTTATTCTGTTTATCATGCGATTTCAAAGTATCATGGAGGAATGACTGCTGTTCGTGAACGTCTAGGAGACCAAGAAGGGATTAGACCAATGGGATACTGGCAACAGTGGGAAAATGTAGAGAGAGAATTAAAAGATTTAGAGTCTGAATTAGGACACTTTCCAACTCAAACAGACCTAAAGAAAAAACGAAAAGGTAGTCTCCAAGTAGCACTTAGCAAATATCATGGAGGAATTAAAAACGTTAGGAAAAGACTAGGATATGTAGAAGAAGTTAGGAAGCCCATGGCTTATTGGCACAATATAGAAAATGTCAAAACGGAATTAAGAAAAATAATAGAAATTGAAGGAAGATTTCCAACTGGAAGAAGATTATCTGCTTTAGGACAGAGTGGTCTATCTCGAGCAATTAATCTGCATGGCGGGTTTAGCGAATTAAAAAGACTTTTTGGTGAAGACCAAAAAAAACTTCATTATGGAATTTGGAAGTCTATAGAATATGCAGTTTCTACGGCTCAGGGTGCAATGAAAGAGAATAAATGGAGAGAGTTGCCTGGTATTGAAACATTAAGAAAGAGAGGATACTCTTCATTAGCTGGTTCTATATTCAAATATCATGGTGGAATCAAGACTTTTAGAGAATTATTAAATAAGAGAACAACTAGAAAAACAGAAGCACAACAACTAACCTCTCTTCTTGGAGAATACTCTAGCGGAGGACGCAATGAGTAAAAAGAAACCCAATGGGTATTGGTCAAATGTTGATAACATTGTCTCTGAAGCAAGGAAAGCAATGGCTGAAAATGGCTGGGATTATTTACCTGGAAACGATGTTCTAAACGATAAAGGTTACGGAGGACTAGGAACAGCCATATCCAAACATCAAGGTGGATATCACAAGTTTAGAGAATTACTCGGACAAGAACAGAAGAGAATAGTTGATGGGACATGGAAAAATTTAGAATATACGATTGTTGAAACTAAGAGAATTATGGTTGAAAATGGATGGAATGAGTTACCTTCGACAGGCACCCTAAGAGAAAAGGGTTATGGATCTTTAGTAAGTGGAATAAAGAAACACCATGGAGGATTTCCTAAATTTAGGAAATTACTTGGACAAGAACAACTGAGGAAGGAGAATGGCACTTGGAATAGCGTAGAATACATCTTATCTGAAGCAAGGAAAGCCATGCAAGAACAAGGTTGGGAGTATTTACCAGGAGACAAGACTTTAAGAAAAAATGGTTATTCTAATTTATCTGGTGCGATAACTCGAAACCATGGTGGGATGAAAAGAGTAAGAGAATTACTTGGTCAAAGACAGCTAAGAAAAGATCGTACAACTCAGAGTTTAGACGATGTCGTGGGAGAATTAAAAGAAATTATTGATAGATTAGGTCATTTTCCTACAAATCAAGAATTTAGAGAAATAGATGGTGGTTTAATTGCTGCAATAGAAAATCGCCATGGGGGGATCAGAGCAGTTCGTGAAATAATGGGTCATGAAGGTGAAAAATCAAAGGGATATTGGAAAATTTGGGAAAATGTTGAAAGAGAATTGTCTGAAATGATTTCTGAATTTGGACATTTTCCTTCAGCAAATGAATTAAAAAAAATTGGAAGGAATATGATTCATGTAGCAATACACAAATACCATGGTGGGGTGAGAGTTGCTCGTGAAAGGATGGGCACTGATGAAAGAATTAAACCTAATGGTTATTGGAGTCAGTGGAAAAATGTTAAAAGTGAGTTGAAAGCAGTCATTGATGAATTAGGCCACTTCCCAACACAAAAAGAAATGTCTAATTTAAAGAAATTTAGTCTTCAAATATCCATTGCTAGATATCATGGTGGGATGAATGAGACTCGTGCAAAACTAGGATATAAAGAAGGAACAAAATCTCCTGGTTTTTGGAAAGATTGGTCTAATGCCGAAAAAGAGTTAAGAAAAGTAATAGAAGAACTAGGACATTTCCCCTCACAAAAAGAATTGCACTCATTAGGTCGCAGCAGTTTAGGAATGTCTTTAACAAAATATCATGGTGGTTTTAGTGCTGTTCGTTCAAGATTAGAAGATGCTGATGGAAGAACAGAAGCACAACAATTAACATCACTTCTTAGGGAATATTCTGGAGGACAGAATGAGTAAAAGAAAAGAATTAGAAACAAAGGTGCTAGGAAGACTTTTAGACTTTTATGTAAACGGAGAAGCTCCTCTGCAAGAAGATGTTGAACTGTCTCTTAGAAAACCTAATGGGTACTGGAAAAGTGTAGATAATACCAAAACAGAAACAAGAAAAGCAATGCAAGAACAAGGTTGGACGGAACTCCCGAATATTAGAATTCTTAGGAAAAGTGGTTACAGCGACTTGGTTAGTGCCATATCTGTACATCACGGAGGATTCCACAAATTCAGGGTAATTTTGGGACAGGAAAATAAAATTGCTCCAAAAGGATATCTAACAGTTCATAAAAACATTCAATTTGAGGCAAAAAGAATTATGGAAAAAGAAGGTTGGGCAGAATTGCCTAGTGGAAGAACTCTCCAAAAAAGAGGGCATGGTTCATTCTTGCATGCAGTAGATGTGCATCATGGAGGATTGCCTGCTCTTAGAAATTTCTTAGATCAAAATAGATTAAATAAGCCTCATGGAGCTTGGAAAAGTTTGGATTACACCCAGGCAGAAGCGAGAAGAGCAATGCAAGAAGAGGGATGGAAAAAACTTCCTGGAGCAAATTTGCTCGCTAGAAAAAATTATAGCAGCCTATCTAGATCGATAACTGTTTATCATGGAGGATTCCATAAATTCCGAAGATCTTTAGGACAAAGAGAATTACAAAGACCATATGGTTACTGGATGAATGTTGAAAACGCTAAGAAAGAAGCCTTAAGAGCAATGGAAGAGCAAGGGTGGGATGAACTTCCAAATGATAAATCTCTGAATAAACATGGGTATAGTAGTCTTACAAGAGCGATAGGAAAATATCATAAAGGAATGCGTGCGTTTAGGAAAATTCTTGAACAAAAACAGAAAAGAGAAAGAGTTGGAGACTGGAAAGATTTAACTTTCACTTTTGAAAAAGCAAGGAAAGCAATGCAAGAACAAGGTTGGGTAGAATTACCTTCTGGAAATGTGGTCAGCGATAGAGGTTATGGCGGTTTGATAAGTGCGATTGAGAAGTATCACGGTGGCATAAATTACTTCAGACAATTATTAGAAGAAAGAATGACTGGAAGAACAGAAGCACAAAAGTTAGGATCTTTGCTTGAACAATATGCTACTTCAGGAGATAATAAAGATGAGTGACAAAAGACCATCTAGTGAAGAATTAAGAAAATTATACTCTGAAGATAATTTAACCATTGAAGATTTAGCAAGAAAATATGATGTTGGTTCTACAACTATTTCAAGGTGGTTCAGAAACTATCAAATAGCTGCAAGACCTAGTCAAGAGTCTCGTTTTAAAAGAAGAGGAATTAAACTGATAGCAAGTATATTAATTGAAGGATACAATAGTGGAGACTCTCTAGAGAAATTAGCTGATGAAAACAGAGTTGATAAACATACGATATCAATTTTACTGCGAAAGAATGGAGTGTCTATTCGAAGAAGAAAACTACCAGATGACTTTGTAAAACCAACAAAAGATGAAATGAATGATTTATACAATAATCAGAAATTGAGCATACATGACATTGCAGAAAAACTTAGAGTAGGAGATACTACTATTAAAAATTTAGCTAGAGAATATAAGATTCCTATGAGAACTACATCAGAAGCATTGACTTTAAAAAAAACTCCCAAAGGGCTTGTTATTCCATCTAAAAATGAATTATCTGAATTATATAATGCCTTATCTTCAAGAAAAATAGCTAGACAATATGGTATTTCTGTATCTAAAGTTTATGATTGGTTGGATAAATATAAAATACTTAGAAAAGTCACTTTCAAAGTTAATGTAGAAAATGGTAAATGGGGTGATTTGGATTTTGTCTTAGAACAAGTTAGATCTTTTTTGAGTAAAAATCCAGATTATAAAAAATTGCCTAGTGCAGACACTTTAAGAAAAGAAAAATTATCTAGTTTAGCAAGTGCAATAGGGATGCACGGCGGTTTCCCACATTTCAGAGATCTACTAGAAGAAAGAATGTCTGGAAGAACAGAAGCACAACAACTAAGTTCATTATTAGAAAAATATGTTTCCGGAGGAAATCAAGATGAATAACGAACAAGAAATAAAAGATAGAATGAGCACTTATAGAACAGTTACTAATAGGCTCAATAGATACTGGAAAAAACTGGTGCTTGAAGGATTAAGAGAAGCTCAACA
>Ga0209542_10017942_pt1 | contig 11519 bp, 7 predicted proteins | sample RifCSPhighO2_01_FD_184028 | JGI IMG/M metagenome (GOLD analysis project Ga0209542, IMG submission 184028) | Soil microbial communities from Rifle, Colorado - Rifle CSP2_plank highO2_0.1 (SPAdes) (version 2) | ecosystem: Environmental > Terrestrial > Deep subsurface > Rock core/Sediment ...
GATGGGCTTCCGCAACGGAAGCCCATTGAATTTCCGCAACGCCGCGCGCTTCGCGCGCGTGGAGTGTCAGGTTCAACCCGAAGATTTTTTTGGCGAAAGATTTTTTAAGAGAAAGAGGGGCGTCTTCTGTAATTTCGTTAAGCATTTGTGCGTCTTTCAGCCAATCGCGCAGAGGTTCAACCCAAGCGGAAACCCCTTTTGCGACTTCGGCCATTTTCTCCTCCAATGACTTCTTGCGGGAGAGAAGGTTCGCCTTCTCGGAGCGGTAGATTTCCCGCTCAATATCTTGGTCAAGATAGGCGTTAAGAAGGCGTTGGAGTTTTTGAGAGATGGCCTGTATTTCGGCTTTATACTCTTGAACGATACCGGACGCGGATTGGACGGCTTTCTTCTCGTCCTTGTCGGACATTTGGGAAATCTCGGTCGCCCAATCCGGCGGCATTTTGTAGGGCTGGAGCAGATTTGATAGTTGGCTATCAAGCAACTCCTCCCGAATGGGCGGCTCGGAGCATTTGACGGCTTTATTTTTTCGGGAGCAACGATAATAGGTGTAGTGATGGACATTGCCGTTCTTTTGGTATTTCGTTTTCCGCTCGGCGGTAATGCCCATACCGCAAGTGCCACACCGGATAAGGCCGCATAGGACTTGCGGGTTATTGTGGGAGTTCTTGGGCGGCTTACTTCTCGCTTGAAGCGCGGCCTGAACCTTATCAAAAAGTTGCTTGCTCACAATCGGCTCGTGGTTGCCTTCGTAAAGTTCGCCGCCATAGCGGAAGTTGCCGTAGTAAAAAGGGTTGGACAAGAGATAAGACGCTTGGTCGCGCTTGATGGGTTTGCCGCCTTTCGTTTTAACGCCGTTCTCGGCCAAGAAATTGGCCGCGTCTTCCAACCGCCAGTTTCCCTCGGCGTAGAGTTCAAACGCGCGCTTTACGGCCTTTGATTTTTTCTTATCAACGGCGACTTGTTTAATGCGGGTGTCGTTCAGATAACCGATAGGCGCGTTGCCCGGATAGTCGCCGCGCTTGGCTTTGGCGTAAAGTCCGCGTTTGGTGTTGGCTTTCAAATCAATAATATATTGAGTAGCCATTCCGAACTCCACGCTCGTCATTAAAACATTATCCGTCGGGCGGAAACTGCGGTCGTGAGTTTGGATGTTTTGGATAACGCCTTGTTGGAGTAGCCAGCTAACGCGGCCGCTATCAACCGGATTGCGAGCCAACCTATCAAGCTTCCAACAAATAATGCCTTGCGCCTCGCCTCTCTCAATCAAGGCGAGCATTTCGTCAAAGATGGGGCGTCCGGGCATTTTCGCGGATTGCTTTTCTGTGAACTCTTTGGAGATGGAAATATTTTGCTCTTTCGCTAACGCCCGCAAGACGGCAAGTTGGTCCTCAATAGACCGGACTTGCTTGTCTTCAACATCGGTGCTTTTACGGGCGTATAAGAAGTAGTTAGACATGGTTATATTATACCATAACGGGATAGTGTATAATATAACAGTGGGCTATAATAAAAACAATGAAGAACGAAGCCCAAAGACTTGGGGAAAACCTCAAGCGCATCAGGAAGGAAAAGGGCATATCGCAGGGCGATATTGTGAGAAAATTAGGTATGCCCAAGAGCTTTGTAAGTAATATAGAGAACGGGAAAACCAATCCAACCCTTGCAACAATTGCTAAAATGGCAAAAGCAGTTGGGGTTTCGATTAATGAGTTGTTGAAGTAAATATGAAAATTACACTATCTCAATTAGAACAACATCTCCTTGCCGCCGCCGATATTCTTCGCGGGAAAATGGATGCCTCGGAGTTTAAAGAGTATATCTTTGGGATGCTTTTTTTAAAGCGTGTATCTGACCAGTTTGAAGTTGAACAGGAAACCATAAGGCGACGTTGGGAAAAACAGGGATTTTCCGAAAAGAAGATAAAAACACTTCTTAATGACCAGACACAATACGGTGCGTCTTTTTTCGTTCCTGAACGAGCGCGATGGAATAAAATTTTACTCCTCCACGATGATGTTGGGAACGAACTCAACAAGGCGCTGGTTGCCCTTGAGGAAGCTAATGAAGAACTTGACGGTGTTTTGAAGCATATTGATTTTTTAGCGCAAATTAGCAACAGGCGAAAAGTTAAAGACCCTCAACTCGTAGAGCTAATCCATCATTTTAATAAATATCCACTGACAAATGACGATTTTGAATTTCCCGACCTGCTCGGTGCGGCATACGAATATCTCATAAAAGATTTTGCGGATAGCGCGGGAAAGAAAGGCGGTGAATTTTATACTCCAGCGCACGTTGTCCGCCTCCTCGTTCGTCTTTTGAAACCGCAATCGGGAATGTATGTATATGACCCCACGTGTGGTTCGGGCGGTATGCTCATTCAATCAAAGCAATATCTTGATGAAACTGGGCAGAACGCGCGAAATATTGCTCTCTACGGACAAGACAATAACGGCACAGTTTGGGCAATCTGCAAGATGAATATGTTTTTGCACAACATCAATGATGCGAGGATTGAATTGGAAGATACTTTACAATTGCCGCAATTTATTGAAAAGGGATACATTAAAAAATTTGACCGCGTGATAGCCAATCCTCCGTTCTCTCAAAACTACACGAGGGCGACAATGGAACACCCGCAACGTTTTCGTTATGGTTTTGCCCCAGAAACAGGCAAAAAGGCGGACTTGATGTTTGTTCAACATATGATTGCTTCTTTAAACGACGCTGGATTGATGGCGACAATAATGCCACACGGAGTTCTTTTCAGGGGTGGCATTGAAAAAGCGATACGCGAGGGAATTATCGGCGATGACATTATTGAAGCCGTAATCGGACTTCCGCAACACCTTTTTTACGGCACTGGTATTCCAGCGTGTGTGCTTGTCATCAACAAGCGAAAGAAACGAGAACTTAAAGGCAAAATTCTTTTCATCAATGCGGATGCGGAGTATGGCGAGGGGCGTAATCAAAACTATTTACGACCCGAAGATATGGAGAAAATTGATTATGTTTTTGAAAATAAACTAACTGTTCCGAAATACTCTCGCTTGGTTGACGTTTCCGAGATAGAAAAAAACGAATTTAACTTAAACATACGAAGATATGTTGATAATTCTCCAGACCCAGAAATTGAAGATGTAAAAGCCCACATTAAGGGCGGCATACCAAAAAGAGAAATTGCCACATATACGGAGTTATTCAAAAAATATAAAACAAAAGCGAGTGATTTTTTTGACGAAGTAAATGCGGATTACGCGGAGTTTAAAAGCGACGTTGAAGAAAAGGCGGATATTCAGGAGTTGGTAAAAACTCACGAGGGCGTGCTTACGATACAACGGCAAGCAAACAAGGCATTGGCTGGCTGGTGGGACGATGCCCGAAAGAAGGTAGAAAAGTTGCCGAAGAATAACCACGTTGCCGAGTTTCGCCGTAAAGAAATTGATACTCTCAAAAGTGCTTTAAGCGGTATTGAAACACTTGGTGATTTTCAAAAGGCGGCAGTTTTTGTGAACTGGTGGGAGGGTGTGAGATATGCCCTTAAAGCCATAGTAACAGTCGGCTGGAGTCCATCGCTTATACCCTATGAATACATCAAGCGAGATTTTTTTGAAAAAGAACTTATTGAGATAGAGAGCATTGAAATTAGTATCGCCAACATTCAAGAAGCACTCGCGGCTTTAATTGACGATATTGATACCAACGGAGATGAGGAAGAAGAAAAGACAGCTAAATCGGCGAAGGCGTTTTTAAAAACTCAAATTGAGAACCTTGAAGAAATAAGAAAAGAGAGCGCAAAAAAAGATGCAGAAAAAATGAGCGCGGTTTTAGAAGACATTTTAGCTAAAGAAGGGAAACTCAAAGAAGTAAAAAAGGTTTTGAGAATAAAGTTAGCGGAACTTGAAGCAAAAATTGAAGAGAAAAAAAAGACATTCACGGAAGCGGAGGCAAGAGAGCTTATTTTGAAAAAGTTTTACGATGGTATTAGTTTTCAGCTTGAGCGTTATCTTGGCGCGGAAGAAAAGCAGATTGTTTCCGCCCTTGAAAAACTTTGGGACAAATATCAAACCTCTCTTGAAACTATCGGGGCAGAACGAGAAAAGAGTGCAAGACAACTTGCCAAGTTTCTTAATGGTTTAGGATATTCAAACTAAATTATGGCGACCGCATTAAAAAATAAGAATAATGGCTGGATAAAGACCGTTTTGAACGACCCTAAATACTTCCAAGTGGTTGGAAGTGGCGTTGATGCATGGGTTGGCAAGAAAAATTTTCTGTCAACGAAATCAGTTCAAGGAACAAAAATCGCGTCCATAGAAAGCGAGATTGATTATTTCAATCGTCCTTCTCGTGCGAATATGCAACCGAAGATTGGACGTGTCGCATTTGCAAAAATGAGGGATACTCTCAAGGTTCTTTTATCAGACAAGGAATTATCAAAGTTTTACATTCTATCTACTGGCTTTGCTCTTATTAAACCTCAAATTGAGAGCGCATACTTATATCAAGTTTTACAGACGCAAAGATTTAATTTACAGAAAGACCGCTATGCAGAGGGGTCAACACAACAAGCAATTTCTCAATCAGATTTTGATAAGCTGACTATTTCGTTTCCCGAAGATAGGCAAGGGCAACGAAAAATCACCGAAATTCTTTCAGTGATTGATGGCGCGATTGAAAAGACAGACGCGCTGATTGAAAAATACAAGCGAATGAAAACGGGAATGATGCAAGACCTTTTCCGTTACGGCATAGACGATAAGGAAAAAATCAGAAGTGAGAAAACTCATAAGTTTAAAAAATCACCGCTCGGAAAAATACCAGAAGAATGGGGTTTTAAAAAACTTGGTAGTTTACGAGAATTTATAACGAGCGGTTCTCGTGCTTGGGCTCAATACTATTCTGACGAAGGAGCTTTATTTATCAGAATAGGAAATCTATCTCGTGAAAATATCCGCATAAGGTTTGATGACGTAGTTTATGTAAGTCCCCCGAACAACAGCGAGGGCAATAGAACTAACATTAAGACAGGCGATGTGTTAGTTTCAATTACCGCCGACCTCGGAATAGTTGCCCTTGCCCCACGTAGCTTGAGAGATGCTTACGTAAATCAACATATCGCACTATTGAGATTTACCGATATAGAAACATTATCTCCGTGGGTCGCTTTTTACTTGTGGAGCAACGGGGGTCAAAAACAATTTCAAGTATTGAATGACGGAGGAGCAAAGGCGGGTCTGAATTTACCTACCGTTGATAGTATTTTGATACCCTTACCCTCCAAAGAGGAACGAAAAAAGATTATACAATCAATGATGTCCATAGAGGAAATAATACTTAAAGAGAGTACCGAAAAATACAAACTGGAAAGAATAAAAAATGGTCTTATGGAAGATTTGCTTACTGGCATCGTCCGCGTAAACCCTTTAGTAAAATAATATGGACAAAAAGAAAATCATTTTAAACGAAAAGGAATATGTGGAAGAACCGTTGCTCCGCCAACTGGAGAGTTTGCGTTGGTCTATTCTTCGCGCAGGCGAGGAGGGCAAGGGCGACCCCAACATTACGTTCCGTGAAAGTTTTGCCGAAGCGATAATTGAGAAAAAACTTTATGAGGCGTTGCTCCGTATCAATCCGTGGCTTGAAGCAGACCAGCTCCCTCCTATCGTTCGCCAAATAACAACGCCAACGATTACAGGTGGGCTAATTGAACATAACCGTTATATTTTTGAAAAACTCCTTGAAAATACAGTGGCAGAAAACAGAAAGACGGGACGACCAGAAGTTGTCCGCTATATTGATTTTAATAATCCCGACAAAAATGAGTTTCTGGCAATTTCGCAGTTTAAAGTCGTTATCCCATCAACAGAGAAGCATATCATTCCTGATATTGTCCTATTTATTAACGGCTTGCCCGTAATAGTCATTGAATGTAAATCGGCATATCTTCCTGACCCGATGGGCGAAGCGATTGAACAGCTAATGCGCTATCAAAACCGCCGTAGCGAAGAGCCGGAGGGCAATCAAAAACTCTTTTGGTATAACCAGCTTGTTGTAGCGACCAGCAAACAGCTCTGCCGCTATACGTCCATCACTGGCGAGTTTGAACATTTTATTGAATGGAAAGACCCGTATCCGTTCAGCTTGAACGACATAAAAACCGAAGGGAGCGAAGCAGTAACGAGCCAGCATATTTTCGTGCAAGGTGTTTGCGAAAAGAAAAACCTGCTGGACATTATTCAATCATTTATCATTTTCCAAGAAGACAACAGGGGCAAACTAATAAAAATAACTCCCCGATACCAACAATTCAGAACAGTTAGCAAAATTATTAAAAGATTACATTCGGGAGTAACCCCAAGTCAAAAAGGCGGCATAGTTTGGCATACGCAAGGTTCTGGCAAGTCCTTAACAATGATGATGGCGGTCAAAAAAATGTATCACGAAGCCGCGCTGACCGCGTTTAAAACCATCTTCATTACAGACCGCACCGACCTTGAAATCCAACTCCGCAACACAGCAAGGAGCGTGGGATACAAGTTAAACGTGGCACAGAACATTTCTGAATTAAAGAAATTGCTCTCCACCAATACGCCCGATTTAATAATGGGAATGATACATAAATTCCAAGAACGCGACCTATTGCAAGAATTTCCGCTTCTCAACGAAAGCGACAAAATACTCGTTCTCATAGATGAAGCGCACCGAAGCCAGTTTAAATTGCTCGGCGCTAATCTGCACAAATCGCTCCCGAACTCCGTGAAAATTGCTTTTACTGGAACGCCAATAGATAAGGTTGAAGAAACTTTTGGGGACTACATTGATAAATACACTATCAGGCAAGCAGTTGAAGATGGCGTAACCGTTGAGATTATTTATGAGGGCAGAACCCACAACGCGGCAATCAAAGACAAGGAGGCGATGAATAGGCGTTTTGAGGACGTATTTTCCCAAGCCGATGAAGAAACCCAAGCCCTTATTCAAGGACGCTACACGTGGAAAGGATACCTTGAAGCAGAGGAAACAATAAAAGCAAAAGCCGAGGATATGCTTAAACATTATTTAAGCCATATCTTCCCAAATAATTTTAAAGCTCAAGTTGTAGCGGTTTCCCGTCTTGCCGCAATCAAATACAAGCTCGCTTTTGATGAACTGCTCGCTAATAAGGATTGGGTTGACGCTTTCATATCTGAACTCCAGAAAAACACCGAAATTAAAATTGACAGAGAGCAGTTAGCGAGAATGAAAACGGAGGTGATAATCTCTGGTTCAAATAATGATGACCCCTCAATGCGTCCTTATACGAATGAACTTACGCACCAGAAAATAATCTCCAGCTTTCTTTTGCCGTTTGGTAAAGAAAATGACGATGGAATAAGTGGAGATGTCGGCATTATTGTCGTTCAAAGTATGCTCCTTACGGGTTTTGACGCCCCCATTGAGCAGGTTATGTATATGGACGACATTATCCGCGAACACAATCTCTTACAAGCTATCGCTCGCGTAAACCGCGTAGACAAAAACAAGGAGGCAGGTTTCATCGTGGATTATGTCGGTATAGCAAACCACCTCCGAAAAGCACTCTCCAATTTCAGGGACGAGGATATAGAGGAAACTTTGCAGGTAGTGAAAGACGCGGGGCGTGATTTGGACGAGCTTCAATTTACTCAATCAGCCATTTTAGATTTTTTCAAGAAATACGACGTTCAAAATACGGACGATATTGATGTTTGCGTTGACCTTCTTGCGGACGATGAGGTTCGTAATGATTTTCTGGCTCTTTTCCGAAAGTTCTCAAACGCGATGGACAAAGCTCTCCCGAAGCCAGAAGCCCTGAAATTTGCAAAGAACTTAAAGCAGTTTAGTTTTATCGCTCAAGTAGCTCGCAACCGCTATCGCGATGAAAAATTAAATCTCCGCGACGTAAGCAAGAAAGTAAGAGATATTATTGATGAGTTTCTAGTATCAATGGGCGTTGACCCAAAAATTCCACCTACCCCGATTTTTGACGAGAAGTTTGAGTTGAAGATTAAGAAGACGACCCCAAAAGCAAAAACTGAAGAATTAAAACACGCTATCGCCGACTACATTGAGAAACACGAAGACGAAGACCCAGAACTATACGCTCGGTTCAGCGAAAAGCTTGAAAAAATGCTCCAGCAATATCACGAGAACTGGGAATTGCTTGCGAGAGAACTGGAACTGCTTCGGATTGAGATGCGGCAAGGTCGTGAGGGAGAAGAAAACTATGGATTAGACCGCAAAAAAGAGCTTCCGTTTCTCGGTTTGCTCAAAAGAGAAGTTTACGGCGTAACGGATTTATCCGAACTCAATCAAGAGCAAAAAGATGTCTTGGTGCAGACCACGAAAGATATTTTGGAAAGAATTAAAACAGATACCGCGCTCGTAGATTTTTGGAACAACATCCCAGCACAGCGCAGATTGAAAGGATTTATTTCTTCCCATCTTTTGACCGCGTTCAAGGCGAACGAAACTATGTTCAACAAACGTATATTGTTGAGCCAAAAGATAGCAGAACTCGCTTATCATCTCTATGGAAACGCCTAAATTTTACAAGTTAATACGTTCCAAGCGGAAGACCATAGCGTTGGGCATTACGGCAGATGCAACGCTGGTGGTTCGCGCACCACATAACACCTCGTTGAGCTACATTGAACGGCTTTTGAGCAAGAAAATGGGGTGGATACAAAGAACAGTGGCTCGTGTTATGAGCCGCCCTCGCACCCCACCGAGGGAGTTTGTGGACGGAGAAAGTTTTTTGTATTTAGGCAAGACCCATAAAATGCGAATTGATAAAAATGCCTCAAAACCCATAGCGTTTAAGAGTGGTTTTATTTTGAACACGAAAGATAAAACTCGTGTTCGCAACCTAATCATTAACTGGTATAAAGCGGAGGCAAAAAGGAAAATATCAGAGCGCGTAGAATGGTGCGCGCGGCGTTACGGAATTTCTTTTAAATCAATCAAAATAACTTCAGCAGAAAAACGCTGGGGTTCGTGCGGAACATCGGGCAACTTGAACTTTAGCTGGCGGTTGATAATGGCTCCGACATCTGTTATAGATTATGTAATTATTCACGAGCTTGCTCACCTTGAACACAAGAACCATTCAAAAGCATTTTGGAATAGCGTTAAGGTAATGTATTCAAGTTACGAGAAAGCCAAGAACTGGTTGAAACGAAACGAGGGAACATTAACTATTTAGGAGGTCGTAGTAAATTAAAAAAATTATGCAACTTACACAAGAACAAGAAAAAGAACTAGGGCTGTATTTAGAAGATTTCCGCAAATCTTCAATCGTTGAAGACAACAATGTAAAGATGCTGTTTAGCGACTTTGACAATAAGAGAATGACGGCCATTTTGGACTTAAAGAAAATGGTCAATGATTTTTTAGCTGGGGGCATTTCGCTTGTTGATTTTAAGGAAAGGAGTGAGGCGATGAGCCGAACTCATCCCTACTGGGGCTTCAAGGGGTTTAGTGGTCAAATGCAACTCAATCAGTATGTAAATAACATTGATGACGAAGCTAAAGAAGTGCGGTTGAAAGATGCATTGAAGTTACCGAAGACGTTAGACGAAACGGTTTCAAAAATTGATACACTTGCCGACTATCTTGCGGAATTGAAAACCAAGACGAGCAATCCAAAAAGTATTCCGAGAGTAAACCAATCGTTCATGCTCTCTTATTTTTGGGAACTCCAAAACCCAGAGCTTTACCCGGTATTTTATGGCTCTGCGAAAAACGTTCTTGAAAATCTAGGCTTTGATTTTAAGAGCCAAGAGACAGCGGGTATTGAATATAAATACTTTGCAGAGATTTGTTACACTATCCGCGCATTTTTTGAAGACAAAGGGGGTGTTAAAGAACGTAACTACACGTGGTTCGTTGAGCACGTTCTTTGGCATCAATTCAAAAAGCAGAATAAAGAAGTTGAAACCGAAATAAGAAAAGATACGCGCACACCGAGTAAGGCGAAACTTGTTAAGGGTGAGGAGGAAAGCTGGATACCGCCTATCATAGCTGACCTTGAAAATCTTGCTCTAAATCAAGAAACCGACTGGTCAAAGAAAAGAAATCTCAAACCAGAAAAAGCTTTTGAAACCAAGCTTCGTTATGTCTTTACAATCTTGGGCTACAACGTTACAGAGTTGGGTCAAGGAACGGGCAGAGAGCCGGACGGTGTTGCAATTTCAACCGACGGGCATTCCGGCTATTACGCAATTATCTATGATGCGAAGGCAAGAGAAAAGGAGTATTCAATCGGAACTGGCGACAGGGAGATTGTTGAATACATTAGGAACAAACAGCGGGAATTACAAAGGCAGAGGGTTGATAAAGTTTCCTTTTTAATCATCTCTTCGGAATTTACAGACAGCCCATCACTTGATAGCTCACTAAAAGATATTTTCCGAGCAACACGCGTCCCAACCATTTTATTGAGAGCAAAGGATTTGCTTTACATCGTTGGACGCAAACTTTCAAACGCCGACATTGACCATTCGCAATTAGAAGACCTTTTTCTTGAAACGGGCGTTTTAACGAAGGACAAAATAGTTGACGTGCTTGGATAGATTTCTCTACTTAGTGAAAGTGAGTAAAGGGAGTTGCCGATTTGAAAATCGGCAAAGTTTTCATAATGCGCGCACGGGTGGCGTGGGGCAAGCATTATATTAAATGTCTTCGTCCCTCTTTCTCTTAAAAAATCTTTCGCCAAAAAAATCTTCGGGTTGAACCTGACACTCCACGCGCGCGAAGCGCGCGGCGTTGCGGAAATTCAATGGGCTTCCATTGCGGAAGCCCATCAAAAAATTGGAAAAACTGAAACTTGTTTGTTGTTGGTGAGTATTTACGACACCTTCATAACCTATATTAACAATCGCCAAGGCGATTTTTTTTGTTATCCAACCTCGTCGTTCGCCCGTTTGCCGACCAGAAGCAGTAACAATACCGAGGCGGCGGCCCAATAAAACACCACGTCACCGCCGACAAATACAGCCCTCACGAAATTGCTAAATTGGTCAAGAACTTCATCCGGGAGCAATGGCATCAAAATCGATACCAGAAACCCGGTCTGGGAAAGCGCTAAGAGCAAGGACGCAATCCTCCCGAAAGTTTCCGATCCAACCGGAGACTGCATGATCACCCGAGATAGAATGAATAAAATCAGGAAAAATACCGCTGCAAAACCGATTAGCCGCGCGGGGAAATCGCTGAGCGTGCTCACCGGCGCGAAGTCAACCAAAAGAAAAGACAGCGCGGCGGCAACGAGGAGGGGCATCACTTTCCCACGGGCAACATAGAGAAAAGCGTATCCGATGGCCGCTGAAACGAAGAAGGCCAGAACTAGAAAGTCCCAGGAACCAAAATTTGCAAAATCCAAAAGCCCCATTGTTTTATTCGCCTTTTATTTTTCCCCAGAGACTCTCGTCCGGATCGATTTTTTCTCCCCGCTCTTCGGCTAATTTTTTCAGAAGATCGCGCTCTTTGCGGCT
>Ga0209542_10017943_pt1 | contig 11518 bp, 14 predicted proteins | sample RifCSPhighO2_01_FD_184028 | JGI IMG/M metagenome (GOLD analysis project Ga0209542, IMG submission 184028) | Soil microbial communities from Rifle, Colorado - Rifle CSP2_plank highO2_0.1 (SPAdes) (version 2) | ecosystem: Environmental > Terrestrial > Deep subsurface > Rock core/Sediment ...
AGCAAAGTTAAAAATGTTTTAAATATTCTTGATTTGAGCACATATCAAGATTTACAAAGAGAAGTTTATAGGTGTTTTGATGGTCAAAATGAAGGCATGATAGATTGGAAAAATGAAAAAGAGTATGTCAATTATCTTTCAAGTTTTAGGGGCATGGGGAAAAAAAGCATTGATCTTATAATTTCCCATCTAAAAAAAACAAAATTTAGTTTTAGCGAAAAATCCGCAAGAAAAGCTTATGAAAACAGCGGTAAATAGTTATTAATTTTTATATGGATGCATACTTTCTTAAAAATTACATTTTAAAGTCCTCGTAAACTGCGGAAAAATTTCAGGAGAAATTTTAAAGGAGTGCTGAGAAATCACTACTAAAGATTAAGAAACCTCTGTCATTTTTGAAAGGTAACATGAGCGAAAGGTTTAAATAGTTCAAATATCTAGATATATTATCACCTCTTTTTCCCCAGGAGAAGCTTCAGGCTATCTTTTTTAAGCGGCTTGAAGAATCTCCCAGGGTTGTATTAAAAAAGATTGATAATTAAAAAGTCGTGGAATTAAGCATTTAGTTTTTATTATCTGCCTCCACGCATCACATTCTTAAGTTTATTAAAATTATTTTTTAGAATTAAATTCAGTATAATGACACTTCCCGCAATAGCTTCTGTCTTTAGCAACCATTAAGAAGATTCCTGGTCCGCATCTTGGGCAGTATTTTTCTCTTTTTACAGTGCCGTTTTCAATTTTATATCTTGCATATTTTTTACTAGTTGGCTTATTTTTGTGTTTTTTCTTCCCTTTTTTTATAATCTTTTTTGGCATTTTTTATTTTTTTTCCTCTGCTTTTTTGGATTCTTCAGCGCTTTTTTTTGCAGCTTCTTTTTCCTCTTTAGATTTAGCTTCGGTATTTTCTTTTTCCTCTTTAGATTTAGCTTCGGTATTTTCTTTTTCCTCTTTTGAGGAATATATATTTGCGTTAATTCTAAAACTTTTTGAACCAAATCTGCCGTAAATTTTTTTTATCTTAAAAGCTTCAGAAGAAGTTTTGAATTTTTCAGAAATAATTTTTTCAGCTTCAGAATGACTTGGAGTTATCTCTGATTTAACTTCTAAAACAATTTCTTTTCTGTTAAATAGCGGATTCTTTTTTTCGTCAATAATTTTTATATCCATTTTATATTTGTATTAAGCAAAACTACCGGGTTTTAATTGCATAATTTCCTTTTTCTTTAATATTTATTTTATTAGCAATTTCTGATTTTTCGGGATCTAACAATACAATCCTTCCTTTAAATGATTCTGTGATTTCTTTAGCTCCGCATTTAGGGCATTTTTCTCCTTGTTCAAATATTGTGTGGCATATTTTGCATGCCTTAGATTTTGGCATTTTATTTTTTTGTCTCCTTTTTTGTTTTTTTCTCTGAATTTTTTGTTTCTCCTTTTGCTATTTTTTCACTTTCTTTTTTTCTTTTTGTTGCGTCTTCTTTAATCCATTCAATTTTTCCAAGCCCGGGTTGACGCATGGTCAGACCTATTTTTGGTTCGTTTCCTTTATGGGATATTGCGACGATTCTTGCTAAACATAAGTCGCCATTTTTTAAAATTCTTTTTGAAGATTTTCCTGAAAGAGTATTTGATTTGCTGAAACTTACAAAATCATCCATTGTCTGCGAAATATGAATCATTCCTTTTATTGCTCCAAGATTAATGAAAGCTCCGAAATTAGTTATTTCTACAATTTCTCCAAAAACTAATTCATGAAGTTCTGGTTTCCAGACTAATAATTTAAATTTTGAGTTATAATATGCCGCGCCATCTCCGGGGATAATCACGCCTTCGCCAACAGACAAAACATCAATCACGACGATAGCTTTCCCTAATTCTTTGTTATAATAATCTGTGTATGTTTCCCGTAATTGTTTTTCAACAGCTTCTAAAGTAGGCAGGCCAAATAATTTTGGCTCTACTCTTACGTAATCTTCCATATCCATTAAGTAGAACATGCTAAAAAAATAGAAGAATTGGTTTAAAAGTCTTTTGTCGAACGTTAGTGAGACACCGCAACGAAGTGAGGACTCAACCAAAATTCTAATTTTGAGTTTTGTCCTCAAAAGATTTTTAATAAAAGAACTTTAACTTGTATTTTTGCAATGCCGAAATATTTATAATGTTTAAATCTTTGTAAAAGTATAGCAATAGAAATCAGATTGATTTCTATTTAAACTTAAGACCTATCGGGTTTGATTTGCAGGAAACAAATCAAATGAATTAAAAAACGGGAAATTTTTTAATTCAACTGCCCAAGCGTGGTCAGTTGAAAGGAGGTAAAAATAAATGAAGAAAAATTTAATTTTAGTTGGATTGTTAAGCGTGATTTTAGTTTTTGGAATTGTTTCAGTTGTTTCTGCAGTAGAAATTACTGGAGATGTTGGTCTTGATTGTTCAGGATGTGGTCTTCCAGGTGAAAATTGTCCTACGGGTTGTTCTATGCCAAATCTTAAGACAAGTAATTCAGGATGTCCTTCTGGATACAACACAGCAAGAACATCTAACGATAAAACTTGTTGTGTGAACGCTCAAAGAACCGGAACAACAGGCAGATGGATTAGTGATTTATTTTCTGGAAGTTATACTGGAAAGGTAACCATCACTGGAGAGATGACTCAAGATAAGTGTGATTCATATTGTTCTCTTAGCACAGGTACATTAAGTTCTAGCAGTAAGCAATGTGATTGCAGTCCGGCAGAGATTCTTAGAAATGGGCGTACATTTTGTACAAATTTAGATAGTCAGAAAGTTTGCGGAGAATTGGGAAGAAAAACAACTGCAAACGACGGCACGCAAGTAACTTTTACAAGGGAAAGAACAGGTTTTTTTAGCCAAGCTAGAATACTTGTTAATATCAGAGAATCTACTGATTCGCTTAGTTATCAATAATTTTATTTTTTATTTTTATCCCCTTTTTCTTATTATTTTTGATAATTAGTTATAACTTTTTCCAAAATCAAAACGTTTAATAATCAAATTTGCTTATTTTTAACATGAAAATAGAGGCGGGAGAGGTTTCAGAAATAGAAATCCAGTTAAATGCTCTTGAACATGAAATTAAAAATTTAGAGCATTTTTTTATTTTAAAAGATTTAAAAAAGTTTAGTGAAACTAAAAATAATATTATTCTAATTCAGAAAAAAATAAAAATGTTAACCAAGTAAAATGACAATCTTTGGCGAAGAAGAAACAGAATTTAAGGGATTAATTGATGAACTTAGAGATACAGCTCTGCAGCAAAGAAATATTTTAACAGAAATTAAACAACTTCATGGGATAGAACATCTGGAAAATGAAAAAATAATCTCTCATCAAATTAAAGAATTAATACGAGAATTAAACAAATTAAATGAAAGAATTCCAAAAATACTTCATGGAGTTATTATTCCGAGGGTTCTAAAAAAACAAATTTTAGACACACAAAAATTTTCAACAAAGAAAGAAGAAAATTTCAGTGAATTAGAAAAAGAAACAATAAAAAGATTAAGGAAAGAAGCCCAGATAATTAAAAAAGAAAAAGATTTCAAAAAAGTTATAAAAGAGGATTCATATGCTAAATTTGCTAACACTCTTTTTTCAAGACATTCAAGAAACTTAATTGAAAAAAATTTTTTTAAAGCGCTTCAAGTGGATTTGGAAAAATCAAATTTAATGTATCTCTTTCCGACATATATTTCAATAATTTTATTTACAACTCTTTTGGCTGCAGCTGCTGGATTAATTCTCTTTACTTTTTTCATATTTTTTAGCATACAGCCGCATATGCCGATTATAAAACCCGTAGAAGATGTTGGTTTAAGAGCGCTGAAATTAATTTGGATTTTAATTGCTTTTCCTATTGCTGGATTTTTTATCTCTTATGTTTATCCCTCTTTAGACAGACGGGCTTATGAATCGCAAATAGATGCTGAACTTCCTTTTGCAACAATTAATATGGCGGCAATATCAAACTCACTTATTAATCCTGTAAAAATCTTTGAGATTATAATTTCTTCTGGAGAATTTCCAAATGTTAAAAAAGAATTCACAAAATTAATGAATCACATAAATGTTCATGGATATAATATTGTAACTGCTCTGACGATAACTGCATACAGCTCTCCGAGCAAAAAAATGAGTGAGCTTCTAAGCGGACTGGCGACGACAATAAATTCTGGAGGGGATTTAACAAGATTTTTTGAGACGCGGGCTGAGACATTATTATTTGATTATAAACTAAGAAGAGAAAAAGAAACAAAAACAGCAGAAACATTTATGGATTTGTATATCAGCATCGTTATTGCTGCGCCGATGATTTTTATGCTTTTGTTAATGATAATGAAAATAAGCGGATTGGGAATCTCTCTTCCTACCACAGTTATAACTTTAATGATGGTTTCTGGCGTGGCGATGATTAATGTTTTTTTTCTGATTTTTTTACATTTAAAAAAAACTGAATAAATAATGGAATTTAAAAAACAGCATAAAATAGGGATAGCGTTGGCGATTTTAATTATAGCCGGGGCTTTTTTATTTAAAGAAAGTCCTATATTTTCTTTAGCCATTGGAATTGGAATCATTATTGGAGTTTTGCCTTTTGTTCTTTCAACTATCGCTGAAACAAAAATTGCTAGAGAAAAAGAAGAAATATTTTTGGAATTTGCGAGAAATCTTGTTGAGAGCGTAAAAATGGGGTCTTCGATAAGCAAAAGCGTTTTAATATTAAAAAATAGAAATTACGAAGTTTTAAACAAGCATGTTGGGAAATTAGCAAACCAAATTTCTATGGGAATTCCCCTAAATATTGCAATGCAGACATTTTCAAAAGATATCAATAACGCAAAAATATCTAAAGCAATAACATTAATTCGGCAGGCGGAAAGAGCAGGTGGAGATATTGGAAAAATTTTAGAGTCCGTTGCAGAAGCTGTCAGTACAACTGATAAATTAAAGAAAGAGAGACAAGCCGCGATTTCTGCGTTGATGGTTCAGGGATATATTATTTTCTTTGTTTTTATAATAATTATTTTAGTTATGCAGTTCCAAATTTTGCCTCTCGTTTCGGGTCTTGCAGGCACTGTCAGCATCGGCGGCGTGGAAACAAGCGGAGCGGGATTTGACCCAAGAGAAATAGCAGATGCTTTTTTGGATTTGCTTTTAGTGCAGGGATTATTCAGCGGATTAATCATTGGAAAACTTGCAGAAGGGAGCATAAAAAACGGAGTTAAACATTCATTTATCTTAATGATTTCTGCTTTTTTAATTTCTACAACTACAAATGCTCTTTTTGGAGGGTAAATGATAAAACAAAAAATAGGAAATTTTTTGACAAGTTCGCCCAAGCGTGGTCGAATTGGAGGGTAAATGATAAAAAATAAAAAAGTGAAACATACCCTAAGGAAGGGCATAAATACCCTAAGGAAGGGCATGAAGGAAATTTCTTATTACGTCCTTTTTAGAAAAAGTCGCAAGGGTTCGCATGTAAGTTTTATTATTTCTTTTATATTATTTATAATTTTTTTAATTTTTTTTGTGAGCATTCTTAATCCATTTGAAAGAGTTGAAACAGGAAAAAGTTCTCTTTTAAAACATCTAGAAAATGAAATAGTTAAAGAAACATCTGGAAAAGTTATGGTTGTTTCAGTATTAGAAGATATAACTTCCGGATGCGGAGATATTGATGCTTTAAATATTAAAAAATATGCAATTAAACAGGAAGCAAATTTTCTTAAAATTTATTCTTCTAATAAATTTGCGTCATCAAATTTTTTATGCGACCCTGCGCAAAATGGATATAAAATTGGATTAGTAAGAACGCAAAATTATGCGTTTCAATCTGAATTTTTGAAATTAAATGACAGTTATAATAAAAACTATGAAAATCTTAAGAGAATTTTTGGGATTCCAGAAGCAAATGATTTTGAATTTAGTTTTTTAGATGATTCTAAAATTTCTATAACTGAAGCAAAATTTAAAAAAGAAACTCCTCAAGCAGAAGTTCTAGCTGAAATAATTCCAATAACTTATTTTGCTGAAGATTCAGAAATAAAAAATGGATATATTCGGGTGGTTTTATGGTGATGAAAAATAAAAATGGATGGACTTCAGTTATTGAAGTATTTGTTTCAATTTTGTTAATAGCTGGAATAATGGTTGTAGTAGTAAACAGCAATACAATTCAAAAGCCAAAAATTAGCGAGCAAATCTATAAAGAGCAGACTCTGACTTTAAAAATTATTCAAATGGATGATACATTAAGAGCAGATATTTTAAACAATCAATTAAGCAGAGGTATAACTAGCACAATTAGAAACACAATACCGGATTATTTGTTGTGCGAGGCAAAAATTTGTGATTTAAACAGCGAGTGTATTTTGGACAAAACCGTGAATAAAGAAGTTTATGCAAAATCTGTTTTAATAACCACAGATATGGTTGATTATAGTCCAAAGGAATTAAAATTATTTTGCTGGAAAAAATAAAAATGGAACAAAAAATGGAAAATTTTTTGACAAACTCGTCCAAGCGTGGCCGAGTTAAAGAAATAAAATTATTTTGTTGGAAAAAATGAATACTAAAAAATTTGAAATTGCTATAATTTTAATTGTAATTTTTTTATTTGCGCAATCTTTGCAGGTATCTGCGCAAGAGGAAATTACAGAAATTAGCTCTAAAGAGTTTAGTTATCATGGAACTGGGTATGAACTATCTTCAGATGGAGAAATTTTATTTAATAGCGACGCCAGCAAATTAATAATTAATCAAGGAAAAGAAAATGAGATTATTATTGAAGGAAATTCAGGAATAAAAGTTTCGCCATTGGGAAAAATCAGCATTATGGAATCTGGATCTGAATTTAGCATAAATGGAAACGCTTTTAAAAATATAGCTTCAGGAGATATTGTTTTTGATAAAAATACTGGAAAAATAACTAACGCTGATTTTTTTACAAATGAAAATATTGGAAGTTATAATATTAATGAAAATAAATTTAATGTTCCTGCTAATCAAAGATTTGTTTATAGCTCAAAAAAAGAATTTGAATTACCTGGAGGAACTGAGATTCTAGAAGTTAAAAATACTCAAATTAAAAGCAGTGGAATTGTAAATTACAAAGGAAATGAAATAGGTGGAGCTTTAAATTTTGATGAACATGGAAATATTTTTGTAAAAGCCAAAACAAACAAAGTAACTTATGGTAAAAATGGAAATGTTTTATCTGTGGAACTTGGAGAAGAAACAATAATCAACGGCGTTTCAATAAGAAATGCAGGGGAAAGAGTTCCTGATCTTCCTATTTTCTTTGATAAAAACGCAGCTGCAGCATCTCAAAAATTAGAGTATATTGTTATTGACCCTTCTAAAAATTTGTTTGCGTTTAGAGAAAATACAAAAGCTTCTCCGGGAAATGTTCGAATTGAATTTGATAAAGGAAATTATTTATTTGGAGATATTATGGATGAAAAAGATTATTTCTTTATTGGTGAAGGAGAGTTTAATCCAGGATATGTGGAGATTACAAGATCAAAAGACAGTCTTCCTGTATTGAGAACTCAAGGAGATATTGAAATAAATCAGGATGAAAAAAGATTTTTATTTGATTATGGAAATCTTATTCTTAAAAAAGGGACACAGGCCTGGCCAATTCCAGAAGATCTTTCAAAGATTAGCGGGACAATTCCAATGGTTTTTGAAAGCCAAGATAGATTAGTAGTTGGATTAATTGGAGGTAATGATGATAAGAATTTTTATTGGACGGGAAGTCCATTTGTTTATGGGTCAATAAGTGGAATACCTCGAGAGCAATTAGGTCCGGAACTTCCGGATTTTATAACAAAATCTTGGGTAGAAAATTCAGAAGTTAAACAAGATAGAGCGGAGACAATTTCTACTTTTGCAAATAATCCTAAATTTCAGAAGGTTTACAAAGAATCTTTAACTGCAAATAAAAATTTGGAGAAATATATTCCTGATGTTAAAAAACTTGAAAAGGAAATGTTTTCTGATTCAGGTAGAGGACAAGAACTTGAAGAAGCGATGAATAAATTAGTATTGGGAGAAATAACGAATAAAGAATTTGGAGATATTGTAAAACAAGGAAAAGATCCATCTATGACTTGGAATGAAGTTGAAAAGAGAATTGGATCAGAAAAAGCCAGCAAAATTAAATCTCAATTAAAAAATAGAATGGAATTATATCAAATAATTTATTCTGAGCTTTCAAAAGACAAAGAATTAAAAAACGATTTAGATAAACTTAAAATAGGAAATGAAATGTCAAAATTTGGGAGCGAGAAAGAATTAATGGCCATAAATGATTGTGTCAATCGTGGGAATAGTTTTGATTTATGTTTTGATGAAAATTATAAATATTTTGGACCTAGAACAATCAGGTGTATAATCGATCCAAAATATTGCGAAACATTGACTTCTTATCAATTTTCCAAAATGAGAGTTAAATAAAAAGTAAAAATTATTTAGAATTTTTTATTTTATTACAACCATTAAGATTATGTTTGTAATATTTATAACTCTTCTCTATATCCTCCTTATTGCTTTCAAATTCTTTTAATTTATTTTCTAAATCTTTTACTCTTTCTAAATTTTTTTCTTTTTTTATATTTTCATTTACTAAATTAATTGCTTTTGTGATGTATTCTATATCTTTATAACATTCTTCTTTGTCAAGATTATAATATTTAAAAGCAATTTTTTTATAGATTTCGGGAGTTGGAACCAGTTTAGATGCTTCAATATAATTTTCAATAGCTTTTAATGTAAAATTTTTGTCATCTTCATCATCTGACGCGCCATAATCTCCAGAACATAATGCTTCATAACCTATGCCTTTACAATAATATGCTGTAAAAGAATTTGGATTTGATTCAATTATTCTATCAAAATCCTTAAGTGATTCATTAATTATTTTAGCATGCTCTCTTTTTATTGAATCTCTACGGAATTCTATATTATTTTTTTTTAAACATTCTTCTTTTTGGCTTTTAGTCGCAGGAGATTTGAACCCATAAAAAGGATCTTTGTAACTATTGCAATCTTTAATTTCTTTATCAATCTCGTCTTCAAAGTTATTTTTTATTTTGTCAATATACAACATATTTTTAAAATCTCTCTTAACATATTCTAGTTCTAATAATTTTTTCTCATTTAAGTTCATTAAAGAAATACCTTTTTTTAAAGTAGTTTCTGGAATTCCCCATTTATCTATATAATATTCATCAGAGTATTCTTTTCCTTGAATTTCTCCAGTAGTTGCTTCAATATTTATGTCTCCCTTATTAATGGGATTGTTTTTGTTTAGCGGGTCGTGTTTTCCATCTGGATCATATCTGATAAATACATGCCCTAAAGACTTTTCTTTAAAAATGAAAGGAGTATATTCAATATTTTGTTCAAAATTTACTGCATAAAAAGGAAGATTGTTTGCTTGACCTATTGCTAAATAATAAAGAGAATAAATATAACAATGTTCAAGAGTGGGCAGCATTAAAAACGCGCCTTCTTCAGCATCATGCGCAAGATGATAATCAACAGAATTTATAGTTGAATAAATTTTTTTTGATAAATCTGAAAGTTCCTGCTTTGTGTAATGTGTTTTTTTAATAAAATTTTTTGATAGAAGTATTGCTGCATCTAATTTATATAATGGTGGATAAGAACAAACTTTCCCACTATCTCCAATCATTAGCATTTTATGGGATGTTGTGTTATATTTTGGAATATATTTTTTCCTTGAGCCTGAATCATAACGTAAATATAAAGCTTCAACAAACCCCAATTTATTAAGTTCTTCATATCTTGAAATAGAATTTTCCTGAGCTTTAACAGAATTAAAATATGAAGCTCCGATTAGACCTAATCCGATAAATCCTGTTTTTAATTTTTGTATAAGATTTTTCATAATGTAAAATATAAGGGCATGCTTATAAATATTGCTTTTGTGTAACTTGTAAATGACTACTTATATAGAGTGATTTTCAGATAATTTATATATTTAATTTTAATATTTTGATTATGAAAAAGTATAAAGGTCAAGTCACAATTTTTATAATAGTCGCTGTTTTAATTATTGCAATAGTCATTTTATTTTTTAGTTTTAGAGGTAAAATTCAGAAAGAAAATCCTGAGACTGCTCAAATACAAAATTTTGTCCAGGAATGCTTGGACGAAACTTCAGAATTTGCAGTTTTTGATATTGCAGAAAAAGGAGGATATGAAGACCCATCAAAAATTTCTTCAACAGTTGTTTTTAACACTCCTTATTATCTTAAAGATAATAAAATTTTAATGCCATCAAGAGAGAAAATTCAGGAAGAAATTTCAAAATATGTTGTAAAACAAATGGATTTTTGTATTGATGAGTTTGCTCTTTTTCCAGGATATAATATTGCCGAAGGTAAAATAATTGCAGAGAGTAAAATTGAACCAGAAAGAGTTTTAGTTGACATAAATTATCCATTAACAATAATTAAAAGCGATTCAAGATTTAAACTTGAAGATTTTAATTCAGAAATTCCTGCCAGATTTGGAATTGTTTATGATGCTATTACGGAATTTATTATTCAAAGCAAGAATTATCAAGGAGTTTGTATAAGTTGTTTAGTAAATGTCTCCAGCGAAAATGACTTGCAATCAAGTTTTTCTGATTATGATAATAAAACAACTATTTTTATGGTTAATGATCCGCAATCTGAATTAAATAACAAAGAATTTGTTTATGTTTTTGCAAATGAATACTAAAAAATTTAGATTTCTTCCTCACACAGCAGACAGAAAATTTCAGGCATTTGGAAAAACTCTTGAAGAAGTTTTTGAAAATTCTGCTTTAGCTTTGTTTAACATTGTTTATGATGAGAAAATTTCAGAAAATAAGAAATTCAAAATTTCTGTTAAAGGAAAAGATTTGGAAAGTTTAATGTACAATTTTTTAGAAGAATTTTTAGTTTTAATTGACAGCAAAAATTTTCTCCCAACTCAAATAAAAAATTTGAAATTAAATAAAAAGAAATTTGAAATAAAAGCCGAAGTTGTTGGGGACAACGCTAAAAATTATAATGTAAGCGAACATGTCAAAGCGATAACTTACAATGAAATGTTTATAAAAAAAATTAAGGATAAGTGGGTTAGTCAAGTTGTATTAGATATTTAAAAATTGTATATTTTAAGCTTTTTCAACAAAACTCGGCTCTGTTGAAAATCTCTTTTTTGTTTCTGTTTTGAATTCAAATAACTCCCGACCCCGCTCAGACATTAATGAAAAAGATTTTACTTCCGCGAAGTCGCTCGCCCGCTAAAGCTTGCCTAAAGGCAAGCACCCGCCCTTAATTATTTGATAGTCGAGCCAAAGAAAGTTACGAATTCAAAACAATTTCCAATAGAGCCCTAATAATTATACAAGAAATCCATAATTCGGTCTATTACCCTTGCTTTTTCTAAATAATAATTATCTTCATCATTTCTGGAAAGAACATATAAT
>Ga0209542_10017944_pt1 | contig 11518 bp, 14 predicted proteins | sample RifCSPhighO2_01_FD_184028 | JGI IMG/M metagenome (GOLD analysis project Ga0209542, IMG submission 184028) | Soil microbial communities from Rifle, Colorado - Rifle CSP2_plank highO2_0.1 (SPAdes) (version 2) | ecosystem: Environmental > Terrestrial > Deep subsurface > Rock core/Sediment ...
AAGATGCTTTATGTCCATATATAGATCCATATATGCTGATTATCACAGATTTGGTCGTCCTCATTCACTCCGATTTTTCAAAGAGCAATCGGGCTGTTTTCAGTCCGATTATTGATTGGATAAGACTACAGCTTGACTTTTCAAATTCAATAAAGTAACATTCTTTACATATGACTGCACCATGACCAGAAGCTCCTATAGAAGGCACAGAAACATCACCAACTACAGAACAAAAAGTATTAAAAGCGGTCAAAAGTTTTGCTAGAATAGTTGCACCTGATATTATTTTCGATGCAAAACAAATCGATAATGCTCAACTTCCAGACGCACAGGTTATGACGGATCTATTTCAGGTGTTGGGAGGAATGATTTCTATTATGGGTGCTCCTCATGCGGCTGAAGTGGGTTTAGGTATATATGCTGGTTCGAAGCTACTTCATAAGGGATTAGAACTTATTCAAAAGAATTAAGTTATAAACATTTCAAAAACTAATGGATCTAGATAATCGAAATAAAAAAATCGCCTTAACTGTCATTCAGCTAGAAATGTTTCTACAAACATTGCTCTGCGTAGTCAATTTTGCGGTTAAACATCAAAAAACTGACCTTATCAAGCAACTCAAAAAAATGGTTGATGATTTTCCAGCGTCGTTAGATAAACAACAACAGGCAGAACTGCAAAAATCAGTTGATGAGATGGTGGATAGAAAAACTCATGAACTGATCAAAGAAATGGAGAAAGAGTTTCCTAACCAAGATGTTAAAAAAATACTTAGTCAATTGGTATCCCCCTCATAAATTATATTTTCTACAACAGTTACCGATATTTATTTATCTCGTCCTTTAATTTTTCCGTCTCTTCTCTTGCCTTTTTCGCAAAATCCGCCCCTTGCGAAGCGTAGATGATCGAGCGGCCGGCATTGATGATCATTCCCGTTTTTTTGGCATTTAATCCGGCTTTGACCGTCTGCTCCACGTTCCCTCCCTGAGCGCCAATCCCCGGCACTAAAAATGTCATCTCGCCGGCGATCTTGCGCACCTCAGCCACTTCTTTTGGATAAGTGGCGCTGACGACCAATAGACAGTTGCCGTTGGTGTTCCAGTCTCTGGCCACATTTTCGGCCACAATTTTATACAGCTCTTTTCCATTTACCTTTAAATTCTGAAACTCGCCCGCCCCTGGATTGGACGTTTGGCATAAAATAATCGCCCCTTTCTCGGGTCTAGCCAAAAAAGGCTTGATTGCCTCCTGCCCCAGATACGGATGGATAGTGATCGCATCGCTTCCCAGATAATCAAACACATACCGCACATATCCTTCGTTAGTGTTGCCAATGTCGCCTCTTTTGGCGTCAATGACAATCACGATTTCCGGATGTTTTTGGCGCAGATAATCGCAGGTCAGTTTTAATTGCTTGATCCCTTCCTGTCCGTCGGCCTCATAAAAAGCCGAGTTGGGTTTGTAGGCGCAGACCAGATCATGGGTGGCGTCAATAATCGCCCGATTGAACTCAAACTGGGCATTCTCCCTGCCCTGTAGATGAGTTAGAATTTTTTTCAGATCGGTATCCAACCCGACACAGAGAAGAGAATTATTTTTCTTAGTAATTTTGTCTAATTTTTCCTGAAAGGTCATAAAAAAATAAACTAATAATTTGCTTAAGTTAGTGTCTTTGTCTATCCTCAATGATAAATTGAGAAAGACTGATCTTATTTTTACCCTTAAAAGAGCGAACTATTTCTAGATCTCTCAATAACTTCTCTCGATTAATCTTGTTAGCAGATTTACGCTTTTCAACCTCCCCTATCACCAGTTTGACAAGCTCTTTCGGATCGCGGGAGAAATAAACGATCGCTTTTCCAGGTTTGTGGACTTTTTGATTTAACAACTCCAGTTCATCAGCGATCCCGCCAGTTCCGGTGAGAACGCCGATTACTTTTCCCATATCAAATAGATTGGTAAACTCGTTCATCGTCCCCCAGCGACCGCTGATGATGATGCCAGCGTCACAACTGGCAGTGGAGATGACGTTGCGGTATTTTTTACGTGCCATTGGGTTGCCAGCAAACAGGAAGTCTTTGGGTACGTAGACCAGTTTGGTATAAATGGAAATGTCTTCATTGGGTGTAAACCGCTTTTGGTTCTCCAGATCAAGCTCCGGCGAAAATCCCCACACTTCCCTGCCGGCTTTGGCGGCTTCGTAAGAAGCTATATAAGGTAAACCGGTACAGGCGCCGTTGATAATAATGATATCTTGGCGTCTTCCTAGTGCTTGCCCCAATGCTTTCGCTTTGGCAATCACTGTGTCTTTTTCCTTCACCGCCGACCCATACACGCCGACTTTGTAGAGCATAGAATTTATCTAGCTAAACTAATATCCTATCTTTATTCCTTCTTATACGTATCCGCCCTGGTGAAAGGATAATACAGTTACCTTGATAGTCTTCCGTATGTAATTTCTCTAATAATTTTTTAACTAAGTTATTAATTGTTTTAGTACTCATTTCATTAGGGAATCTCAATACTACAATACCGTAATGGGCTCCAAGAGGAAACTGTAAAATATTGGAAAATCCTAAATCCGCAGAAAATAATACTGCCTTTTGTTTTTGGGCATACTCATAGACTCTCTCATCAGAGGAGCCCCGTAAGGCCTCATCTCGTATATCTAACACAATAAAACCTAGTGAAGATAAAACAGACCCTAACGATCTATGAAGATCTTCATCAATGAGGACTTTCATACGATAGCCATATCTTCAGTAGAAACCAAGTGAGCAGCATACTGAAGAGCTGCTAATACTTGCTCTCGAGTAAGGTCATATTCTTGCATGACCTCAGTAATGGTCGTCTCTCCGGCTATTTTACCCACAATAAGCTCAACCGGTACTCGAGTACCTTCAATAACTGGCTTATCAAAACGGACATCTGTATTGATAGTGATATAAGGAAATACTCGTTTTGTCATGTATTTAGTATAACATATTTAAAATTGTTTTGGCCATAAAAAAAATTCTAGTAATTTCCGTCGCCTGGGATCAAGTCTTCTTTTCAAATAACTCCAGTTGGCGATGACTTCTTTTTTAGCTAATTTTTTACCGTCCAGACCATAAGAAATGGTCTGTTCCAACTTCCAAAGCTTGTATTTTTCCGGAAATTTTTTTAAATATTTTTCGTCTACCGACCAGTTGTACATAGACTAATATTTTACCACATCATAACAGCCCTTTCTTCTGCAAGTACTGCTTGCCGTGACCGACTAAGGTGTTGATCGGTACCCCTTTTTTACATAAAGGACAAACAGCCTCATCAAACGCCTGGGCGGGAAAATTAGCCAGAGCATAAAACGGCGCCCCGATAAAATCCGAATTGATCTTGTCAGGTACACGATTGAACATCACTCCCACTGCCAAAACCTCCCCGCCGGTTTTGCGGACTGTCTCAACTGTTTTTTTAACCGACATACCAGTTGTCACTAGGTCTTCCAAAACCAGCACTTTTTTACCAATAACAAACTTGTCATAACCTCGACAAAAAATCTGAGCGCTTTCCGCCGCCCCAGCCAACGTGCCCTTGTCTTTTTCCGTATAAACTCCCAACACTTCCTTTCCTTTAATTTCTGACAAATAAAAAGCCGTCCATTGGGAAAGCAATGTACCCCCGATTGCCGGCGCCACCACTACATCAATATCCAGATCTTTAAATTTTTCAGCAAACATCTTGCCCACTTTTGCGGTTTCCGTCGCATGGGGATATATCGCATCTTTATTTAAATACACGCTTCCGTGCTTACCGGAGGTGTAAACAATATGACTGTCGGTGATAATGCCGCCGACTTTTTTCAAAAGACCCACTACATTGGTGTCCATAGTAATTTAAAATTAATAATTAATAACTTAACATTGAAAACAGTATACCAGACCACTCTTCCTTCTTTACTTCCCTTCTCAAAATTGGCAATACAGCTTCAAATTAATATATTTGGTATAGTTTGATATAGTTAACAATATTGACACTGTTATTGCTCTTTGTTATAGTTAATTTGTTTTACAGTACCGCCGAGCAATCGGCGGGTTTTTTTAGCGCTTAATTGTCGCCTTTATATCTTCCAAAAAATAATACTTATCTGCTGTCAACTTCAGTTCCCAAGCAACTGTTTTTCGTGTTGAATAAACGACGACTTTCTTTTGAAATTGTTTTTGTAAAATATTAATCAAATGAACAAAATCCGAGTCGCCGGAAAATAAAACTAATACGTCAAAGCTATTTACATCCAAAAGGATATCTACCGCCATCTCCACGTCACAATTTGACTTATAAAGAAATCCACCGTGTTTGTCTTTTAATAGTTTCAAAGGTTTGGTAACTGTTTTTATACCTATTTTACGCAAACTCGAAAGAAATTTCTTCATTTTCTCATCATGATTCTTTATGCCGGTATAATAACGAGTTTCAATCAAGTTAAACTCTTTGGATAATAACTGAGTAACTCTTTTCCAGTCAACGTTCCATCCTAGATGTTTTTGAGTATAAAAAACATTGGCTCCATCAATAAAAATACTGGCTTTTAGTTTAGTCATAATCTACAGCAAATTATCCTGCTCTCCCTTCTCTACTCCCCTTCTCAAAATTCTCTATACAACGATATGTTTCTTGGGCGATTGTTTGTACCGAGGCATCGGTAAAAAAAGCAATATGCGGCGTGATAATGACGTTTTCGCTTTTCAAAAGCGGATGATTTTTGTCAAATCCCGCCTCATCTTCCAGCACATCCAGGCCAACAAAGCGGAATTTCTTGATGTTTTTGATAAGAGCTGCCGTGTCAATCAATGCGCCGCGGGCCGTGTTGATGAGGACTACCCCTTTTTTCATCTTTCCAATCGCCGACACGTTGATCAGGTGCTTGGTCTCTTTCATCGCCGGTGCATGAAGAGTGATGACGTCACTTTGCGCTAAAAGCTCATCCAAGGCCACGTACCGATAGCCCAGTTCCGCTGCTGCTTTGGTATTTTGATAGATATCGTAAGCAATAATTTTCATGCCAAAAGCTTTGGCTAATTTGACTACCTCAAGGCCGATCCGACCGGTGCCAACCACTCCCAGCGTCTTATCTTTCAAAGTAAAGCTTAAATAATTATGATAAGAAAATCTGCCCAGTTTCACTTCCCGCTGCGAATCGACAATATGCCTGGTGCCTGCCAAAAGCAAAGCAAACACCTGTTCGGCGATATTGAAGGCGCCGTAATCAACCACGTGATAAACGGCAATCCGCCTCTTTTTGCATTCCTCAAGAGCAATATGGTCAATACCCACAGTCCGGGTGACAATTAGCTGCAGATGAGAAAATAACGAGAGTGTTGAATTAGTCGCATGCGAGTTGCTTTTGAGAGTGATCGCCTCTGCCTGGGCTAAAGCTAATTTTTCTTTTTCGGGAATATCTTGGAGAGAGAAGGAATATTTTTGGTCACGTAAATATTGGTTGATGTGATAATCAACGTCAAAATGGATGATTTTCATCGTTTAACTTGTAACATGTAACTTGTAACATCTGAACATATATCTGACCGTTCTTAAATCTTAAATCAATTTTTTGTTTTTTTCACCCAAGGAAAATATTCGACTTTTCCTGAGGCTGTTCGGTGATACTTGCCAAACTCGATAATTTTTTTTAAATCTTCTCCGTTTATGATAGGCCCTTCAACACACATCCGCCAGCCGGTGTTATCGACACAGCACTGTCCGCAGATCCCCAGTCCGCATTTCATATAGCGCTCTACCGAGACCTCAAAAGGAACCTGCTTTTTATAGCAGATCTGTGCCACTTTATACTCCATGATCTCCGGGCCCACCACATAGACCTGATCTGTTTGCTTATTTTTGACATACTCGGCAAACGGCTCGGTGACAAAACCATGGTGCCCCACACTGCCGTCATCGGTTGATAAATGGAGCTTAACGCCAATCTCTTTCATCCAACTGGCAAATAACAGTTCTTTTTGGGTACGCGCTCCCAAGAAAAGTTCAACATTAATATTCTTTTTTCGCGCCTCCTGAGCTAAATAAGCTAGAGGTACCATACCATAGCCGCCGGCTACCAGGGCAATTGACTTAGCTTCTGATGGCAGATGAAAATGGCTGCCGTATGCTCCCCGGATGCCAATCAGATTGCCCGCCTTCATCTGGTGAAGTGCCTTGGTCGACCGGCCAACAGCCGCCACCGTAATCATCAAGCCCGCCCCATCTTTTAAAATCACGCCAAACGGCTTTTCATCGTAACCTGGGATCCAGACCATCACAAACTGCCCAGGCTTGGCCTGAATCTCCAGATCAAAAAGGAAAGACTTGACGCGGCTGTTTTCCTCAATAATTTTTTTAATCGAAACTACTTTCGGTTTATCGTAACGCATAAAGTATTTAAAATTCAAATGACAAAGCTCAAATCACAATTCAAGCTCAAAATCTAAAACTTTTAATTATTTTTTGACAATTTGAATTTTGTTATTGAATTGATGTTTGAATTTTGAATTTATGTTTCTTTCTTGCTACTTACTACTAACTTCTATGTGCCATTCCCCTCATCTCGGTTATAGTTTTATACCCCATTTTTTCCATAAAATCTTTCATCTCTTTGGCGATTTTTTGAAAAACGTCAATGCCCCGATAGTAGATAGCTGAACCAACGCCTAAAGCCGTCGCCCCGGCCATAATATACTCTATCGCGTCCTCTCCAGTGGTGATCCCGCCGGTGCCGATAATCGGCACTTTGACTGTTTTATACAGATTGTAGACGGCCTCAATGCCCACCGGTTTGATCGCCCTACCCGAAATACCGCCAATCTTATTATTTAGGATCGGACAGCCCATATAAGGATCAATAATCGAGCTTAGTACCGTGTTGATGGCGGTGATGCCATCAGCCCCGGCATTTTCCACGGCTTTACCAATGGTGGTGAAATCAGTCGCCTCTGGAGTGAGTTTCGCAAATATTTTAGTACTGCGGTCACAGACTGTGCGCACCATCGACACCACCCGCTCGGCCGCCCCCAGATCCAAAGAAAACATCTTGCCAAACTCATCCTCGGTATTGGGACAGGATAGATTCACCTCAATCACCAGCGGCTTAAGCGGCATGATTTTATCAGCAACGCGGACAAAATTTTCTGCTTTGTCGGCAAATATGCTGACAATAAGTGGAACGCTTAGCCTGTCCATCGACTCTTTGATCATCGCAAGTGCTACCTCGACCCCAGGATTGGAAAGCCCGACACTGTTGGCCACGCCCTCCCCCCAGGCAAATACCGTTGGATTATGATGGCCTTCCCGGTCTTTGGGACCAATGGATTTTAATGTGACAGCACCGGCGCCGTTTTCTTCGACATATTTTAAAGAAGAGGCGCTGACGCCCATGATACCTGAAGCAAGAATAAGCGGATTTTTTAAGGTAATTCCGGCTAAATCAACGGAAAGATCAACCATAAATTGTCCCAATATTAGCTGAGAGGAAAATAATTGTCAATGATTGATTGATTGATTTTGTAATTTAATTTTCCCATTTTCTAATTTGCTATCCAGCTTTTCATTTTTTGATAACTCCAAGTATTGACCACGCTTTCTTTTTCAAGCCAGCCACGCCGCGCCACCGAAACACCATAATATAATCCGTCCATGTCGCGGCAGCGATGAGCGTCGGAGTTGATAGCATATTTTACGCCGTAGCGGACGCCCTCCCTGACTAACGCATCAGGTAGATCCAGTCTTTGGGGCCAGGAGTTGATCTCAAGCGCAATATCATTTTGAACGGCGAATGAAAAAATCTCCGCCCAGTTTAACTCATACCCCTCTCTTTTTCCAAGTAACCTACCAGTTGGATGGCCTAAAATCTTCACTTTGGGATAGGACATTGCCCGCAAAACCCTTTTGGTCATTGTCTTCTGATTTAAACCAAATGAACTATGCACTGCGGCGATTAAAAAATCGACATACGCAAATGCTTTTTCTGGTAAGGCAAGCAAACCGTCTGGTAAAATGTCCACTTCTAGTCCGATGAAGTATTGACAACTGCGTTTTGGATGAGTTGAAAAAACTTTATCAATATAGTCTTTACGCTTCTTCATAACAGCCACCACCTCTTTGCTGTTTAGACCAGTAATTTTCGGATTATGGTCGGTAAACCCGACATACTTATAACCAAGACTGAATCCTTTTTTTACAATCTCCAGGTATGTGTTTTGGCCAAAATCATGAGACGGTTTAAGGTCGTATGACGAATGGATGTGCAGATCACCTTTCACGTCGCCAATTGACAATAATTTTGGAATTTGATTTTTTGACGCCTTGATGATTTCATCTGTCCCTTCACGTAATTCAGGAGGTATATACTGAAGCCCCAAATAATGATAAAACGTTTTTTCGTCGCTGAATGTTTTTATGTTTTTTTGTTTTTCTATATTTTTGATCTTTGAGTTTTGATCTTTAAGTTTTCTTATCCCGTATTCCGACAGCGACAATCCTTTCTTCAGAGCATACTCCCGTAAGTTGATGTTGTGCGCCTTACTGCCGGTAAAGTACTGTAGCATCGAGCCGTAGCTGGCTGCTTTTTGCAAGCGCAGATCTACCTGAATATTAGGTGAAACAATGATTGAGGCTTTTTTACGACCCGCATTATCTACGGCGATTTTTCCGGAATAACGGGTAAAATACTCAATCACCTCTTTGACATATTTTTCTTTAACTACCGCTGCCAAGTCAATATCGCCAACTGTCGCCACTTTTCTTCGCAAAGAGCCCAGCGCATCAACTCGTTTTACTCGCGGATGCTCCAGTAGATATCTAATGATCTTTTCAGCTAGCGCATGCGCATAAGGCAAAGGCATACGATCATCACGGTGTTTGTGGGCTTCATAACGTTCTATTGATTCAATGATGTCGCTCTGTGATTTTTCACCAAAATTTTCTAAAACAGCTATTTTCCCGGCTTTGGCGATTTTTTTCAAATCGGCAATGGCGGTATTAGGATTGTTGAGGTGGAATTCTTTTACTAGCCGATAGGATTTTTTCGGCCCCATACCGGGTATCTTCATCAACACAAAGACTGAGGAAGGAACCCGCTTGAGTATTTTTTCAAAATAACTTGATCTGCCCGTCTTAAAAAGCTCTTCAAGATTGGCCGCAATCGACTCGCCGATAGTTGGCACTTCGCGCAGTTTTCCCTCTTCCCAGATGTCTTTCAGCTCGCGGGTGAGATGTTCCGCGGTGCTGGCCGCGTTTTCATAAGCCATGATCCGAAAACGGTTAATTGGGGCCTTACTTTGCAAAAGATAAGTAGTGGCGACATTACGCAGAAGCTCGGCAACTTCTTTATTAGAAAACCCTTTTTGCTTGGTCATGATGTGCAATTTTCAATTATCAATTGACAATTTTCAATCAAGCTTCAAGTGTCAATTTTCAAATTGAAATATTGATCATTGATTGATAATTAGTTATTGAAAATTGTAAATTCCCGTTCTCTCTTCTAACTACTTTCTACTTGCTACTGATTCAACTGCAGTGGATTAAAGCTAAACGGGATTGTCACATCGGCATATTGATGCATGGTCTGGACATATTTTTTATAGCCCCTTTCAGCAGCAATAAACGCCTTTAAGGTGTCTTCATAATTAAGATTACCCTTTCGTTTGATGTCGCGAAGCATCCTCCGGGCAATCCGCATCTCAGCCGGTGTGTTTAAAAATATTTTAATATCGCCCAAACTGCGAAGCGGCTCATAAAAAGCAAATAAGCCCTCAACGATTATAAATTTGTCGGTTTTTTTTACCTTTATTGTCTCCCAACCGACGCGATCGTTTTTTTTCATGTCATAAAGAGGCATTTTAACCGAGCCGGTTTTCATAAGCATTTTTACAGCTTGGGCACACTCGGCAATATCCACGGCCTCAGGTGTGTCAAAATTCAGATTTCCGTCCTTGTCTTTGGGAATATCAGTAAGTTTTTTATAGAATCTGTCCATATCAACAACCAAAGCATTCCGGAAAAAAGTGGTCATCTCCGACTTACCTGAACACGATCCGCCGGTTATCAAAACAATAGTTTGTTTCATATCAATCGTGTTTATTCTAATATTTTTTAGGAGAAAGGGCAAGTTGCATTTTCTTTAAGAAAGTGAGAATATATTGCAAAACATTATCCGTTTTTTCAATTTTTTATGAGCAAAAACCAACCATCTGTCTGGAATTTCTCAAAACTTCTGCAAAACGAAATTAAAAAAAAGGGTGGTTGGGTAAATGCCCACGTCCATGCCGACCGCGCTTTCACCATTAACCCTGATAAACTAGATGTCTACCGAAAGCACACTCTTGAGGAAAAATGGGATATTGTTGACGAACTGAAAAACGCTTCAGTCGACCAATACTACCGGCGGGTCTCAATGGCGCTTGAGTTGATGATCAAACAAGGAGTGACGGCCGTTGGCTCGTTTATTGACGTTGATCCGGTTTGTGAAGATCGAGCGATCAAAGGAGCTTTAAAAGCACGCGGACACTACAAAAATCAGATTACCGTAAAATTTATTAATCAGGTCTTAAAGGGCGTGATCAATCCGCAAGCCAGAAAATGGTTTGACATTGCCGCCGAATATGTCGACATTATTGGCGGATTGCCCAAACGCGACGAGCGCGATTATGGCAAAGGAAAAGAACATCTGGACATTCTCATGTCCACCGCCAAAAAATTAGGAAAGATGGTGCACGTCCATGTTGACCAGTTTAACACCCCCAAAGACCGCGAAACAGAACTGCTTGCCAAAAAAACTTTACAATATGGGATGCAAGGGAAGGTGGTAGCGATCCATTGTATCTCACTGGCCGCCCACCCAAAGACTTATCGGCAAAAGATTTATCTCAAGCTAAAAAAAGCGGGAATAATGGTGATCGCTTGTCCAACAGCCTGGATTGACTCTCAGCGCTCAGAAGTTTTACAGCCTTTTCACAACTCTCTGACTCCGGTTGATGAGCTCATTCCGGCGGGCATAACGGTTGCGCTGGGAACGGATAATCTAGCCGATTATATGGTGCCGTTTTGTGACGGCAACATGTGGGGAGAGTTAAAACTGCTGGCTACCGGCTGCCGTTTTATTGACATTGATGCCTTAGTGGATATTGCTACGGTCAATGGAAAAAAGGTACTGGGGATATCTTAAGGACTATTTCTCTCATAGACTGTTATTGATAATAATGATAACAGATCAAGATAGGGTTGCGAGTCAAAGACAATCAACAGACTGGGACGGGAGTTGTCAGGAGAGGAGCGGGAGATAGCGGTGGTGCCAGTCAGACGAACCAGGTTGCCGGTGATCTTTAATGATGTGGTTGATGTGCCAAAGTCAATGCTGTTGCCGATAAATATCCCTCTGGCTTCTTGAGTTGTGGTACTTGTCCCAAAGAAGTTGATGGTGTTGGCCACAATGGCAACAGTGGCATTACTGGGGGTAAACTGGATAGTGTTTAAGTCAACATCCCCATT
>Ga0209542_10017946_pt1 | contig 11518 bp, 9 predicted proteins | sample RifCSPhighO2_01_FD_184028 | JGI IMG/M metagenome (GOLD analysis project Ga0209542, IMG submission 184028) | Soil microbial communities from Rifle, Colorado - Rifle CSP2_plank highO2_0.1 (SPAdes) (version 2) | ecosystem: Environmental > Terrestrial > Deep subsurface > Rock core/Sediment ...
GTCAGGCTCCCCGCGTCATCGTTGACCTCCATCGCGAGCATGCTCGCTCCTACACGGGGGGAGAGAAAGACCTCCCGCCTAATTCCAAATCGGCTTTGTCAGACAATATGTAGTGACTAAAAATATTCACTACAAAACCGTTGACGCCTTCGATTTGCCCTTGCATGATGCAGACATCTCCCCGATCGGGAGTACTGGTAACACGCTTGAGCAAGCTCGTCTGACCGCCGAGCTGTTTTTTCCGGATACACGCTGCCCACAAGGCAGATTGAAGAAGCTGACCTGGCCTGAACGTCCAGTACAAGGGCGAGAAGCGCTGGCGATCCATCCTCATGATGCTTGTGGCCGACCCTGAAAACGTCGGCAGGGGCCAAAGGTTATCGCCGCTTCTCTTCGTTGTGACGCTATTGCGTAGCAGTTATTCAACACGACTACATGCAACAGACGCGGGACCCCGTCGATTTCGGCGGACGACTGCTGACGTCCTGGTTTCGGTGCCAGGGATCAACTAACCGATGGGCTACATGTATTAGCGAATCAACTTTGAAAGATCACCAAATGGTCAAGGGGGCTTTATCATGAATCTGAACAATCAACCGACTATCGAAGAGCTGGCTCGCATGTTCGCGGCGCAAAAAGACAGTCACGACAGCCATATCCTGTGGATCAGCAAATCGGGCCAGGTGCATATCGACTGCCTGTCGCCACATGCCCATGAAGCGGAGTTCGACCAGAACAACCAGAACCTGCTGGCCCGACTGAAAATGTACCGTCGCGGCCATGGCTATGTTGGCAAGAAGGCCGCTGCCGACAAGGACTTCATCGGTAATGTCCTGCAAACGCTGAAACAGGCCTGGGACTCGCTGCAGGGCCAGAACGAAGTTCGGGTGATTGACCGGTTCTACTGATAATCCATAGCCATAAGAAGTCCCCTCTCAAGTTTTTTGAGCGGGGACTTTTTTGTTTACTACGTAAAATCAAGCAAGGTAGCGAAGCAGCAGTCCGTTTTGCCCGTAACCCGTGTCCAGTTTTCCATTGAGAAGAAACACGTAAACATGACGACACGCTCACCGTTCACGTTGGCGTTGCCCGACAACACAAGTTTATCCTCACAAACTTGCACCATGCGAAGGATGACTGATGGATATTCCGAATGTCGGGTATCTACGTAATATTTACCCCGTTGAAACTCGGATCAGGTTGACCATTTTTCAGCAGACGTATGAGAAGCCCCCCATACACCATCAAGATCTTTTCATCGGCAGATATCAGAAGGGGGTCGACGGGTCGCCGTCGATTAATAGCTCACCCTTAAAATCGTCGGAACCTGGGGATTCGTCAGGCAGTGGGATGACTGATTTCCATGGTGACTACACGGGTTCAGCCCCGGAGCTTTATTAAGTCGGCGAAAAGCATGGCGCGTCTACTGTCAAACTTGACAGTAGACAACCCCACCTTTTGCAGAGAAAACCGTAAAGGTGCCTCTCACGTTCGAACAATATAAAGATGCTGCGACAGGCCTTTTTTAGCGTTTGATGCCCAGATCTATTTGGGTCATGCGACTGCGAATGGTGAACACACCATCACCTGAAAGAATTGCACTGCGCGCAAATAGCCGCCCGCTCTCCCAATTCGACAGGCCCAGCTCCGGCTTGTTGAGTGCGTACTGACCATCGACCCAACGGGTGATCCCGTTGCCGACAAAAGGCGCGTTGACCGCGTTGTAGAAGCGTTCCTGAGTCGCTGCAGCTTCGCTGAGCAGCGACACGGTGAACTGCGGGCTGTAGCGATTGAACAAGGCGATGGCGCTGTCCAGGTCGTCGACGATCTTCAGGCTGACTTCGGGGGTTTCTTCCCACTCCCACTCGCGACCCAGTTGATCTTCCGGCAACGCTTCGGCCAGTGCTTCGGTGCGGTAGCCTTCGGCGCGGTAGACCTCGACGCTGGCGGTTTGCCAATCCGCCGGCAGGAACGCTTCGCTGCCTTCCACGATGTGCAACTTGCAGCCCTGCCCCCGTGCCTTGCCTGCCTGTTGCAGCGCACCGAGAAACAGCGGCACCAGGTCAGCGGCGCGGTCGCGCTGGATAAGGCAGACGTTCAGGGTGTTGCAGACCTTGCGGTCCAGGGAGTTGCGCACCACAGCGGCGAAGCGCGTGGCATCTGCGTCGATGTCGGCGATCAACCAGGCACCACCGGTGCCATGGAGGCTGACGGCGGTGCCGGCCTGTTGCGCGATGCTGCCCAATTGACTGACGGCGCGCCCCGAACCACGGGCGACGGCCAGGGACAGACGGCGGTCGGCGAACATCGCCCACCCGGCGGCGTGATTGACGCTTTCCACCAACGACACCGCACCGGCTGGTAATCCGGTGGCGTTCAATGCCGGGTTCAATGCGTGAGTGACGATGGCCTGGGCCGTGCCCAACGCGTCGCTGCCAATGCGCAGCACCGCGGTGTTACCGGTGCGCAACACACCGGCGGCATCGGCGAAGACATTCGGCCTGCCCTCGAAGACGAACGCGACGATACCCAGCGGCGAGACCACCTGTTCGACTTTCCAGCCGTCGTGCTCAACGCAACTGATCACTTTGCCGCGGGTGGCCGATGCATCGCGCCAGGCGCGCAGGCCGGCAATCATGTCGCGACGCATGCGCTCATCGGCCAGCAAACGCGTGGTCGAGCGGCCACGAGCCTTGGCCCGCTCGATGTCGGCCAGGTTTGCGGCCTCGATCAAGGCCCAGCACTCAGGCGTCTCCAGGCGTTGGGCAAACTCATCGAAGAAGGCGCTGATGGCCTGGTCCGACACCGTCGACATCGCCTTGAACGCCGCTTCGGCACGTTCGATCGCCACCGCTGCCGCTTGCTGGTCAGCCACCGGAATCAGCAACAGTTCGCCGCTGACCTGCTCCACCAACAGGTGGTCACCGGGCGCAAAGCGTGCCGCCAGTTCGGGGCTGACCACAGTGACACGATTACCGGCGAAAGGGATCGGCGTGCCAGCGACTAGACGTTCGAGCGCAAGAGACATGAAGCGGTATCACCATGCAATGGGCGGGCAGAAAATGTATAGCAAAAGCCGCCGAGCGTCATCCGCCACAGCCCTGCGCCGATAATCGCAAACCCGCCGGTGCCAGCCTGGCCCACCTACGCTTAAAGCGTACCCCCGCGTTTGCTGTTTCGAAGGAGGCCGTCATGAGCAACGAATTCAGAAGCCATGGCGCAGCCCTTGACGACGAAGGTCTGGAAAACGCCCTGGACCTGGCCAAAGTCAGCGCTGCACAACTGTGGGCTGTTCTGGCAGTAGAAACCTCCGGCAACGGATTCTTTTCCGATCGCCGTCCGAAAATCCTTTTCGAGCGTCACGTCTTCAGCCGCTTGACCCACCAGGCGTTTGACGCACAACACCCCGATATCAGCAGCAAAAGCCCTGGCAACTATGGTGCGTCGGGGGACCACCAGTACGACCGGCTCAACCAGGCGATCGAGCTTGACCGCAATGCGGCGCTGCAAAGCACGTCGTGGGGGCTGGGCCAGATCATGGGGTTCAACTTCGCTTCCACCGGTTCTGCAGACGTTGAATCGATGGTCAGGCGCATGGTCCTGTCAGAGAACGAACAACTGTTGTGTATGGTCGGCACGTTGATCGGTGGCGGCTCCATCGCCGCGCTACGGGCCAAGGATTGGGCGAACTTCGCCCGTCGTTACAACGGCCCCAACTACGCCATCAACAACTACGACGTGCGGCTCAGTGCCGCGTATCAGAAGTTCTCTTACGGCGGAACGCCCGACCTGAGGATTCGCACCGCGCAAACCTACCTGACGTACCTGGGCTGGCACCCCGGCACGATTGACGGCATTGTCGGCAAACAGACCCGGGATGCGATGAACCTGTATCAGGCCAAAGAAGGCCTGGAACTGACCACGGTGCTCGATGACGAGACGCTGGCGCATCTGCGCAGCCGGGTTCTGGCGTTGCCGCTCTGACTTGATGCCCACAAAGGTCCCTGTGGGAGCGGGCCCGCTCCCACATTTAAATGCATTCGAACTGAACGTATCAAAGTGTGTACAGCCCCGCCCCTGACACACCAGGCCTTCAAATTCCCGTGCCAACGACATACCGCAGATACACCCGGTTGATGAAATACCTCTCAACGGCCCCCCCGGTCCGACATCCCTGTCTTGAAGGAGATCAACCATGAACGCCACTATTTCATCGGCCGTGAAAGGCCTGCACCTGAACCTTGACCGTGCCGGCAGCTGGATCGCGCCACTGTCCTTGCGGGTGTTCCTCGCCTGGGAGTTCTTCGAGTCGGGCCTGGAAAAATTCAATGGCGAAAACTGGTTCGCCGACATCCAGGACCGCTTCCTGTTCCCGTTCAACCACCTGCCGGCCACGCTGAATTGGGAACTGTCGATGTGGGTCGAGCTGATCTGCGCGCTCGCCCTGCTGGTGGGCCTGGCCACACGCTTCTCGGCGATCAGCCTGATCGTGGTGACCATCGTCGCGACCGCCGCGGTGCACTGGCCGGCAGACTGGTCGACCTTGAGCGAACTGGCCCAGGGTTACTCCATCAGCAACAAAGGTTTTGGTAACTTCAAGCTGCCGCTGATTTATCTCGCCGCCCTTGTGCCGTTGCTGCTTTCGGGTCCTGGCAAGTTCAGCGTCGATGCGTTGCTGGCCCGGATTTTCTGGCGCCGCAACCAGCACTGAAACAACGGAGTACTGCCTTACCGCCTTACTGTAGGAGCGAGCATGCTCGCTCCTACAGTGGATCTACCTTTTCCACTGTCTCCGGATGCGCACTGCGTTCATGCACATGGGCATGCGGGGTGCGGTCGATCAGCAGGCTGAGCAGTTCCGGACGGCTGTAGTGGCCGCGCGAATCCATCATGCGCTTGCGCTTGTCGATCAGGCTCATGTCGAGGTCGACGATCACCTCGCCTTCACCCTCGGTCAACGCACCCAGTACCACGCCATCCGGGCTGATGATCGCGGTGTAGCAACCGCCGGAAATCGGCCCGATCGGGCAGCCGGTGTCGGCCATTATCTGCGCCTGTTGCTCAGGGCTGAGCCAGGCGGTGGAGTTGACCACGAAGCACGCCGCTTCCAATGCGTGCTGGCGGATACTGACTTCCATCTGTGAGGTGAACAGCGGGCCGGCAAACGAGCCGGGGTACATCGAGGCGTGGATCTGTTCGCCATCGGCCATCAAGGCGTAGCGGGCCAGCGGGTTGTAATGTTCCCAGCACGCCAGTTGGCCGATGCGCCCCACCGCGCTGTCGGTGGCGCGCAGGCCGGACCCGTCGCCCATGCCCCAGATCATGCGTTCATGGTAAGTCGGGGAGATCTTGCGGCGGCTCTGGATCAGTGAGCCGTCGGCGTCGAACAACAATTGGGTGTTGTACAACGTACCGCCATCTCGTTCGTTGACACCGATGGACACGACCATGCCGGCCTCTCGGGCGGCAGCGCCAATGGCATCGGTCGCCGCCGACGGCACCGTCACGGCCTGGTCCAGCAGCTTGAGATGTTCGGCGCCCATGGCAAAGGGCGCCTGGACGAACGAGAAATACGGGTAGTACGGCACGACGGTTTCGGGAAACACGGCGAACTGCACGCCCTGCTCACCCAGCTCGAGAATTTTCTCGACGACTTTGTTGACGGTGCCTTCACGGCTGTGGAGCACGGGGCTGATTTGTACGGCGGCGGCTTTGACAAAGGTCATGGCGGCGATCTCATTGAGGGAATGGGTTTCAACGAGACAAATATTACGAAAATAATATTGTGACTTGAATGTCGTATACACCACCTTTTAGGTCATCAACCTCGATTGGCCCGCTGAATCACCTGGGGCGGTTGCCCGAAAGCTCGCAGGAAAGCCCGGCGCATTCGCTCCCTGTCACCAAAGCCGGTTTCGGTTGCCACCACATCGATCGAGTGCCGGCCGGTTTCCATCATCAACCGCGCGGCCTCCACCCTCAGGCTTTCGATAGCCTTGGCCGGCGATTGCCCGGTTTCGGCATTGAACACTCGGCTGAATTGTCGCGGGCTGAGATTGGCGGCGTTGGCCAGTTCCTCAACCGACAAATCGGACTTCAGGTTCTGCTTGGCGTACGTCAATGCTGCCTGGATGCGATCGGTCCTGGGCTGCAACTCCAGCATGACCGAAAACTGCGACTGCCCGCCCGCCCGGCGGTGATACACCACCAACTGCCGGGCGACCCGGCGCGCGACTTCCGCGCCCAGATCGATTTCCACCAGGGCCAGCGCCAGATCGACACACGCGCTCATGCCGGCGGCGGTCCAGATATTTCCGTCGTTGATAAAAATCCGGTCTTCCTCAACCTTCACCTTCGGAAACGCCCGCTGCAACGACGCCGCATGACACCAGTGGGTGGTTGCTCGCCGGCCATCGAGCAAACCGGCTTCGGCCAGGGCAATGGCACCGGTGCAGATCGAACCCAGGCGGCGGGTGCCCTGGCTGGCATGGCGCAAAAAGTCCACCAGCCCTTTCGATGGCGGGCGAACCAAGTTATCGCCCATGACCAACAGCGTATCGAACGAACACGGGTCAAATGGCTTGGTCTCCACAGCGAACCCTGCGGAGGTTTGCACCATGCCGCCGTGTTCGGACACCAGGACAATGCTGTACACCGGTTCATCGGCCGCACTGTTGGCCAGTTCGAATGTGGCACACATGGCCAGGCCCAGAACCTGGAAACCGGGGTAAACGATGAGTCCGATGCGATGCATGGCGTTCGTCCAGAATGACCTTAAAGGAGGCATGACCGATTATTCAGCCAGAGCACCGCACTGTACACCTGCCGCCGTAGTGCGGGTGAATAGCCGATCGACGGCAATTCGGTCAGGCAATCGTTCATTCAGGCCATTCCCCTTCATTTATTGGGTCTATACATAACAGTACACAGTTGGCCGCAAACAAGAGGCACAGGCCATGGACAGCAAGGATTCGGGCACAAATCTGGCCCTCTGGTTGCCAGGCAGTGCAGTCATCCTGAGTCTGGTGGTATCGATGTTCGCCCTCACCCGCGAACCCTTCCTGGAGCCGCGCCCCATCGGTGCCCAGTTCCAGGCACAACTGCCCATCGAGGCCCGGTTGTGGCAGGACCCTTTCGACGCGGTGGAGCGTTATCGCAAGAAGCTTGCCGACAGCAAGAACCCGGACGCCGAGAACGTTTGCAGCCCCGACCTCTCGCCCCTGAGCGCAGGACAATCGGCGCCCGACATCATGGTCGCGCTGGTCGAGGGTGGCCCCTACGCCGATGAAGTCGAACGGCGCCGGCGCATTCGCTATGCCTTGCTGGCCGGGTTCAAGAATTCCCACCGGGTGCCGGATCAGGAGCAGTACATCCACTGCCTGAAGCTGGCCGCCAACCTGTCACTCGAGGCACCGCAGAAAAACGCTTTCGTCGATACGCCCTACGAAGTGTTCGTGTCCAATCCGTTCGATCCACCGCAGGCGCTTGAAGGCAAGCCCGCACCCTCCGACCGAACGATCGTGTTCTGGTTGAAACAGGACGCGCTCGGCTCGATGCCGCTGCAACAGCTCGAAACGCTTCGTGACAGCCTGAAAAAAAAAGTCGCCATGGCCTGCACGCCAGCACCTTGCATCGAACCCTCGGCCAATGCCGTCTTGAAGGTCATAGGCCCCTCGACCTCGACCGTGCTGCGCGACATGTTCCAGGACCAGGACATCGGCAAGGCCTCGCCGAACATCGAAATCTATTCGCCGCTGGCCACGGCCGACAACGAGACACTGGATCGTGGCTACCAGAAGCTGTCGCCGCCGCTGGCCAACCGCGAGCCGATGAAGCTGCTGCGCACCGTCAGTGACGATGGCACCATGACCCAACTGATGCTTGAAGAACTGAAGCTGCGCCGCGTCGACCCGGCCGCCGGCGTGCGTTGCAGCGAAGGCAAACTGAGCCGGATCGGCTCACCCTGCACCGGCAATCTTCGCCGCAGCGCCAACCGCATCGCGTTGATTTCCGAGTGGGACAGTTTCTACAGCCGTGCCCTGATCGAAAGCTTCAAGCTGCAGGTGGCCAGGGACGCCCGACTCGGCGACGGTGAAAACCATAAGGGTGCCGTCGACCAGTGGATCTTGCGCTTCAGTTACTTGCGCGGGCTCGACGGGCGTCTGCCGGAAGAATCAGCGAGCACCGATAAAACCGCCAGCTACGATGCCAGCAAAAACGCCCGTGGCGCATCCGCCATCGACCTCAGCCCGCTGGAGAAATCCGACGGCAACTCCCAGCTCGATTATCTGCGACGCCTCGCCGACCACATCGCCAGCGAAGACGCGGCCTATCGACGCGATGGCGAAAGTGGCATCGGCGCCATCGGTATCCTGGGTGTCGATGCCTACGACAAGCTGCTGGTGCTGCAGGCCCTCAAGAGCCGAATGCCTTACAAACTGTACTTCTCCACCGACCTTGACGCGCGCATGCTGCAACGGGGCCAGGCGCAAACCACGCGCAACCTGATCCTCGCCGCACCCTATGGCCTGACGCTGACTCGCGCCCTGCAACAGGACGTGCCGCCATTTCGCGACAGCCTGCAAAGTGCCGTGTTCATTTCAGTACTGGCGGCCTTGGCGCCGCAATCCTTTGATGCCAAGCGCGCGAAATTCGACTATTCCAAATCGGAGCTGCTCTCGCCGGGCATCTACGAAGTGGGCATCAGTGGCTTTATTCCCCTGGCCACGCGACTGGGCGCCTCACGCCCGACCAGTTGCCAGGCGCCCACCCAAGCCCAGTCGGAGCGCGGTGTGCTGCCCCACGATCTGATGGCGTTGCGCTGCCTGCAAGATCCCTCGCCGCCGCCCTACCCTGAGCCCTCCCAGTCACTGCGCGAGCGTTTCAAACACAGCCAATCGTTCTTTTGGGCCGGACCTTTGACACTCACCCTGCTGAGCATCGCTGCGTTCATTCTCTGGTGGCGCATCGAGGGCCCCCAGGACGAACACGACACACGCCTGGCGTGGGTGCGCGGCGTGCCTATTACGCTGTTCATGGTCGCGGCGGCCTGCGCCTTCATTGCCACGCGCTACTGGCATGCGGAATTCCTGTGGTTCACCTTCGTGCTGGTGCTGCTGGGCATCCTGTCGTCGAACCTGCTCCGTCGCTCCACGCGGCGATTGGCACTGGCCCAGGACGCGACGTCGAGTGTGACCCCAGGTTCATACGATGCCTGGGCGTGGTACTTCGTGGTCCCGCTGGTGGTGTTCATTCTCGCGTTGATGCTGGCGTACCAGATGCGCAGCACCTTGACCGACAACGGCCTGGGCGAGCCGATGTTCTTGCTCGAAGGCATCAGCGCCTGGCCGACCGTAGCATTGCGCCTGCTGGCCGTGCTGATCTCGCTCTCGGCGTTGACCTGGGGGTGGCGCAAGCTGCGCATCAATCGCGCGGAGATCGAAAGTGCCTTCCATCTGCGCCTGCACATGCGCAAATACCAGACAACCCTGTGGGGCCAGGTACAGCGATTGATCCGCCGCGGCAAAGGCTGGAGCCTGCGCCGCTGGTGCAATGAGCTTGGCCATTGGCTGTTGCTGATTTTCTTCCCGCTGATGAGTGCCAACGAAGACTGGTCGAAGTCCTGCGCGGCCGCCCAGGCCCGCTGCACGGACGGACGCAAGATGATCGTCATTGCGCGCTTCTGGGGTGAGCACTGCATCTGTGGTTCATTCGGTGCCCGTCTGTTGCGGGCGTTACTCGCTACCTGGGCCTACGTCGTGGTCACCAGCGTGTTGTTCGTGATCTGGCCGATGGAAGGCACGCCCGTGCGCGGTGCATCGGATTGGTGGATGTTGAACTGGCTGATTCCGACGCTGACGTTCCAGGTGCTGGTGTTCTGGGTCATGGATGCCAACCTGTTGCTGACGCGCTTCATCCGTCATCTGAGCGAGCACCATGCGATCTGGCCAGGGACGTTGCAGGCCGAACACAAGAAAATCTTCGGCATGCTCAAGCATCCCTGCATCGACGAGTGGGTGGATCTGCAACTGATCGCCAAGCGTACGTCGGCGGTCAATCGGCTGATCTACGCACCGACCGTGGTGCTGTTGATCCTGCTGGCCTCACGCAGCAGCCTGTTCGACAACTGGCCAACACCGCCAGGGCTGATGATTTCCTACCTGCTGACCGCGTTGCTGCTGCTCGGCTCTGCGCTCACCCTGCGTCGAGCCGCGGAAAAGGCCCGCACGGTGGCCTTGCAACGAATCGACGCCTATTTACTGGAAACACCGGAATCGACGCCGGGCTATGCCAAGTTCAAGATGATTCGCGAACGGGTTGCAACGCTCAACACCGGTTCGTTTTCGCGCTATTCCGAGGATCCGTTGATTCGTTCACTGCTGCTGTCACTGACCGGTATCGGCGGCTCGGCGATTGTTGATGCGTTGAATTATGCGAAGTTTTAATCAGTTGCTGTTCACAAGTAGGGGACGGGGTGTATATCCATTGCTGCGGTAACGGCCACTTAGGGTTTCGCCCTTACGGCGAGTCACTTTCGAAAAGCGCGAAAGTAACCAAAGCGCTCTTGCCCCACCACTCGGTGCCTCGCCTAGGCTCGGCATGCCAGAACGAAGGCCAAAGCGAGGCGGCCTGACAGCCGACCTGACTTTTGCATTTACCCCCAACACCGCTGGCTCCTACGGGGGGTCGGGTACACCCGCAAAATCAGGTCGGCTGTCAGGCCGCCTCGCTTTGCTTGTGATCGTTCCCACGCTCTGCGTGGGAATGCCGCCAGGGACGCTCCGCGTTCCGTTGACGACACATGACGTGAGCCGTGCGCAAGAATGACGCGGAGCGTCACAGGATGCATTCCCACGCAGAGCGTGGGAACGATCAATCCAAATATGCATGAGCTTCGCTAGGGCACGGACACTTGCACCTGCGGATCAGCCCACGAAAACCGATACACCGTCGATGACGCTTGCGCATGACACAACCCATTATCCGCATCCGCCCCGACAATCGACCATTGCGCCCGGGAGTTCTCCCCCAGTTCCCGCGCAGCCTCGGGCTTGAAGCAGCGGTCCAGCGCGTCGTCCGGCACCAGGGCGTAGTCATGCGAGTGTTCGCGCAGCCATTGCGCGGCTCTTTCGACGGTGGAGTCGAGCATACCGAAGTGCACGATCGGCTGCCGGGCGAACAGCCAGTGCCCTTCGCTCCAGTTGACAAGGACCAGGTTCGCGCCATGGGTCATGCTGTTGGCCTGGGCCATGAGCGTTTGATTGGGATTGACCCCATCCCTGACCGGTTCGACGAAACCCCGGGCGAACCACAGCACGAACCAGGTCGCGACCAATGCCGGGAACACTCGTCGCAAGCGCGGGCGCTGCCTGAACCAACGCTGCAGCAACCAGGGCACCAGCGGCGCTGCCACCAGGACCAGCGCTGGCAATGCCGGGTAGATATACAACTTGCGCTTGCCGCTGCTGATACAGAAAAACAGCACCACCAGCGCCACCCAGCCGAGCAACACCAAGTT
>Ga0209542_10017947_pt1 | contig 11517 bp, 15 predicted proteins | sample RifCSPhighO2_01_FD_184028 | JGI IMG/M metagenome (GOLD analysis project Ga0209542, IMG submission 184028) | Soil microbial communities from Rifle, Colorado - Rifle CSP2_plank highO2_0.1 (SPAdes) (version 2) | ecosystem: Environmental > Terrestrial > Deep subsurface > Rock core/Sediment ...
GGTGGTAATTCAATATGATTTTGAACCATATATACATAACGTAAAAGAGATGCATTTTGGTGCATCTCTTTTAGGCAAATTTAGTTTCTGTTAGTCTTCGGAGGCCAGCAATCGCTCTACGATGCTGACTTTTGACCGTATGTAGTGGCCGACCAAGCACTTGGCCAATCTCTTCAAAGGTTAGTTCATTTGTATACCGTAGATTCAATACTTCTTGGTACTTAGGGTCCAAATTTGTTAATAGTGCCGCTACATACTCAGCATCTTCAGCTTGAGACAACAGCGCTTCAATACTTTTAGTTCCATCGGCCAAGGTTTCCAGTAGCACGTTTTTACCCTCTTTATTTTCAAATGAAGATACCGTCAGAGCCCGGCGTTGCCGCAAATAATCAATGGCGGTATGGCGAGCAATAGTAAACAGCCACCCCTTAAAATTAGTCCCCTTTCGATAAGACCGAATGTTTTTCCAGGCCTTTATAAAAGACTCCTGAGCGACATCTTCAGCCACCGCCGCCTCTTGTGTTAGATGCAAAGAAAATCTGTATACATCAGAAATGTACCTATCAACCAAAAAACCCAAAGACGTATCATCGCCTTCAAGGTAACCGTTTATGAGCTGTTCATCAGTCATATCCATGATTTTAGTATAACAGTGTTCAACAGTTACTACGTCAGAAATATACTTTTATTTCACAAAGTAACCTTAAGCCATTTCGTGCTGTTATATTAAGTAACATGAACTGGAATCCTTTTTTAAATGCCCTAGCGGCTGTCGGCTACATTGGGGTAGTGGTGACCTTTTTGCATTTTATTGAGTCATTACGCCACGACACCCCAGACACCCTCATTGATGGTATGGGTGCAATTTCACTATTTACATTTTCAGCCGCAGTGATGGCCTTCCTATTTTTCTACCAACCAGTCCTTCAATTGTTTGAAAATAAAAAACCTGAGGCACTAACATACTTCCTAAAAACCCTCGCCTACTTTGGCTTAATTACGGTGACAATTCTCACTATCGCCAGCCTGCAATAAAAACACCTACCATAAAGGTGCGTGTCTTAATTTACTCTTTCTAACTACTGCTATCCGTCTGAGACGATGTTAGAACTTTTCTACACAATTTGAATACATAATACGCCATTTTCCCTTCTCTTTATTGAAAACTATTTTTGAAATCGTAGCATTATCTATAACTAGAGTGTCCACAATTTTAGTTATTATGCTTTCATCTCCACATTCCCCCGTCATAATGTCAGCAAGTAAGTTTTTTATAAAAATTGCATGACTGACTACAACCAATCTTCCTTCAGAATGGTTTTGAAGGAAAAGTTTGATTTCTTTTACTCTTTTTTGTAAATCAACAAAAGACTCTTCTGGAACAAATACCCTGTCTGTCGAATAACTACCTTTTCGTTCTTTTAACAAAGGAAGTTCTGTGATTGATGCTTTGGTAACTCTTGATATTTCTGACGCAGTTAGCTTTGCACGAATAATACTACTAGTGTAGATATGCATGATTGTCTCGTTGTTAAATTTCTCTGCCAGTTGCTTTGACTGAAAAACACCTTGCGCTGTAAGACTTGCTTCACCAACAAAAAATGGGTCAGTATTTGATTCTGCTTCTGCGTGTCGTACTAGATATACAGTATTACTCATATAAAAAGTATACCAAAACTTAATCAAGACAACGTAGTTTGAGTACTGGGGTTAGGTAAGAGACTCATTCCTGTCCCTTTTTTCCAAAACTTACCCCTCTAAACCTACCTGTTAACAGGTAGGTTTAGAGTTACATAGGGCTTTTATTATTTTCTCGAACTAACTGTCTGGGATGATGTCAGGACGTGTTTAACTACTTCTCCCAATGAGCCTTAAACTCCGTAATTTCTTTGACCAACTCTTCAGTTGTCTGGCCCTTATAACAAACCGCTCGGTCATCTACATATACATAAGCAATAGGTTTTCCCGGGTTCTCTCCTTCTAACTCAGGATTACGATTAAAATAATCAACTGGGATGTTGTTATCTAAACAATACTTTCTCATAGATTCTTCACCTCTAGTAGAGTGCAGAATGATTTTATGCCCCATCTCACTTAACTGGCGAATAGTTGCTACCACCACTTCATTTGGTTCACCAAAATGATCCCGGCCCTTGAAGCCATCGTATTTAGCAATCACTCCATCAAAATCAAACGCGTATGATCTTACTTTTTCCATAACTAATTTATTTCAGCAATTAAGTCTTTCACTAATTCCGTTATTTGGTCTCGAATTTGCCTTGTATCATCAATTCCCTTTGCTTTGGGGTCAGTGATTTCCCAGTAAATGACCTTCTCATTATCTACCAAATATTCAGGCCATGTTTCTCTTTCAGCCATTACTACCACAGCATCTGCTTTCTCTACCATATCCTCGGTAATTTGATTTCTTTGTGCTGAGCCCGCCTCAATATCAAACTCACGCAAAACCTCAATCACCTGTTCCGCTCCGACTCTATCAGCCAGCCTCTCACCTTCTTTACTATTCCCGTCTTTATCAAATACACGTGTTCCTGCTGAGATAGCAGTACAGCCATCTGGTGCTAACTGATTAAAAATAGCCTCTGCCATCTGACTCCTACCAACATTACCCCTACAAACAAATAATACTTTCATTATGTTTAGTATAACAATTTTGTACGGTGATGTGTAAGCACATTACCCATCATATTTGACAACACTAATTAACTATGTCATTATTGCAGATGAAAGGAGGTGTCGTATGTCGACCCAACAGTACGTTCTTGCGAAATGCGACCAAAGACAAGACCTGGTCCATGGTGATTTTTCGGACTCGGGTGGTGTTGGCCACAAATTTAAGCGAGATAAGTTCACCGGGGGTGAAATCTGGGAAATCACCAAGATCTTCACCCACGAACAACAACAGCAGCTCGCGGCCATCGAAACTCTGATAGGGCCCGCAGACCTGCGGAACCTCTTCCTGGTCCGATAAGACCAACGCCAGTCCCTCACCAAGCACCCTGCCACGCAGGGTGCTTTTACTTATCTATTGCAGAGGACTCCCCTATAGTTGATTACATAGGAAATTAATTGCATAGGAAAGGCCAATGCAACCACGTGCTGCTCGTGCCATTTAAAAATTTTGCCAACATTTTAGAAAATAAATGTGCCTGTCCCCTTATTTTCGACAAAAACGACACTGCCTAGCGGTAGTGTTTCTTTTTATAATTCTTCTTGTAATGCTTTTTTCGTAGATTGGTATTCTCAAGTCGAGGCCAGAATCCAACAATATTTAAAAAGCGCCCAGTGGAACGAAAAATGATGTAATGAATTATAAATGGCCAGACGAGACAATATATCCATCCTCCAAATATTGCTGTCGCTATTAAATAAAACAACCCTTGGAATCCAGCGTATGTTCCAGTGCCAACAAATCGGTTGAAGTTTGGGGTAAAACCATTTTCTGAACTATATTTTCTAGTAGTACTATTGCGTGTTGCTATTTCAATAAGGGTCCACCCTGTAACAAGCGCGACAATTAGGAGCCACTGCCAAGGCCAGAAATTAACAATCAAATGCCAAAGAAATTGATGCGTGGTGGCAACCACTTGTGCAGTGACTGCAGAGCACATTTGACCTGCCGTATTAAGTATCTCAATGTCAATCATTTTAATAATTTAGTAAGGTCTATGCAAAATGGGGGCAGGAACAATATTTTTATGAAAATTATGGTGTAATTTTTTGTTTAACTTTAATTATTAAGACACAGATTTCAGAGTTCTGTTGTCCCTGTCCCCTTTTACCTGTCCCCTTTTACGTATGGTACGAAGTTGGAACTTATTTACAATACAGAAATCATTTATAGTTCTTAGACGACCCAATTAAAGCTTACCTATTTGCAGGCCTTGGCTCACGCTCGCTTATGTCCATACACTCATAATCATATTGTCCACAACTGGAAGAAGTGATATTTGAAGTAAGTAAATTAAAAATGAAAATACCTATACAAAACAATATTATCCATCCCATAGTCGAATCACCTTGCATATTTAGTGTTTTATGTTTTATATAAGTTATAACAAACAATTCAACCACAAGTTACATTTCCTAGTATCAATTTACCATTATTTTCGTAAAAATATAATTAATGCTTATTGTACTAAAATTAATTTATGGGTAGAGCAGGTTTACAATTCTTGTTACTTTTTTTATTACAATTTTATTTTTTTTATTTAATTGTGGAAAATTGTCCTCGTAATCTGCTATAACTCTTGAATTTTTGCAAGACTCTAAATCTATAGCTACATTTTTTATCGCTGGGTCATTCTGATCTTTGCAAAATTGTATTAGATCAGCATGGCTACCAGTAATTGATTTACCTGTTTTAGGGTCTTTCAAGTAAGGAAAAGCGTAACCTTGGCTTTTTGCATAAGAAAGAACTAGATTAAACGCTGAGTAGTAGGCTCTACTAACTGATGATCTTTGCTGGGCCTCAGTTAAATTATTTGGAACGACAGTGGAATCACTCCTTAAAACATTAGCCAACTCAAGATAATCTTTCCAGGCAAAAGACATTATACGAAATCAAAATTTATTAAATTATTAGATAAGTTGGGATTTTTATGTTTAAAATCATCATCTATCTCTATTGAATAATCGACATCAACTTCTTCACTTAAGATGAACTCAACTAATATGAGCTCTTGCTTACCTGACTCATCTGCCAAAATTCTCAAGCTTATGTTTTCAATTAAATTTTGATACTCAGTTAACGCCAGTGACACAAGCTTTGTTAATTTACCGAAAACACTTATGTTTGTAAGTAAAAAATTTCTTACTTTTTCAGGATTAATTAATACATTTTCTGATTGAAATGCTGAAAGATATGAAGAAACAGTTTTTAAGTTTAAATCAATTAAACTTATATCTTTTTCATGGTCATCTGTAAATGATGCCCTATTCACAGATAATCCTTGCTTATGGTCGTTTCGGTTTAAGATATAAAACATCCTTGCATAGGGACTAGGTATACTTTTAGATCCATCATTTAGATATGGTTCTTTGAACGCAGTTTTACCAGACGTTGTAAAATTGTTAATTTGAATTACTTGATTCATGAAATTATTTCAATCACACTTTCAATTTTAACTAAACTTTCGGCATCTTTAATATATTTCTCAACAAAAACCCTATCAATAATGTTTTCAGATGGGCGTGTATTAAAATCTTGATTAATCATTATTCCATTTACCAAATCTTGTTTTTCTTTTGATGCACTTCCACTTCCAATAGCCACCAGGTTATTGGAAGAAATATCACCAACATTGATCCTATTAGTATTTCTTGAGAAAAATGAATTCGACTCTCCTTTATTAAGTTCCATTAAATCAGGATTGATTATCTTTTTAGCTCGAGCATTTAAATCATTATTTGTATAAATGTAAGCAACTACAAAACCCATCCACTGAATAGTATTTTCAGAGACTGTCAAATCTGTAATATTCAAAACCTTTTCTAAAAAATCTTCTTTTGTATCAGCAAAATTGTTTTCTGCCAAGTTTGCATGTCTATAAAAATCTATTCTTCCTCTAGCAATATTTACTTGATATTTGCCATCTTCACTAACAGCTTGTACAACTGGAGTATCAAGCAATTCTTTATCTCCACTTATAAATGGTACAGGATTTATTGTCGGCGCATCACCAAATAAACCGTTCATTTCGGCCGATAATTTTGAATACAAACTCTCTGGTGATAAAAGAGGTTTTCTAAAAATAAATGCGACTTGACTAGATAGAAAAACCGCAGAATTAGCTTCCATATTTCTCTAATATACTCCATAATTCCTAATTGTAAACATATGAACCAGGTAAAAGAAATAATGCGACAAGCTACACAAATAGAACTTACCGATTCTGGTTTTCTTTTTTTATACTACTTAGATGAATATTTAAAAATCTTAAAGGATGATGCCTTCCTCTCAAAAGCACTACTTTTGATGAAGGAATGCCACAAACAGGAGTCGGAAGATTTAGCTCATAAAGCTGACGATATAAATACTGACCTATATTCTATTCAAAGCGATATTCAACTAGCGATAGATGAAAAATACCCTCATTACCATTCAAGAAAGACACTATTATTTAACTGCTAAATAAATGGATGTTCTACAATTTTGCACTGTTTCTATAACATTCGAATACCCGAAAAGCCCTTATTAATAGTTCCTCTTAAAATTGTGCTTCCGCCTTCATTTACTGCCGTAAGCATTATTGTTTTGTAACTATCGCCTCTGAGCGCAAATACATGTGGTTCCATTTTGTTTAAAATATCGTCTGTATCGTCCCAATGCTCGATTTCTAAATCATAAACCTTTTCGCCCTCAAAAACCTTTTCTACTGAAGGGTGGTCTGGGCAACGTAATGTGACAGTAACTTTACTCACGATAGATATATTTAATAAAGCTATAATATGCCCATTTATTATATAAGTCGATTTATTTATCAAATAGAGGAATCCCCACTGAAGCTAATGTCCTTCTAATCGTCGCTCAATCTCATCGTCTATAAACTGCGCTTCTGCAGCTTCATCCATGGCCATGTCGGATATAAATTCATCCAATTTCATAGCTCTAGACTCAGTATCGTCAATTACTTTTTTATTTGCTTCTTCCATCTTCTTCTCCATAGACGTTAAGAAACGAATCGTGCTGGAAACATAGTTGAATATAACCACACTTTCTGGTCTATTCAGAACTGTATTGTCATGCGCAAGACTTTGTTCATTTCGCACAAAATCAAAAGACTCAAGTACTCCGATAGTAGATTTCATAATGCGCATTGTCATTTCTGATTCAAGGAAACCTTTATCACGAAGAAATTTTACATACCCACCTATCAAAGCGTTCAATGGAGTTTTTTTATCGTAGGTGAGTCCGTGCTTGGCACACAGGGTACGTAAATACTTCACAACAAAAGTATGCAAACGATCTAAGGCTTGTTCAAATTCGCCTTTATCCAAACTCTCCTTTATAGATTTTGATAGTAATGCTAAATCTTTGTCGCTTGAGTTAGGAACTAATGCATCAGCATCGTCCACAGGTTCCCCGCCGATCATACGAACAACAATCTTTTTACACTCGTCATACAGAATCTGATTAAAAGGACCGTAACCAGTAATTCCAGTGGTTAATTCAGATTTCCAGTAGTCCAGCATTTCGTCGAGCAATCGTGCAACAATTTGGTTATTCTCTTTTTCCCAGAATTCTCGTAGGCGTGCCCCTTTAGAACTACTGAGCCCCACATATTTATCATCATAGATATCAATATCTACCGACTCAGCGACAAAGTCTGCAAAAGTACGGTTACTGAAGTTACAGACATAACCGCCACCCATTTCAAAGAATTTTTGGAATTTTGCTTTTTCAGCTGACCTTAAATCTGCCATGCCATATAATCTACACCTTTTAGGATATTTATGCTCATCGACAAAAAACACCACAATTGAGGTGATTTTTGTTCTGGTTTAGCCTGCGGCTTCTTCTGTGACCGAATAATACATTTGGATGCAATTCGGAATCCGAACTCACCTCATACTCGCCGCCGATCAGGGAACCTCTCCCCTTACATGGGCAGTACAGGTTGTCGCTATTTTTACAAAATAGCTGTGGAAAATGGGGACAGGGACAATATTTTTGTGGAAAAGTGTGGTCTAATTTTTGCTAGCTGCGTGGGAGGGTGTTAGAGCTACTCTAGTGTTTTAACGACCGCTGTTTCTCTAACATTTTACAACTGGAGTGTTTATTTAGTTGATTGACCATCTCGTTGTTCTATTGCCTTCCTTTTTTCTTCAGGCACAACTGAACTATACAAATCATCAACTCTCTTAGGTTCCGAAATCATTACTTCGGCAATAAGATTAGTTAAATCAAAAAGCTTCAGTGCGACTTCGTGGTTGTCTTTCATATCCAAAACACCTGGGTGCACGGATTCATTTCCAGTTACTCGCACTATATCGAGAGCCTTCTGAATACTTGGACGTAGCCCTTTTTTAACTAAACTTGCGATATCTGTATTTATATCTTTTCCAGGCTCTCCAAGCTGCTTACAAACTTTTTGTAAAGCTAGACGCATAAGAGCAGCGGCTCCGCGCGGTGAACGAGAAATAATCGAACGTGCTTCTAAATAGTCTTCTTTAATTTCTTCATCTAAATCATCGTTAGGATAAGAAATTCCTTCCATGTCTGGTATTGTCATCACCCTATCTATCCACAAACATTCACGACGACAAGCCACATTTCCACAGTAAGAAACCCAAATTTTGTCGAATTCCGCGGTGGCACCTGCAGCAATCATGTCTCTCCAAGATTGAGTTGCTAAGACCCTGCAATGAGGGCAAGTGAATTGAGTTCCTTTAAAAGTTGGTGGAAAATATGTTGGTTTCATTATTGAATAGTACTCGGATTTTTAACATACCTCAAGTGTGCTGCCCGACAAGGAATCTCTCCCCTTACAGGGGCAGTACACCTTTTGGATATTTTGTTCGCTAGCTCCAAAATATACTCAAAAGCTTTTCGAGTCCTTACGAACAGTCCCCCAGACTGTTCTGTCGTGGCAGCTCTAAAGCAAAATCACTCCCAAAAAGAGTGATTTATGCTAAGAGCTGCCCGACAAGGACTCGAACCTCGATAGGCGGTACCAGAAACCGCAGTCCTACCATTAGACGATCGGGCAATATTATTTTGTTCTTTTTTACTTCCCTCTCCTCGCTGCTCTGGTTGCACAATACTGCCATAGTATAGGAAAGATTCAAGTTTGTTCATGCACAACAACCTCAATTTGACCGACCGTCTATTTTCTTATATCCTCTCAACTGGCAGCACATCAACCCAACCAAGGAGAATTCCATGGCCGACCCCGAGCACAAACCCATTCCCGCAACGCCGACGACCGAAGCCATTGTCGACGGAGTCCTCACGACACCACCGGGCTGGCTCCAGTCACTCGACGACGAGGAGGTGGATGCCGGCGTGCAAGAGATGATGAAGGCAGGCACCGGTGGAGCTGAGCTCCACCCGGACGACTGCTGAACTCAACCCAACCAAGGAGACCAGAGATGGCAAGACAGCAAACTTCGGCGCACAAACCGAACTTTGAACGTTACAAGGCCGCCAAAAGCGGCGGCAGAGAGGTGAAGGGTTCCGCCGGTAAACAACCCAAAAACAACACCAGGGATTCCAAAGCGGCGGCCGTGGCACAAACACACACTGTGTATGTCAACACCAAAGGTCACCCGAACTCCTGTAACTGTGTGTCCTGTCTCATTGCAGACGGAGACATAAAAAATACAGCGCGTATTTGTAAAAACATGCGCTGGTAGCAACGACCACAACCAAGGAGAAACTCATGGCTAAGAAAGTTCGGACCAAGAAGAGCACTGTTCCACGCGGCGTCAAATCGGCCAGAAGCCGTCATTTCTTCCGAATCCTCAAGGATTGGTGTATGACACACCGCCGCCGCAACATATACATCACGGTTTGATGAACTTCAGACCACAACCAACCAAGGAGAAACTCATGGCCAAGAAAGCCAAGACTAAAAAGAAGAAGGTCTCCCGCCAGATGTGGCAGGCTCGTACAGGAAAATGTGTCCGTACGGAAGTTCGCCCGGCCCAGCTGAAGCCCCAAAAGCGATATCAGCGCTGGTGGTAAAACCACCAACAGCGGTCAATGTGACCAAAAGCACCCTCGGGTGCTTTTTCTTATGACTTCGGGTGCTTGCTCACTCCGCCGATAAACCGCCAGCCGCAGACGCCTGGCACAGTGCTTATGTGTCGCAGGTGCAGGATGGCAGTGTTGCGAATCTTGAGGATAGCGATGAAGCGACGGAAGGCACGCCAGAAGCTCATTGGCTTGTCGGTACAGACATGCTCGAGGAAGATGTTGGTAAAGACGGCATGGGACACCACCACGACTCTAGCGTCATCAGGTAATGACTCGAGGAAAGTGCGGGCGGTCTTGACCCGTTCCAGCAGATCCTTATATGACTCACCCCCTTCTTGCGCAATATTCATAAACCACAGCCACACATACCAGAGGGTAGTGAGACTCTGGTAGCGATTACCCACCAGCCAGTCTGGTCGCTTGAGTTCTTCAAAAGCGGGATGAGTATCGGGGATAAGGTCCTCACAGTATGAGGTGATAATCTGTGTCGTCTGCACCGCCCGCAGGTGTCTACTGCTTATGATATGAGTTGGGCGGAGTTCCGCTATCTCCCAAGCTACACGCTCAGCTTGCTGTATACCCTCTTCATTAAGGGTCGTCTCTGGGTGCTGATGGCGGCGCGCCACGTTACCATCAGTCTGGCCGTGTCTTACAAAATAAACGTCCATGTTACTTTTTGGTCGTTACTTCAATTACCGCTATCTCAAGTGGTAGGTGTGGGATTGGTGAATAGGTAATCTGCTCAGTGGCAATAAGGAGACGTAGTAGCAACTGAGAATTAAGTGGTGACGAAGTGGCAGCGGCTAGGGTGCGGAGTGTGTCCTTCGCTACCGGTGCGAAGTTAGCGAGTAGTGCGTCAGCTTTAGCTGGCTGGTTGCGCACGAGCATGATGGCGCGGAGATTCTCAAGCAAGAGACGCGCAAAGAGCTTCATGTCTACATGAAGGCTCACCGCTTCACCAATAGCGGTCAGAGCTTTGTCTGCAGAACCTTCGTGAAGAGCCTCGATGAGACCAAGTAATATCTCACTACGTGGCGCCCCGATAATAGCCGCCACTTCGTTCGCGTCACCAATCACATCACCCGAGGCCAAGATGACTTTTTGAGTCACTCCTAGTGCATCACGAAATGATCCATCAGCCGCTACCGCGATGAGGTCGGCGGCATCTGGTGAAAGTGTAAAGCCTTCTTTTTTGGCAACATCAGTTACGGTCTCAGCCAGTACCGCGCGAGATGGGCTACGGAAGCGGAACACCTGGCAGCGAGAGAGAATAGTATCTAAGAGCTTCTCTTCTTCAGTGGTAGCTAGAATGAACAGAACGTGGGCTGGAGGCTCTTCTAGCGTCTTTAGAAGCGCGTTAAAGGCTTCTTTGGTCAGCATGTGGACTTCGTCAATGATGTATACCTTGTACTTAGATTCGTACGGGAGCGTATGTACTGCTTCTTTGAGTTCACGAATGTCATCGATACCACGATTACTAGCGGCATCTATCTCGTATAGGTCGACACTACTAGTCCCGACAGCCTTCGCAAATATTCGCGCCAAAGTCGTCTTGCCTGTACCGCGGGTACCGGAAAACAAAAGGGCGTGTGGGATTTCGCCTTTTTTGATTGCTCCTTCTAGTACCTTTACGATATGCTCTTGGTCTCGTACTTCACTAAATTCCTGTGGTCGATATTTTCGATATAAAGCGCCGTGTTCTGCCATAATTTTTCTAGTATATCAGATTATTCAAAACGGACAGAATCACGAACAAAAGAGCGTAATATTTCCGTGTCTGCCACTAAGTTTTCACT
>Ga0209542_10017951_pt1 | contig 11514 bp, 7 predicted proteins | sample RifCSPhighO2_01_FD_184028 | JGI IMG/M metagenome (GOLD analysis project Ga0209542, IMG submission 184028) | Soil microbial communities from Rifle, Colorado - Rifle CSP2_plank highO2_0.1 (SPAdes) (version 2) | ecosystem: Environmental > Terrestrial > Deep subsurface > Rock core/Sediment ...
TGTTATTGAGTTATAGAAAAGAGCGTAAAAGTAAACCTTTATTGACAGTAACAAATTCCCCCGTGTTGGGAGATTCCCCGCTGTGAGTAACTGCTGTTGCTGTGCATGTGCAGAAAAAGGGCCAAATGCAAAATATAAAGGGTCTTTAAAAATCGCCCAGTTCCAACCAAACCATAAAAAGATTCCAAAAGCCCCCATTGTAAGAAATAAAATAGTGATACCCTCCATGGCTTTATAACCCCTCTTTTTCCAGGTTTGGAATGCAACAATTCCTCCCACAAGAGCCAACAACAACCAACCGTCATAGCGAACCAGCGTAGAAAGCATTATCCAAAAGGAGGATTTTATAAGATCCAAAAGGTTATCTTCCTTTTGCCATAGCATTAAGTAATAACATCCGGCGGTCATTGTAAAAAGAAGGAGAAGCTCTGTCATTGCAGTTGATTGTAGATAAAGAACATTTAAATTCACTGTAAATACCAGAACCCCAAATATTTTACCGACCACCCCAACGTTGATTTTTTCTAAAAACTTATAAATCAATATTCCGGTTCCAACATATGAAAGCATGGACCAAAATGAACCAGCTAATCCGGAATGCCACATAAAATCATTCCAGGCCGTAGCTACTATCAGTAAATGCGGAAGAGGAAGCCAAACTGATCCAAGCTGGGCCAACCCAGGTTTCAATCCCTCAACGACTCGCCGACCAATATCCAGATGAGATCTGGCATCATTATATGAAAGACCCAAACCATTATTTAGATAATGAATATAATAGGCTATAGAAACAAAGCCAAGACAAAAAGTTAAAATAAAAACCATTTTTCCTGATATAAACGCTTTGGTTTTTTCCAAAAAAATTTTTTTAATAGAAAATTCTATAATTAGATTTTTATTCATTTTTTACCAAGGTAGAGTTTTACTATTAACCCCGAAGAAACAACTAAGATAAGAGACGTGAGAGTTAAAAAGTATTCAGTCGCTTTCAGGTATTTTTTGGCAAATGCGCGAAAAACAAAAGATTTTGAGTTACCCCGAATAAGATAATCGGCGTTTCTTAAAAACGTGTAACTTTCAGGGTGACCCGAAACTTTCTCTAATTGCAAAACTTCCACCTGGGGTGGATTCGCATTTGTGGTTAAAGCCCCAAGTGTGTTAACAAAAACCGAGTACATCATAATCAGAAAAAAAACTATAATAAACAAATAATTTTTCCTAAATTTTGTCAGAGTTATAGATGCAAATATAGCCATCAGAGAGTACGCCGGAATAAGATAACGTGATCCGAAAGCCCAGCCTCCCCACGGGTCACCCCACATGGAATATAAAAGTATATTCAGACTGATAATGGAAGCGATAAGAGGTAGGTATTTATTTTTCAATCCATACAAAATCACGGCCCCGACAATTCCGAAAAGTATAACAGGGGTAAAACTGACAATTCCGCGATCAGGACTAAAAATATGAAGATAAAGACCGTTAAGAAGATTCCTTGTAGCAAAAAATTTAAGTGCTGATTTTTGTTGTTTTTCCGGATTTAAAAACTTATCCACTTGTTCAGGGCTGGCCGTACGAGGTACCGCCGGTTCCCCTTTATCATCTATAGCCCCTATACTTGAAACTGTCCCTGAAAACTGCAATGGATTTGCGTAAGATTTATAATTAAACAATAAAAAAAACGTCAGCGGTAAAATAATTCCAATTAAAGTAGCAACTTTTATCAATTTAACTGATACATGGATCGAATCTTTTAAGTTTTTCAGAATAAAAAATTTTCCGGCGGCAAAAATACCAATAGGAAACATTAATATCAAATTCGGGTAATCGATTGAAATCGAAGCGGCCAGAAGGAACCATATGATAAATAACGATTTAAAGCTATTCCAGCGCATCAAAATATAGATACTGGCTAAAATAAGAAATGTAGAGATGTGATGTTGATATAATGTAACTGCGTAACTAAATGAGGGTGTCGCAAAAAGAAAAAGGATTGAAGCAATTGTCGCAGCAGTACTATTAGCCCCAAGTTTGATAGAAATAGCACGGACTAAAATTAAGTTAAAAACAGCAAAAAGAGAAATAACGCTGAAAGCACCGACCTGGGAAATGCCGAAAAGCTTCCCTATTATGTAGCCTGGGACAACCAGGAAAGAAATTCCTGGTGCAAAAAGAGAAACATATTTTCCGTTTTTAAATCCCAAGTCAGGAGTAGCAAACCTTGCTATGGGCAGGGAATAGAAAAAAGATTTATCTTCAACAATCGAGTAGGTTAAGGCAAATCTCCCCCTGTCGGGAGAAAGTTCAAACGGTCCATCCTCCTTCCAGTTGGAATTATTTAAAACGTCCTCGCTTGGGTTGCCCAGATTTCCTCGAATAGAAAGGAGAAGAACTAAAATACCAAAAGTCACTAAAAATAATACAGATCTATTTTTCATTATATAAATGATTTACCCTCTTACTGACATTATCCCAAGAATTTTCTGATACGAGGGTTTTATTTGACATTTTCATTTGTTTTATTTCCTCCGAGTTTTCTTTCGATAAAAAGAAGTTAATTTTTTCCGCCAATTTTTCGTAATCTTTCGCAGGAATGCTAAACCCGGCCTTATTTTCTTTTATTAAAATAGAAGGACCTGTATTTTCCGATACTATGCAAACAAGGCCCTGGCTAATTCCTTCATAAACCACTTTGGCATAGCTTTCATATAATGACAAATGAACCATTATTTTTGCATTTTTGAGTAGATAAAATTTATCAATTCCTCTGACTACTCCGGCAAAAACTACTCTTTTCCCAAGTTTTAATTTTTTGGCTAATTTATTGAGTTTGTTGAAATAAGTTCTGTCCTTTACTGAACCGACGATGAGATATTTTACGTCTTTCGGAATATAAACTAATGATCTTATTACTGTTTCGTAATTTTTCAGAGGATAAATTTTCCCGATTTGAATTAAATATCTACCAAGTCCCCGGGCTTTTTCCTTTATACCAGACCTTGACAGTTTATCGACATCCTTAAAAGCTTCGTCTTCCAAACCATCAGGGATGACATCAATCATTTTTTCGTAAATGTGGGATTTTGTAATCTCAAGTTTTTCCCACTCGGAGAGTGCTCGAATCTTTCCAACTACAGAATTTAAAAGAAAGGCTCCACAGGTATAATGATAGGTCTTTTTAATCAAAGCAACTAACTGTGGAAAGGATTGCCAATTTGGTGTAAAACCCCCGTGAGGAGTTAGTACCAGGTTAAATTTTTTTCTTCCCGAAATTTTCAAAAGAAAACTATAAAAAAGGATAAAAAAATGGGGAAATAGATTAAAATTATGAAGACAAATCAGGTTTGTATTTTTCCAATCGATCCTGGGAAAAAATCCTAATTTGCCAAAAGAGTATCTTTTAACATTTAGTCCCTCGACTATATCCTCATCAGTTAAAATATCCTTTTTTTCATAACTGTCTTTGGAAGTATGAATTGTTACATCCCAGCCCTTCAATAAAAGACGGGAGTATAAATTCTTAATGCTATCTTCTATTCCGCCTTCTACCGGATAGAAGTATCTTGTTATTACATCAATGTGTTTTAACTTCTTCATAGTACCTTTCCATCCTCTCCGCTACTTTTCTCCATGAGTGGTTTTTGACATAGTTCATATTATTTTCTCTAATTTTATTAAGTTTAGGAGAATTGTAGTTTTTCAAGACAAATTTTATCTTTTGACTGACTGCTTCATCATCAAATACCGGCAACTTATATCCGTTGATATTATTCTTGATTTGTACAGACAGTCCAGCCTCGTTTCCCGTAACACAAATTAAGTGCTGACTCCAGGCTTCATGGATTACATTACAGTTTGCCTCCCAAATCGCCATGTGAACCATCACCTTTGCGTGTTTTATCAAATAATATTTGTCAATCCCCCTTACAACACCTAAAAAGTTTACTCTTTTTGATAAATTTAGATCTTTTGATAGACTCACTAATTTCTTTTTGTACTCATCTCCCTGGCTAGGACCAACTATGATAAATTTAAGATTTCCGGGAATTTTTGAAAGCGCACGAATTGCTGTTTCCTGATTTTTAATAGGACAAACTCTTCCAATTTGAATTATGTAATCACCCAATTTTCTCACTTTACTTTTAACTGCCTTTCCCACTAGACGATCAACGTCAAGATAGGCTTCGTCCTCCAGTCCATTTGAAATAAGTTTCACCTTCTTGGGGTCGATTCCCTTTTTTATCATCTCTTTTTTTTCCCAAGGAGAAACCGCTCGTATTCCATCAACGACAAAATTTATAAGAAAAGTGCCCAAAGTAACCTGATAAATATATTTAAAAAACGCCTGATTTTTAGGAAAGACTCTCCATTCTGGGGTGAATCCTCCATGAGGAGTAAGAATTATTGTAAACCTTTTCCGACCTAAAATTTTTAAAAAGAAGCTGTAAATTAGGATAATGAGATGCGGGAAAATGTCAAAATTGTGTAAACAAATAAAATCTGCTTTTTTAAAATCTATCTTTGGGAAAAATCCGAATTTATTATACTTATACCTTTTAACATCCAGGTTCTTTATAAAATCCCTGTCCGACAATACGTCTTTCTTTCCATAAGTGTCCCTGGAGGTATGGACCGTTACATCCCATTCTTTTTCGGCAAGTACACTATAGGTTTTCTCAATATTATTTTCGATTCCTGCAGTAACAGGGTAAAAATATTTGCTGATAATGTGAACTTTTCTTTTCATTTTTATTTCTGTGCCTTTACAGCAATGACAATTGGATAATGAGGATCGTTGAAAGAAAGTTCCTTCTCCTTTAAATCCTGGGCGGACATACCAACAATAAAAGCCTGCGCTGCAAGGACGTTGCCATAAGATTGAACATTAAGTTTTTTTCCTTCAAAATACTTTCCGAAAACATATTTTGCAGAAGCTTTGGTAAAACGCCAATAATTATGCTCTAAATCAGAAACACGATTTATCGCAGCTAAAGTGACCAGGAGTGTTCCCCCCGGCTTTAGTATTCGCTGTGACTCCGAGACTGCTTTTTCATACTCGTCAATTAAACCTAAGGTGTGAGTTAAAATAAAACAATCATAAGTATCATCGCGAATTATATTCTTAAGATTTTTTAAATCAGCATGAATATTTGCCTCTTTGTTTCTTTTGTCTATATCAAGAATGTCTGATTTAGTAACTTTTCTCCCACCAAATCTTTTTGTATAGAAATTATCGTGTATTTCCAAACATCGGCCTTTAATAAATTTCGAGTTTTCGTTTAAGAACTTTTCTATATATATTCTGTCAATAGCTGTCCCCCTATCAAGACCGAATTTTGTACTTATGGGGTATAAAGAGTAATTTTTATTCGGTTTTGTTATACGGACAATCCTTCCCCTTAGGAAAAAAAATACTTTTGTAATTTTACTATTCATATTTAAGAATTTTAGAACTTTCCGATATCTCCCATTTTCCTTTAGTATCCGGATCTAAAATAGAAGCAAGACGAGTGTAAAGATTGACAAAGGCGTAAAATAAGCAATAAACAGGATACCTTAGAGAAAATTTCAAAGTAAATAGTATTGACAAATTTATTGGGTAATGGAATTCACTCTTTACAAAATTCTCTCCAAAAATTCCATAAAGCTTTTTTTGAGACTGATAAAATCTAACACTTTGCTTACGGTGATCCTTTAGACTGCTCGGCAACTTGTAATAAAGACAAGTATTTTTAACGTAACTATATTTATATCCGTTTTTAATACAATAAAGATATGAAAAAGCGTCCTCTCCGATACTTTCTTTGAAAAATATCTTCTTATAAAGTCTTTTTGAAAAAACCCTGGCCGGTCCACGGCAGGTATAGACATTATTCCCATCTTTATATTTTTCAAAAACTGAAAATTTTATCTTCATGCTTATTGCTAAAGCTTTTTCTAAAAAAGAAGTTTGCGGAAGTTCTACCGCCCTGACAGACGTCAGGTCTACCCGTTTTTTGATAATTGGATCTACCAATTTAGAAACAAAGTTTACGTCTTTTATTAAAATATCTGCGTCAAGAATTAGCAAAATGTCTGAATCGGAAATTTTAAATATTCTATTTTGTCCAAAAGCCTTTCCTCTTCTTTTTTTATTCTCAATAACTTTAATTTTCTTACTATTGAATCTTTCTACTTCGTAAACGGTCTTATCGTTACTCCCATCAGAAAAAACAACTATATCTTTGAAAATAAATCCATGAAATTTTTGTGCTAGCAAACTTTCAATGAGAAAACCAATATTGGCCTCTTCGTTATATGCAGGAATACCAATTGTAAGAGTAGGTTTACGCATAATAATATCGTTCGTCCACTAATTCTATTTTATTTTTAGGAAACGTTAGTCTAAGTTGGGATTTATAGCCCTTTATCATAACTTCCTTTTCCTTCTTATTTTTGGCAAAAACAAACGTGGCGGAGGTGTTTTTACCAACAAACTCCCTGTCAAAACTGTTGGTTAACAAATAAGGAAAATCTGACCAATAAATCAATTTAGCGAAAGCCTGGGAACAAACATCTCTAACTATAATATGGTCAACATGTTTTCCTATGCCAAGCGGGCAAAAAATAATTGCGTTATTTGTTACTAAACCCGAAAGTTTCTTTTTCAAATTTTTGACTAAGGACTGGTCATATATGGAAATTTTACCTCTGGCTATACCCAAGCGAAATGTAGCATAAACATTTGCAAATTCAGGAATAATTTTAAATCTAGCTACCCCTTCCTTTTTTCGCCAAAGCGCGTCGACAAAGCCCAAATTGACAACTTTAACACCTACTTTTTCTAAAACTTTCTGATCTTCGTTCCTTCTTTGTTCAAATAACTTTCTGGCATCATCTACTTCGCATACAGATAAGTATTTTTTGGCTGATAACGTATAAGGCAGATCGCCGGCTTCGGTAAAGACGTTAACTACTGTAACTGGGTTCTTTTTTGCCAAGAAAATCATTAATCCCCCCGCCGAAAACACCGCATCGTCAAGATGGGGAGAGATGAAAAAACAAGGACTTTTTATTTTAGACGGGTCCATACTATTTATATTTATCCGCCAAAGCTATTCCGTAATTAAGCATTTTTCTATACCAGAGGATATTCTCCTCGGGGGCATTCCATGTCATGTTATGGATCTCACAATTAATAATGAGTCCGCTAAGTCTTTTGGCGAGTTTTCTGTCCTTTTGAGCATTTTTTTCCAGTTGAATGAAAAGTCTTTTTCTTAAAGTATTAGTTATTCCCAATGTCGAAAGTGATGTAACCAGCTCGAATTCCGGATAGGTTACTGTAGTTTGTTCTACGTCAAGAATATAAGTTCTTTTACCGCTTATATAAATATTTTTAAGATTAAGGTCCCCATGGACAATTGTACCCTCGTTGTAATTATAAAAAGCATTAGTGCTTCGTAAAAAAGCAGCTAAAGCCTTCGTCAGTTCTAGCCAAAGACCGGGGTGCTCAACTAAAGCTGTTAGCCACAATAAAGGAAAAAGGGTCAGAAAATTTTTTATGGTCCTTCTTTTAATTTTCTTTTCTCCATCAAAATTTGCGTATTCGCCCAGGAATTTAAGGTAATCTATAGACTTTTGGTAATATTCCCAGTGTTTTTTAGATTCCTTTAAAGAGGCTAGGGGCTTACCATCAATATATTCTGAAATAAGCATAAGCTTTTCTGGTGCTTTTATAACATCGATAAATTTCGGGATGGATACGAACTTAATTTTACGAGGAATTTTAGAAACCAATTTTTCGTGTAATAAATTTAATATTTTCATCGTTTCTATCTGGTGAAGGAGATCGAAATAGTGAATATTTTTTCTTTTCCCTTCCCACATTTTAACTACAACCAATTTAGCCCTTAAATCTTTATATAACCCGACCTTAAAGGGATAATTCTTATCAGGCTGTAAATCTCTTATAAACCTGAATTTGCCTATTTTTTGCGGCATCTTTCGCGGAGTCAGTCTGAAAGTATTACCAACGAAAGCATCGTAAAGGTAGCCCAAAGCAATGTCAGCAAATCTAATTATATCCATTTAAGTTTTTTTTAATGACTCTCATAAAGGATTTTGAGCTACTCTTCCAAGTAAAGTTTCTCGACCACTCAAGTGCGCCAAGTTCAAGTCTCTTTCTTAATTTCCAGTCAGAAATAATAAGGTCCATCGTTTGGGCAAACCCATTGATATCACGAGGCTTGACGAGTAGGCCCGATTCGGGATTTCGAACAGAATCCCGCAAGCCCGCGACGTTCGAGGCTATAACGGGCGTACCTGACGCATTAGCCTCAATAGCCGTAATACCCCACCCCTCCATTGTAGACGGATAAACTAAAGTCCAGGAAGTAGCTAACAAATTAACTTTTTCCTCTTCTGATACCTTGCCGAGAAACTCAACAAATCCAGTAAGGTTAAGTTCAGTAACAAGCCTCTCCAAGCTTTTCCTACTCTCACCAAAACCGGCAATTTTAAGCCTCGCGTTGGAGTATTTTTTAACAATCAAGTCAAATGCCTTGATTAAGGTATCTATAGATTTATAGGGTTTAAGTCTGCCGAGATAGAGAATTGTTGGGTTCACGGTTTTTTTTAATGGCTTAAACTTTGTAGGTTCAACTCCGGGATGCACTATCTCAATCTCATCTTCAGTTCCAAGGCCAAGCTTAACCATAGCTTCTTTTGACGATTTTGACACGGTGATCTTTTTAGTATTTCTGTAAACAAATGGCATTAATCTTCCCTCAAGAAATGAAGCAAAAAGAGCAAAAGGTAAGCTCAAATTTTCCATGAAAATTTCTTGATGCACATGATGTATCAGTAAGAATTTAGGTATACGAACATAAAGTGGAGTAAAGAAAGGAACTCCGTTTTCATTATCTATAACACAGTCAAATTTGCCCCTAAAACGGAAGATATAATAAAAGAATGCCCACAAGTAAACAGTGTAATAACCTCCTCTACGTAGAATCTCAACCCCGTCAATTACTTCAAACCTTGAGTTTTTACCATCGTTACCACAAAAAAGAGTTACTTTATGGCCCTGACTTACCCAGCGCTTTGCTAATTCATGGGCATAGGCTTCTGCCCCTCCAGCCCACCTGTGTTTAGTGTCTCTCCAGTTAAAAACTAGAATTCTAAATTTAGTCAGATTCTTTTGCCCGACCGGCACTCTGCCAAAAAGACCTAGAAAATCTTTAAAGTTCTGCCATATAACCACAATGTATGGGTAAAATGCATGGAATAAGACCATGAGTAATACATTCAAAAGACTTAATACAAAAACGATGTTGACAAACTCATTAAGATCCTTATGAAAAATCAAGAATGCGGTGATTTGCAAAACTGCGATGATAAATCCTGTAACAGGAAAAAGATTTTTACGCATGGTCTGGTTATAAACCAGGAAACTAGCGGCAACTGATTGCAAAACCATAGCAAGGCTATAAATGGGCAGAAAAGACGTAATCGCTTCTGACCTTAAACCTAAAAGTATAGGTACCGTGAGATTACCCAATAAACCAACCCCAAGGAAAGCTATTAACCCAAAACAAATTCCTCCCAGCAAAAATTGATAAAAGGTTTTTTGGCTTGACCGTCCGGCCCCTTCATCCCTACTAACGACAGGAATAATAAATTGGGAGAAAAGAGTTCCGGCAGAGTAAACAATTGTTCCGACCAAAGATATAATTGCATATTTACCAGCATCAATTGGATTTAAATAAATCTTGGCCATTAATACGTCAAGATTCAAAAAAGCGATAGTTGAAAGTTTTACTAAAAGTGAGGTTGCAAAAAAACCTTTGGGGAAATAATTTACTACGTCAATACTAATTTCAGTAGACTCTTTGCCAACTTTCTTTGCCACCAGATAGCCCAGGTAAAGAGCAATAAACATAGAGATCGGAATTGCAGAGTATGCCCAATCAGAAAGCCCAATGCTGACTAAAAAAACGGTTATTATTAACTTACTTACCGCCTCGATTATTGCAATAATTCCCAAAACAACGAAGCTTAAACTACCCCGTAAGTATCCGCTATCTATAGCTTTAGCTACACCGATTACCCAAATTGGAGTAAAAAGAAAAAAAGGAAGTAAACTTCCGGACTTAAAAATATGTGATAAAAACGGCGAAAAGATAATCCAGACAATAGCTAAAAGAACGGAAACCTTGATAGTCTTTTTTCGGGCGTTAATCCAAAAAGCTCTTAACGGAAAACCATACTTTCCCAAGATAAAGGCGCTTCTGTGAGTTATAGTACGCGATAAGGCAACTAAGGGAATTTGAGAGATCGATACAAAACTGCCAATTAAACTAAATAAACCAAATTCCTCAAAACTAACCTTTCTACCCAGATAAGTATTATAGAGAAAGCCTAAAAATTGGGAAAAAAGAGTAGCCAACAGCAAAAACCCACCTGAGGCAAATTCAGTTTTAGAAAGCCCTTTGAGGCCCTTTACTTTTTCGACGAATGTAGTTCTCGCGTAAATTGGTTGCGGTATTACCTCATATATAACTTTTTCAATATTATTTGCTTGTACATTAAGTCCATGGTGGGTTTTTTCCCAGAAGTACGGCTTAAATAACAATTGATAGAAGGCTACAAAGGCGGCTATTGAGGTAAAAAACCAATAAATTGGAATCAAAAATATATACTTAATTATTGAATATTGGCCGCGCTTAGCCGCGCCAACCATATAGTAGTAGAGGTAAAGAAAATTTCCAAAAACAGCAGAAGTGACTGCCATATAAAATACAGGCGCCGGATAAAGAGATTCGATTGTTGGACCGACAAAGCGATAAAGCAAAAAATAAGAAAGTGTCATTACCCATAAAAAGGGGTTTATTATCATGAAGGCCACCCTAAGTCCGGAAACAAGTTGAAAAACAAGATAATGATATTTGTGAGTTTTAATGAATTCTATAGGCTCGCGTGTGTGTACCAAGTATGTTTGCATATAACCTTTGAGCCAACGCGAACGCTGCCTAATCCAGTTCTTGAGTTTACTATTTGCCTCCTCTAAAGTCGTTGAGTCGATAATCGCCGTTTTCCCTCCTGATTTGAAAATTCTCACTCCAAGATCGGCATCTTCTGTTACATTGAAAGGGTCCCATCCCTGGAACTTAACAAGATCCTTGGTCCTGAAATGATTGCTCGTTCCTCCCAAGGGAATTGTTGTGTTTATGGTTTGAAGTGCCGGCAGCATTACATCAAACCAAAGGCTGTATTCTGCAGTAAACAGTCGGGTTAAAATGTTTTGATGAGAATTATAGTAATTGAGTTTCGCCTGAAGACAAGAAACTTTATCACCAAGTCTGTCAAAACCTAAATATGCTTTCTTAAGCTGGTTGGGATCCGGAACGTCTTCTACATCGTAAACCACGATATACTCCCCCTTGGCAAATGACAGTCCATAGTTGCAAGCTTTCGGTTTAGTTTTCGGTTGAGAATCGGGAACTATTACAATACGGAAGTAAGAAGGAAGATTCA
>Ga0209542_10017952_pt1 | contig 11513 bp, 6 predicted proteins | sample RifCSPhighO2_01_FD_184028 | JGI IMG/M metagenome (GOLD analysis project Ga0209542, IMG submission 184028) | Soil microbial communities from Rifle, Colorado - Rifle CSP2_plank highO2_0.1 (SPAdes) (version 2) | ecosystem: Environmental > Terrestrial > Deep subsurface > Rock core/Sediment ...
CTAAAACTCAGCGAACTTTTTATGTAGCCAATAAAAATCGATTGCGGGTAAATCCACCAGATGAAAAGTTAATTATGGAAATTCCAAAAGCTATCCCCTTGGGAAATTTTCCCCAAGATGCTATAGTGGTGTATGAGGTTGGGAAGTGAACTAGCTAACTAGCTAACTGGTTCGCTAATTCGCTAGCTAGCTTTTATTATGTTGAATCCTAAAAAGACAATATTCTGGCTGATTCTGGTGGTTTTAGTATCTATCCCGTCGTATCTGTCACTGATGCAGCCTGGGTATTTTGGGCACCATGATGATCTTCAAATAATGAGGATCTATCAGATGGATCTCTGCTTTCAAGATGGACAGATCCCTTGTCGTTGGGTACCAGACATGGGATATGGCTATGGTTATCCTTTGTTTAATTATTATCCAGTAATGCCTTCCTATTTGGGAGAGTTAGTTTATAAAATTGTACTACTTGTTGCACCAGTAGTTGCTCTAGTTTGGTCCGTAAAAATCGTCTTTGCACTGAGTTTGCTGATTTCAGGAATAACTATGTTTTTATTGGCCAAACAATTTTGGGGAAACCTAGGCGGTTTTGTCTCGAGTCTGTTTTATATGTACGCTCCTTACCATGCGGTTGATATTTATGTCAGGGGCGCAATGGCTGAAGCCTGGTCGCTATCTTGGACCCCAGCAGTTTTTTTAATGATTTATCTAACGATTCAAAAAGCCAGCTTAAAAAACATTACACTGCTGGCTATCTTTATTGCCTTATTTTTAACCTCCCATAATCCAATGGCGCTTCTCTTTACTCCAATTATGGCAATTTGGGCTGTAATTTTCTTGGTGATATCAAAAAACTATCGTTCTGCGTATAAATTAGCAATTGCCGGAGTTTGGGGATTAGGGTTGGCAGCTTTCTTCACTTTACCAGTGGTACTTGAAGGTAAGTATGTTCATTTAGAGACACTTTTTATTGGCTACTTTAATTATTTGGCGCATTTTGTGGGGCTTAATCAGCTTTTCTTATCAACATTTTGGGGTTTTGGAGGGTCAATTTGGGGTGTAGAAGATGGGATGAGTTTCCAGATTGGTTGGTTACACTGGGGCGGGATACTTATAACACTAATTTTGTCTTTCTTACTTTGGAAAAAAGACAAACAGAAATCGATTATCCTGATATTTTTATTTTTGGTTTTTCTGGGAGCAACTTTTCTAATACATCCTCGTTCTAATCCAATTTGGGAGAAAGTTACGATCTTGCAAACCATTCAATTCCCGTGGCGAATCCTAGCAGTGATTATTTTCGCTAGCTCTTTTGCAATTGGTAGTTTGTTATCGGTGGAGATTTCAAAAAGATTAAAGGCGGTACTTTTAACCTGTTTGATTATTGGGGCGGCAATACTTTACCAACCATATTTTCAAATTGAGAAAATAATCTCATTAACTGATAAAGAAAAATTGTCAGGGGCACTTTGGGATTTGCAGAGAACTGCGGGTATTTTTGATTATTTGCCCAAAACTGCCAAGTTCCCTCCAGCTTCAGCGGCACCTGAAATCGTTGAGGTCGCTTCTGGTTCAGCAACTATTACAGATTTCAAGAGAGGAACAGATTCCTTGAAGTTTAAAGTCGATAGTAGCTCAGGTGCTATTTTGCGGCTGCCAATTATTGATTTTCCGCAGTGGCGAGTGTTTGTTGATAATATTCAGGTTCAATTTAGTAACCAAAATGAACTTGGTCAGCCCACTTTTGAAGTTAGCGCCGGTAGACATGAAGTAATGGCCAAGTTATTTAACACACCACTAAGAACTGCCGCCAATTTGATATCACTAGTCTCGTTTATTGCTTTAATTGTAGTTATAACTAAAATCTATCTCCGAAAGAAGTAATTGTTGTTATGGAAGAAGAGTTAAGTGTTGAGAAAATCAAATCCAGAACGATAAAAGGTATCGCCACACTAACTGGGCGTACTTTTATTTTGCAGGCAATTGCTTTTGGAGCAACTTTTTTATTGACCATTTTTTTAGAGCCAGCTCAGTTTGGAACTTTTTTTTTGGTGTCAGCGGTAATTAATTTTTTTACCTACTTTGCTGATATTGGTTTGGCGGCAGCATTAATTCAAAAAAAAGAGGCGTTGACTCAGGAGGAACTCCGGACTACTTTTACTGTTCAACAGTTATTGATACTTTCTTTGGTGGCTCTCATTTTAGTTTTAATACCGCTGATTAGATCGTGGTATAACTTTGATGATGCCACAGTTCTGTTGCTGATGGCTTTGACACTATCCCTTTTTTTATCTTCTCTAAAAACTATTCCCTCAGTTTTGCTGGAAAGGAAGCTAGATTTTAAACGATTAGTCATCCCCCAAATCGTAGAAACAGTATTATTTTACGCGGTAGCAGTTTTCTTAGCATGGCGTGGCTTTGGAATTACCAGCTTTACAATTGCAGTTTTAGTCAGAGGCATTTCTGGATTGGTAATGATGTATCTGTTGTCGCCATGGATGCCAGCAATAGACTTTTCCAGAGAGCACCTCAAAAGATTACTAAAATACGGCTTGCCATATCAAGCCAATACTTTTTTGGCGGTTTTTAAAGATGATGGTATGACAGCGATACTTGGTTCAATAATTGGTCCGGCTGGTATTGGACTTTTAGGTTGGGCACAAAAATGGGCCACAGCACCACTCCGCTTTTTCATGGATCAAGTTATCAAAGTGACCTTTCCAGCTTATTCAAGATTACAGAATAATTCTGAAGAGTTGTCCAAATCTGTGAATCATTCAATTTTTATGATCTGTCTGTTTGTTTTTCCCTCACTTTTGGGACTGTTAGTTTTAGCGCCAGCCCTAACTGAAATTATCCCAAAATATAGTAAGTGGCAGCCAGCACTTTTGGCGTTATCTTTAATTAGTGTCAATACGATTTTTGCTGCTTTTACCACACCATTAACTAATTTACTGAATGCTATTGGCAAGATTAAGCTAACATTTAGATTGATGATTATGTGGACTACTTTGACCTGGATTTTTGTACCAATTCTGGCTTTAAATTTTGGGATCAATGGTGCTGCTTTGGGTTATGCTTTAGTTGGGGCGAGCTCTGTTGTTGCCATTTTTGTAGCCATCCGATATGTTAAGTTCAACTTAATGTTTGCTGTCGGCAAACCTCTAATCGCCGCAGTAGTGATGGCGGCCATAATTTATCAGGTTCAGACGTTATTACCACTCAACTTTGTGTCAATCTTGTTTTTAATTTCAGTAGGTATTTTAGTATATAGTGCAACAATTATTCTATTGGTTGGAGTTAAGACATTTAAGAAACTTAGACCATGATAAGACTTTTTTTAGCACTATTAACCTTTCTTTTTATCCTTCCAGCAACCTCCTTAGCTGCCAGCAACCAAGTAATCACGATTGTAAATCCAATCAGAGGCAGCGATTTCTTTGGTTTGGAAAATACCCGTCCATCTGAAAATGTTATCAGGCAGTGGCAAGTAATTAAAAGTTACAACCTGGCTGCAACTTGGCTGCTTAGGCCAGATGCATTAGAAAATTCAGAAGTTTTAAATTTGGTAAAAACTTTCCCTCAAAATCAAGAGCTGGGACTTTTTATGGAAGTAACTCCCAGTTGGGCAAATATGGCTGCCGTGAATTATCATAGTGGTTCTAATTGGCATTCAGCGGGATCTGTTTTTCTGACAGGCTATGAGGTTTCTGAGCGGCAAAAGTTAATCGATGCCGCTTTTGAAAAATTTAACAGCATTTTTGGATATTACCCAAAATCAGTCGGGGCTTGGTGGATCGATGGTGGCTCACTCAGTTACATGCAAGAAGAATATGGTGTTGTCTCCAATATGGATGTGGCAGACCAATACTCAACTGATAATTATTCAGTTTGGGGCCAGTATTTTTCAACTCCTTTTTACCCATCAAAACGTAATGCCCTGGTACCAGCATCAGGTCCGGATCGCAAAGTTGGAGTTGTAACTATCCAGTGGGCTACTCGAGATCCCTATAATTCATATGGCAATGGAGTTTTAGATAGCACTTATTCAGTTCAGGCAAACGATTATGCTAACCTAAAATATCACAATTTGACCATTGATTATTTTAATAAGTTGCTGTCAATTTATTTAGATAACCCTAATTCAACTTTTGGGCAGGTGACTGTTGGTTTGGAAAATGATTTTTCTTGGAATCAATTCGGAGAAGAATTCGAAAATCAGATCCAATCTGTTGCCAACAGGGGGACTCGCATTTTAACAATGTCTCAGGCAGCTCGTTTTTACAAGCAACTTTTTCCTGAGGTGACCCCTCCCCAAATAATTTTTGCCGAAGATCCACTGGGCAGTACTAACAAAGTATTATGGTACCAAAATTTGGGTTACCGGGTTGGTTGGTTTCAAACAGCGAGAGGTAGCCTGATTCGTGATCTACGGCTTTACAGAGATAGCCAAGATGAGCCCTGTCTTGAAAAAAGTTGTACTAGCTTAAATTTGGCGATGATGGAAACCCATAGCATCGATGAGGTCACCTATGATAACGCCTGGGTGATTGATGAAGGAAAGATTAGTGAGGTTAGGTTAACTAAGTTAACAAATGGTGTCAAGATTAGCTATAAAAATCAGGCTGGTTTTGCTCGGAATATTGAGTTTTTGCCGAGTGACATTAAAGTTGATAATCATTCAAGACCGATTCCAGTGGCAATTAATGAAGCCACTGATCTCGCCAGTAACCTCCCAAAGATCGCTAATAATTTTGAGGGTTATGGGCTTAAAGATGGTTTGCTTAAAACTTTGATTGAACAACTTAAGAATCTAGCGACTTTTTTAGTAGTTGTGGTCTTTTTTTTCTTGATGCCGGGAGTGGTTATGTTAAGAAAATGGCAACTTCAGAGCCTGGAAAAATTTAGTTTGTCAATTGTAGTCGGGATAGCTACTTTTACTCTGCTATCTTTTGCTTTAATCTTCTTCAAAATCTGGTGGTTAATCTTTGGTTTAGTATTGATAGGACTTTTTGCGTTAAAAGGCATTAAGAGTCCAACTGTAGCGGTAACCAAACAAGGGCTACTCGCTATGTCGATCATATTAGTCGGCTCACTTAGTTGGCTCTTGACAACAGTTAAGAATGGTTTAGTTTATGAGTATGGAATGGGTTTTTGGGGAGCGCATGGACACGATAGCATCTGGCATCTTAATCTAATTGAGAGTCTCAAGAAAATCTCGCTGGAAAACCCGATTTTTGCGGGAGAAAATTTACAAAACTACCATTTTTTTTATGACCTGCTACTTGCTGAGACTTCAAGGATCTCTTCAATCAGCAGTATTGACCTTTATTTTAGAATGTTTCCGATTTTAATCGCCACTGTTTGTGGTCTAGTTACTTATCTACTAGCTAAGGCTTGGTTTAAGTCAGATATGGCAGCTAATCTTGCCTGCTTTTTCCTTTACTTTGGAGGTAGTTTTGGTTGGATTTTATCCTATTTTAGGTATCGTTCATTGGGAGGGGAAACTTTATTTTGGGCTCAGCAAGGAGTATCAACGCTGATAAATCCGCCATTTGCAATTTCTATTCTAATCTTTTTAGCCGGTCTTCATTTGTTTAAAAAGCTCCTAGAACAAAACAATCAGGGTAACCCTTTAATGTTAATTCCGATAATTGTTTTATGGGGTTCTTTGATAGAATTCAAAGCTTATGGAGGTCTACTAGTACTAATCGCCTTAGCAGCGGTGACTTTATTTGAATTGATAAAAAAAAGGTTTGAGATATTAAAATTGTCGATCCCTACTTTTATTCTCTCCACACTGGTATTCTTACCAACTAACAGTGGCGGAGGTTCGCTCTTGGTAGTTTCACCCTTCTGGCTAATTAACTCAATGATTGATTTTCCGGACCGTCTAAATTGGTATCGGTTAACCTTGGTGAGGTTATCTGGAACAGAGTCCGGTAACTGGATTAAATTTTTAGGCGCCGAAACCGTTGGACTATTAATTTTCATAATTGGCAATCTTGGTACCAGAGTGATTGGGCTTTTGGGGATTAGAAAAATTGTACAAATTAGTGCCTTTAATATTTTCATAATGGTGTATTTAGTCTTGGCTTTACTTCTGCCATTAATCTTTATCCAAAAAGGAGCCAACTTTAATACTGTTCAGTTTTTCTACTATTTCTTACTGATCTTTAACTTGCTGGCAGCTGTTGCTTTGGCACAGATTGCAAATAGATTTAAAAAAATCGGTTGGGTTTTAAGTGTTCTAACAATATTACTTACATTTCCTACGACTTGGGATAGCTTACACCACTTCGTTCCCCAAAGGCCGCCAACCAGAGTTTCGCAAGAAGAACTGTTAGCGTTGGATTTTTTGAAAAATGAACCTGAAGGAGTAGTTTTAAGCTATCCATTTGACAAGAAACTGCGGGATAGATTTCTGGAGCCAGTACCTTTGTTTAGTTACGAATCGACTGGTTATGTTGGAGCGCTAAGTTCTAAAGCTGAGTTTATAGCTGACAGTGTTAATTTGGAAATCTTGGGGATTGACTACAAAGGTAGATTGCAGGTAGCTAAAGATATTTTAGCCATGAGAGAGCCGGAGATTGTTAATAAAATCCTGGAAGACAGTAACATCGCCTATATTTACACACCAAAAATCTATAATTTTTCAGTAGACAGCGAGCGAGTTAACTTAAAGAAGATTTTCGAAAATGATAAAGTACTAATTTTTAAAACTAACTAATGAGTATCAAAACTTTTAAAAAACTCCATTGGTTTTTAAAATTTACAACCATCTCAGTGGCAGTTTTTATTCCAGTTTTTTTTACATACTTTATTTCGGTAAGAGTTTTACCGGATCAAGTGCTGGTTAATACCGAAGTTTATGGGTTCATTATCCGCAATCAAATTTGGCAAGGGACAATCAAAATCACAGGGGACCTAGTAACTTTCCCTGGAACCAAGGTTACTATTTTACCCGGAACAGAAGTGATAGTCAGTAGAAGAGGCGACAGGTTTAACTTGGACTATCTACCCTGGCATTTAAAAAATGGGATTAATACCTCAGAGTTATTTCACGGAGTTGACACGAGTGAGCCCTTCTGGGATGAGAGAGAAAAAGTTCAGGTGAGGTTTTCAAGACTTGAAGTAATTGGTACTAGGGAGCAACCGGTTGAGATTACTTCGGATAACTTTCCAGGAAGCCCATATGACATTAATTTAATCAAAATAAGAGCAGGCAATTTTAATTTTGTGAACTTCTCTAACTATCGAAGATTGGAAGCTGGTGGTAAAGTAAATATTTCAAACAGCAGTTTTAGAAATACCGGGGTATGCTCAATTTGTATTAGCTTTGGCGAACCTCAAATTTACAAAAATACTTTTCAAGGTAGTGTTAAATCCTATCTATGGGTTGGTTTGGCTTCTCCAAAAATCTCTGAAAATAATTTCTCAGAAAGTAGTGGCGATGGGATAGTTTACAGTGGCGACAATACCACCAATCTAATTGTGGTTGGAAATACTTTTTCAATGCCTGGCAGCAAAGCCATTAAAGTGATACCAGTCGATGAAGGAGGGGTTGTTAGTGGCAATTTTCTTGCAGCCGGTGATGTTGAATTACCTTGTAATAGTAAGGTAGCTATGAAGCAAAATTATATCCGTAGTAATGTAGTTTTCACCACCCAAGGCGGCTGTAGTGGAAACTATATCTTTGAGCCCAACTTCTGGGAAATTCTAAATCCTAAAGAGGTCTTGGAATCTCGTATTGTTGGAAAGACCCCAGATTTTAATGTTCAAATTCCTTATGTCCTGCCAAAATCACCAATCAATTAATTACTTGGATGTTTTTCCAGTTGCTAAAAATTCAATAATCCCAATAAATATTCCCAGGTCATAAATAGTTTTAAAAACTAAAAATCTGGGTTCTTGGTATTGGATAGCTTTATATAAGCCAGCGATTAAACTAATCGGCAAGCTGGCACGAGTAAGGGCAACAATTTTTCCTATAAACCCTAATTTATACTCCCTTTTTGAAGTCCACTTAGCTTGAATGAAAACCTCAGTTAAATTATCTGGATTTGTATGGAAATATTTTGCTCCTTTTGCAACATGGGGTTTATATCCCAATTTTTTAAACAAAGTCCAAGTATCAGTATAGCCAACATCATCAAAGCCGCTAACTCTTATAAACTCTTCTTTAAGGATTGCTCTGAAGTCGAATCCTTCTTCAGGATAGTCTCCAGGTATCATTTTCTGCTTTGGCCAATTTTGGTTAAAATTCCAACAACGAGACCAAATATTATCCCAATTCGAAATATATTCTTCTTTGCTAAAAGTCCCTTTATATTTTCCAGCCAAAATTGGTTGGACTAATTCCCTGATAAAATTTCTTGAGAATGTCATATCAGCATCCACAAAAACTAAAAGATCTCCTGAAGCTTTATCTGCAGCGTAGTTTCTAGTTTTGGCTGCACCACGGTGGGATAATCTAAAGAGTTTTATAGGAAACTGTTCAACTATTTTAATTGTTTGATCAGTTGATCCATCATCGACAACAATCACCTCCGTATTTTGGTAGGATTGGTCTAAGATAGTTTTTAAGCAGGCGCCAATATTCCTCTCTTCATTAAATGCGGCGATGATAACAGAAACCTTGAGGTCTTTTAACACTTATTTATTGTATAGGTAATCTATTATTCGGGCAACTCTCTCTTTGATTTCGAAATTCAAATAGTCTAATATTAAGGTATGCCGAAAATTTCAGTAGTCATAAATACGCTTAATGAAGCTAAAAACTTGGAACAGACTTTAAGCTCAACCAAATGGGCGGATGAAATACTTATTTGTGATATGCATTCGGAGGATAATTCAGTAGAGATTGCAAAAAAATTTGGAGCCAAAGTGATTTACCACAAAAGAGTTAGCCATGTTGAGTTAGCTAGAAATTATGCAGTTTCTAAAACAAGTGGTGATTGGATTTTGATCTTAGACCCCGATGAAGAGGTACCGGATTCCTTGGCCAATAGACTTCAAGAAATAGTTGCCAAGATGGAGCAGGTCAATTTTGTGGAAATTCCCAGAAAGAATTTAATTTTTGGCAAATGGATGAGAGCCTCAATGTGGTGGCCAGATTATAACATCAGGTTTTTTAAAAAAGGAACAGTTCGTTGGGGAGAAAAAATTCATTTAGATCCTCAAACTAATGGAGTGGGTATAAAATTGGATCCTAAAGAGGATTACGCTATTGTTCACCACCACTATAGCAGTGTTAGCCAATTTCTGGATAGATTAAATCGTTATACAAGCGTTCAGGCAAACGAGTTGCATGCTGATGGTATAAAATTTCAATGGAATGATTTAATTACAAAACCACTCAGTGAGTTTTTGAGTCGTTTTTTTGCTCATAAAGGTTTTGAGGATGGCTTACATGGGTTAGCCCTTAGTTTACTCCAAGCTTTTTCTTTTTTAATTGTTTACCTAAAATTATGGGAGTTACAAAAATTTACTGACCAAAATATTAAATTAGTAGAAATGAAGTCCTTAGTTCAAAAATCAGGTAAAGAGATTGGCTATTGGTTTAAATATAGCAATTTATCGCCGAATCCATTTAAAAGATTTGCCCAAAAAGTTCGTAACAAAGTGGTTTAAAGAATGCATGCAAAAATTAATTAAGGTGTCATGGCCATTTTTAGCGATTTTCATAATTATCTCGATATTTTTCTATCCAGTTTGGCTTCAAAATAAAGTAGCCTTACCAGCTGATATTACAGTTGGAGTTTACTATCCTTGGCTTGATTACAAATATCCAGGATTCCCGGCTGGAATTCCAGTAAAAAATCCTATTACCACCGATGTGGTTTCATTTGTTTTTCCAATGCAGATGTTGGCCGTGGATCTGTTAAAAAACGGACAGCTACCGCTGTGGAATAATTCAATATTAGCCGGAACACCGCTTCTTGCAAACTTCCAATCAGCTCCCTTCTCCCCCACGAATTTTGTTTACTGGATATTTCCAAAACTAGATGCTTGGAATTTGCAAATTATTTTACAGCTAGTGTTATCTGCTATTTTTACCTACTTACTGCTTAGAGAGTTTGGGAGAACTAAATTGGCTTCAGTAGCTGGGGGAATTTTTTACAGCTTTGCTGGATTTTCAATGATTTGGCTTGAGTGGAACGGTCACTCTCTAACCGCCGCGTTTTTACCATTACTTATTTTTTTGGTTCTAAAATATCTTAGAACTTCAGATATTCGCTGGGGTATATTATTTTCAATCTCACTAGCTTTACAGATCTTTTCTGGATACCCACAAATTATTTTATACGAATTTTCGGCTCTCATATTGGTACTACTGATATTTGATAAACAGATTTTCGTCCAACCCAAAAGATTATTGCCACTAGGAATGTTTGGTTTACTGGGGATAAGTTTGTCAGCAGCTCAGATTTTACCCGGGATTGAGTTACTAAATCTGTCACAAAGAGACATTGAAGGTGTTTTAAATGTTAGTGCCTTTTTACCTTGGCAGCAGATAATTACCTTTGTGGCTCCTGATTATTTTGGTAATCATGCTACTTTTAATTATTGGGGTAGCGGTGACTACACTTTAAATACAGGTTTCTCTGGTGTTGTTGTATTTATCTTGGCTAGTCTTGGAGTAATTTCTTTCTGGAAAGAAAAAGCGGTTAAATTTGGCTTTGGTTTGGTAATAATTGCTTTGTTTATTGCTCTGCCCAATCCAGTAACAGTTTTCTTGAAGGACTCTGGTTTACTGGGACTTCAAGCAGCCTCTGCCCACCGAGCGTTATTCCTAATGAATTTAGGTCTGGGGCTTTTAGCTGCTTTTGGAGTCGATGCAATTCCTGCAGCGTATCTTAGAAGTATGATCAGGGCTTTTTATGCGCCGCTGATACTTTTAGGGGGGTTTGGGTTGGCCACGGTAGCAGCGATTACCTACTTTCAATTCGCAGGAGCATCTTTAGTAGAGGAATTTTATCGCAATCTAATGGTGGGGGTTAGGAATTTAATTTTACCAAGCCTGTTACTATTTTTTACAGGAGTCTTACTGGTTTTGACTTTACATTTAAAACGTTTCCAGCAAGTCATAACAATTTTTGTTGTTCTAGTTGCTTTTTTTGAATTATTTCGTTTTGGCTGGAAATTTACACCATTTATTGAAAAGCAATTAGTATTTCCAAAAACTCCGGTAATTGAATTTTTAGAAAATCAACCAAAACCTTTTAGAGTAAGTGCGGAAGATGTTATTCCTATCAATATGTTGATGAATTATGGAATAGAAACTACTGAGGGTTATGATGCAGTATATCCAATAAACTATGCCAAGTATTTAGCCGCTTTGAATTCCGGTAGAACAGATAACAGCCCAATGGGCCGCTACGGATCGGTTTCAAATTATGAGTCAAATTTAATTAACCTAACCAATACAAAATATATCCTAGCTCTAAAAAGAGATCAAAAAGGAAGTCCTGATGAGAATGGGCAACTTCCAGAAAAATTTCAAGGGAAAA
>Ga0209542_10017953_pt1 | contig 11512 bp, 11 predicted proteins | sample RifCSPhighO2_01_FD_184028 | JGI IMG/M metagenome (GOLD analysis project Ga0209542, IMG submission 184028) | Soil microbial communities from Rifle, Colorado - Rifle CSP2_plank highO2_0.1 (SPAdes) (version 2) | ecosystem: Environmental > Terrestrial > Deep subsurface > Rock core/Sediment ...
ATGCTGCAGTGAAAAAAAACTAATTAAAATTAGAGCGGCGATCAAAAATACCATGGCTAAAATACCAACTTTGGAAGAAAACCGGAGTCCTTGGTAAAAAAGAAAAAAACCCAGAAGAGAAAAAAGTAGCACCCACTTATCCTGCGAAAAAAATGGGAAAAGTCTATTAAGAAAAGTACCTACGACAATAAGATAAACTAAAAGCGACCCGACCAGACCAGACACTCCTGACAAAAGCGATATGCGCTTGCCCCACTTCCCTAGATATATTTCGGCATACCCAACAAATCCATGATCACCCTTAGTTCGAAGCACTATTTCTCCCAGGACCAAGTGCACCAAAAGAATCACGCCTGTGGAAACAGCTAAAAAACCGGCAGCAACAAAAAAACCGGCCTCGCGAGCCGCGTAAGGAAGACTGAAAAACCCCACACCTACTATCAAACCAGCCAAAAACAGCGCACCTTTCAGTACATCAAAAAAACGCATGCCACCAAAATTAGGTCACCTTAAAAACCTTATCCCCTTCACGAACTTTTTGGTCTACTTTCATACCTACCGAGTCACCCTTTTTGGCCGAGCCAACATCGCGATATTCCACCTGAAGTGAAGACACCGCTTGAACAAAATCAGTATGGCCGCCTTTAATATGAATACTATCCCCTACCAAAAGACCATCTGAAAGCTTAATAATGCCCACTCCTAATTTAGAGTAATAATGGGTCACTTCACCAACTTCTTGTTCCATAATAAGGAAATAATTTAAATTTTCGACCTTTTAACCAAAAACTACTTGGATATTTTTTCTTTAGAAACAAGCTTAAAAACCTTTTCTAGAAGAGTTTTGGAATCTGAATTAAAAACTACTTTGCCCATCCCGCGATGGCTACGCTTAACAATATCCTCCAGATAATCAGCTACCACGCCCGTACCCTGAAGAACGCCTATGGGCTTTTGATCTTCAAAGGCTATGGTAAATTCATTTAAAGTGCCTATTCGACCGCATATGGTAATAATGGCATCCGACGCTCTGGTTAAAAGAAGATTCCTGCCTGAATAACCAAAACCGGTGTAGACTATAACATCGTGGTAATCCACTGGAAGACGATACTTTTTAACATGCTCCTGTTCGGAATAAGCGGGTGAATAGCCCACAACAAACCCGCCAGCTTCTTTAGCCCCAATAGCTGCCCAAAGAGGAATGCCGGTAGTGGCTCCGGTCACTAAAATAGCTCCGCGCGCCACAATAAGTTTTCCCATTTCTTTAGCCTTCTCTAATGCGGTTTCAGAACAGTATTCCGTGTCAGCCGCGCCGGAAACGCATATTTTATATTTAAGATGAAGATGAGAATTAAGTTTTTTAACCATGTATTTATATTAAATTCTACCTCGGGCCTAACCAAGTTGAAAGACTTGACCATACTCCGGAACCACAGTATCAACTCCCAGGCGATCGCGCACTAAAGTTCTAAAAATATTGGCCACCGTTTCCTCAGCTTGAACCGCAAAAACTCTCTTAAGAGAATCTCGCGTATTACTTACAAAATCTATTAAAGCCTCCTGATCAGCATGAGCTGAATAGGCCGGGATATTTCTTACCTGACACTTAACAGGAATATCTTCACTAAAAATCCTTACTGTTTGAGCGCCGTCTAAAATTTGTCGGCCAAGCGATCCAGTTGCTTGATAACCGATAATTACAATCGTGCTTTTTGGATCTGATAAATATCGGCGCTCGTGATGTAAAATTCTACCCCCATGAGACATACCTGATCCGGCAATAATAATTTTAGGCGGCCTAACTTCATTTATAGATTTAGACTCTTCAGTTGTAAGAGTCATCTTAATTCCAGGAATATTAAAATTAACCGGCACGCTCAAATATTTTTGGTTTTTTTTATAAACGTCAATTAATTTAATCGCCAACGGACTATCTATAAAGATCGGGCAACGGGGAATTCTCCCCTGCTCCGCCAATTCGTTTAATTCATAAATTAATTCTTGCGTTCGCTCCATTGCGAAAGCCGGAATTAAAAGTACGCCGCCTTGTTTAACTGTATCCTCAACAACATCCTCAAGCGCCTCTTTTCTTTTAGATAAGTTTTCATGAATACGATTTCCATAAGTTGATTCGATTAAACAGTAATCGGTTTCTGGTAAGATGTCTTTATCACCTAAAAGCGGAGCGGGGCTATTTCCCAAGTCACCAGAAAAGACAATTTTTTTTTCTGCTTTATTTTTTATTAATAAAAAACTGGATCCTAAAATATGCCCAGCATTGTAAAAATTAATTTCTAATTCACCGACTTGAACTGGATGATAATATTCTACACCCTCCCATAAAACCATTACCTTAGAAATATCTTCGGAGGAAAATAAAGGTGGCATATTTAAACGTTCGGCGGTTTGGGCTAAGATATGATCCGAATCTAGTAAGAGTAATTCGGCAGCATCTTTTGTTGGTAACGTAGAATAAATTTTTCCCTTAAAACCTTTTTTTACTAATACTGGTAAGCGGCCAATATGGTCAATGTGGGCATGCGTAATAAATACCGCATCAATTTCCGCCGGATTATATAAAAAAGGTTCCCAGTTATGCCTTTCAGAAAAATTACTTCCCTGTTGTAGGCCGCAATCGATTAAAATCTTTATATCTCCTTCCTCTAATAAATAATTAGCCCCAGTAACAGTTTTCACCCCACCATAGAAAGTTAATTTCATTATCTTAATATTATTATTTTAAAAGTTCTTGAACAACTTCTTTATCACTCCAGGGAATCTTTTTATTATTAGACAAATGAATCCATTTTTCACTTCCCTTTCCGGTAATCACAACTATATCGCTTGATTTAGCCAAACTAATAGCTTTTTTAATTGCATCTCGTCTATCTAAAATTTCATGAATTTTGAATTTCGAATCTTGAGTCACTCCTTTTTTAATTTGATTTAAGATTTCTTCCGGACTCTCATTGTACGGATCCTCGTCAGTTAAAATAATTTCGTCACAATATTCTGAGGCAACCTTTCCCATCTCCGGACGCTTCCATTTATCACGTCCACCGCCAGCGGCACCGAGAACGCAGATTAATCTACCTTGAGCCGGCCGAAGGGCTTCATAAACTTTTATGAGTGAATCTGGTGTATGAGCATAATCCACGACAACAGCAAAAGGACTATTTTGAATAAACTCCATTCTCCCCGGCACGCCAGAAAATTCTGCCACGGCTTTAGTAATAATATCTTCATCTATTTTTTGTGATCGGGCGAAAGCCACCGCCGCGCCAATATTATATTTATTAAATTCACCGATTAATTTACTTGGAAGATCACTTTTGCCATACAAGATTATTTCTCCTTCTTTTAATTCATTAATAAAATAGTTGGCGTTTTTGTCGTCATTATTTATAAAAAACAATTTCTGATTATGTTTTATGAGATAACGAAAAAAAGCTAATTTTGCTTTTCGATATCTTTCAAAATTTCCATGCGCCTCAATATGTTCCGGCGAAAGATTTGTAAAAATACCCGCTCTCCAATTTATAAATCGATGTCTATTTTGTAAAACGCCTTGAGAAGTAACTTCTATAAGAGCGTAATCGCAATTATTATTTACAGCGCGACGCAAAAACTTTTGTAAAAAGAATCTTCCAGGCATTGTCATTGAAGATTCGCCATTTCGTATTGAAGAACTAATTGCCACTTTCTTACCCGCTTTTTCTAAAATAAAACCAATTAGCTCTAAAACAGTGGATTTTCCTTTTGTGCCAGTTATACCAACGACAAAAATTTCTCTGCTCGGAAAACGGAAAATGTAGGCCGACAAAAAAGCCAATGCTAAATGATAAATATTATTTTTTAAGTAATTTAAGAGCATTTTTTAATCTTGATTCTAAACCAATTAACTTAGGATCTATTTTTCTCAAAATTCCTTTAACGGCGTTTTTTGTGTATCCCAAACCAACAAGGATATCCTCCAATTCCACCTCCGATTCCATTTGCTCCACTGCTTCAGCTGATTGAAGTATTGGTAATTTTCCTTTTAATTCTAAAATTAATCTTTCAGCGATTCTCCTGCCTACGCCCGAAGCCCTAGTTAAAAGTTCCAGCTTTCCTTCGTTTATAGCGGCCATTAATTGATCGACTGGGGCAACCGACATTACGGCTAAAGCCGACTTTGGGCCAACCCCATTTACTGTAATTAATTTTTCAAAAAAAGTCAGATCAGATTCTCGAACGAAACCATATAAATCCAGAGCATCTTCTTTTACATTTAAATAAGAAAAAAGTTTCACCGCGCTATTAATTTCCGGCAATTCTTCATGAGTTTTTGGCGAAATAAAAATTTTATAACCAACTCCAGAAACATCAACTATAATATAGTTTTCTTTTCGAGCAACGAGCTTGCCGGAAAGCATATAAATCATCCCTAGAATAATACCCTCTCTTGTGATAAAATATCAATCTTAATGGATTTCCAATTAATTTCACATCTAAAACCGCAAGGCGACCAACCAAAAGCAATTGAGAAGCTGGTTAAAGGATTTAAATCCGGCATGAAAAACCAGGTTCTTTTAGGTGTTACCGGATCAGGCAAAACTTTTACAATGGCCTCGATGATTGAAAAGATAAATATGCCGACATTAGTTATTTCACCCAATAAAATTTTAGCCGCCCAACTATATCAAGAATTTAAATCCTTTTTTCCAAATAACGCGGTGCATTATTTTGTTTCTTATTACGACTATTACCAACCAGAGGCTTACATGCCAATCAGTAAAACTTATATCCAAAAAGATGCGCGCATTAACGCTGAAATTGATAAATTAAGACACGCAGCGATCCAAAGCGTTTTAACCAGAAAAGATTCTTTAATTATTGCTTCTGTTTCCTGTATTTATGGCATCGGCGATCCAAATAATTATAAAAATGTGCGATTAGAGCTTCGTGTCGGCCAAGTTGTAAACAAAGAAGATTTAATCCGCCATTTAACTTTATTACAATACAAACGCAATGATAAAAATCCAATTATCGGCGAATTTAACATTGAAAATAAAAAGGTTTTTATTCATTTAGTAACCGATGAGAAAATCGAAATAGAAATTGAAAAAAGGAAAATTAAAAAAATAATTTCCTCAACTGAAAGTTATAAATTGAAAATTGAAAATTCTGTCGCTATCTATCCCGCTAAATTCTGGGTCACGCCACAACACAAATTCAATCTGGCTTTGCAAAATATTAAATCAGAACTGGAAAATCGCGTTGAAGAATTACAATCAGCTAATAAATTCGAAGAAGCGGACAGACTAGACCGCCGAACAAAATTTGATTTAGAAATGTTAAAGAAACAGGGTTATGTAAATGGAGTAGAAAATTATTCCCGCCATTTAAGTTTCCGCCAACCCGGAGAACCGCCGCTTACCTTACTCGATTATTTACCTAAGCCATTTTTACTATTTATCGATGAATCGCATATTGGCATGCCGCAATTACGAGCAATGCAAGAAAGCGATCGTCGACGCAAAAAATCTTTAATCGATTACGGCTTTCGCCTACCTTCTTCTTTAGATAATCGCCCACTAAGGTTTGATGAGTTCGAAAATAAAATCGGTCAAACTATTCACGTTTCTGCCACCCCTGGACCACTAGAAATGGGCAAAGCAAATCAAGTAGTCGAACAATTAGTTCGCCCAACAGGGATTTTAGACCCAAAAATTAAAATCCGGCCGGTGAAAAGCCAAGTCAGGAATTTACTAAAAGAAATTAGAATAAGAAGTGGGCGCAATGAGCGCGTGCTCGCTTTGACTCTAACTAAAAGATCATCCGAAGATTTAACAGAATTTTTATTAGGGCAAGGCATTAAAGCCACTTATCTGCATTCGGAAATCAAAACACTAAAACGCCCGGAAATTTTAAACTCTTTGCGCCGCGGGGAGATTGATGTTTTAGTGGGAATTAATTTATTGCGTGAAGGTTTAGATTTGCCGGAGGTTAGTCTGGTAGCGATTTTAGATGCCGATCGGGAAGGATTTTTAAGAAATTATCGCGGCTTGATTCAGATGGCCGGACGCGCCGCCCGCTCTATTAATGGCGAAGTTATTTTGTATGCAGATTTTGTGACTGATTCAATTAAAAAGACAATTAACGAAACCAGCCGCCGCCGAATAATCCAACAACGTCATCATAAAAAAATGGGCACGAAGCCCGTTAAAATAAATAAGCTGATTAGCGCGTCTATGTTTAAAAATAACAATGCTATCTAGCTTATAAATTAACTATTGCAAAGCACCCATTCTTCATATATAATACGAAGAACATGCCAATAACACAATCGGCAAAAAAGGCCTTAAGACAGAGTAAAACAAGACGAGAACATAATGTGGTAGTAAAAGCCCATTTTAAGGACGAGATTAAAGAATTAAAAAAATTAGTAGCTGCTAAGGATATTGAAGCAGCTAAACGATACCTACCTAATGTTTATCAGGCGCTGGACAAAGGCGCTAAAAGTCACGTCATCGAAAAAAATACCGCTTCTCGGCTTAAATCCAGACTTACTAGATTAGTTAATAAATCAGCGACTATTGCTGTAAAGTAATTTTCTTAATTTAAAACTTCGGCAATGTTGTAGATGTCCAAGATAAGATGGCAGCGATTTTTCGTTGATTAAATTTTTCTTAATAAGTTTTAATATTCTCCGCTTGGTTTTGGTACGCAAAACTCTATAGTGTGGTAATAATACATAACCTAAAAAATCTATTCCCTGCCGATATGGACGGATGATTATTTTTCTTTCGTGTAAAGTTAGCGCTAAATAATCCCGAAGAAATAAATTAATTACAGAAATTAATTGTTGTAAGTAATTATCATTTTTGCTAATTATAATAAAATCGTCACAATAACGAATATAGTGCCGAACTTTAAGTTTGTGTTTTATAAATTGATCGAGTTCGTTTAAATAAATATTTGCGAACAACTGACTTGTAACATTTCCCAAAGGAATGCCCTGCCCTTTTTTAAATTCAAAACTAAAAATAATTTTTTCGACTAACCATATTAAGTTTTTGTCAGTAACTTTATTTTTAATAAATTTAAGTAAAGTCTGATGATTTACTGAATCGAAAAACTTTCTAATATCACACTTTAAAACAAATACTTTTTTTGAATTATTACAACTCGATCTATCAAGAAAACTATCTAACCGATTTACCGCTGCATGCGTTCCTTTGTCCTTGCGACAAGAGTAGGAATCGTATATAAATAACTTATCAAAAATTGGATAAAAAATTCGGAAAACAGCGTGATGTAGAACACGATCGCGCACCGTGGCTTTATTAATGTGACGCAGTTTTGGATCCTGAATGTAAAATGATTGATATAGGCCATGATTATATATTTTTTGTTTTAAATCATAATGCAGGTTAAATAAATTTTCTTCCAAAGAAAATTCAAATTCACGCACATCAGTCTTACTGCGCTTGCCGCGACGAAACTCTTTCCAGGCCAAAAGTAAATTTTCTAAACTAATAATCTCATCAAAAATATCATGAATAATTTTCCCAGTAAAAGACCCCCCCCAATGAAAGTAAAATTTCTGTGTTGTTCAAAAAGTTAGTCATTTGTATCAAGATTTGTATACTTTTGGTGAAAAAATTCCGAAACGCGATCGGTATGGCATTTGGTAGAAAATCGAGGATTTATGTGTAGAAGTATTAGTTGATGTAATTGCCACAGCTTTTGAAGAAAAACAAAATAAAAAACCTTTCTTAAAATCCGCGCGCATTAAAGTTGAAATTATTAAAAATTTAATGCGTAATTGCGCTGAACTAGAAATTATTAAAGATAATAAATATTTATTTCTTTCAGAAAAATTAATAATTATTTCAACAGAAATTACCAGTTGGATAAATTATCTCCCACTCTAAAATATTAACTGGAACTTCTGCACGAGCTCGGCTATTCGGATTAGTATTGTCGGGATTGCTCCAATTGACGTTCAACTGGCCGTCGTCGTTGCGGTTAACGTAGACGACATTGCTATCGTCCCAGCGCGAGCTCGTGTATTATCTGATTCCATCCACTGTGGTATTTATTTTAAGGCAGCCGCCTTAGGCGACATCCCCACTAGAATTAAATAAGCAGTTCCGTTGTGTATCGGCAAACCGATATTCATCTTAGACGAACCGGTTATAGTAGCCTTACTTTTAAATATAAATAATTATGCCCCGCTCGTAAAACGAGCGGGGCACGGGTTAGGGTTAAAAGAAACGAGGACGAGGGTTAGACGGAACTTGCTGCACGAGCCCGGCTACCCGGACTAGTACCGTCGGGACTGCCCCAATTGACGAGCAACTGGCCGCCGCCGCCGCGGCGAACGCAGACGACACGGCCACCGACCCAGCGCGAGCTGGTTCGCGTCCAACCCTTCTGATCGAGAAGCTGGACGCCGCCATTTTGGGACACCACCCAATCAACGAAGATATCCATCACGAGACGCTCCATTGCGTTTTGCGCTGGAAGACTTTCATCGTGAATGGATTGATTGGACTTCCCTGCAAGCTGCGAATCGCCGTCAATGGCATTGACGTGATTACCAGCCACAATGAAGTAACTCTCCTTCGGTAGCCGCTGCTTATAACCACTCGAAATCTCGGAGAGATCTCGGTAGAAATACGGCTCCGGACGATTCCGACGACGACTTTCCCAACGGCAGATCACCCCTTGAAGACGCGCATAGTCCAATCCCTTCGGAATCCCGACCAGCCAGCGCTTGGCTGAATCAAATCCCGCGGGAATCGGCGTGCCGGAGAAATCGACATCCATCTCGAACACGTCCTTGTAGAACCTCTGCCAAACTAGCCGGACATCGCTCCACAGGAGCGCCTGCTCGAGCACGGCCACCATCTTTTCGGCCATCTGGTCGATCAATGCGTCGGCCCGCTCGTCCTCGGTCACAAGCAAGTGAACATACTCAGCCTTGAGGCCACGCACCTTCGCCTTTTTCACGAGCGAGCTCAACAAAGTCGTTCCCACACCCATTCCACTCACCAACATTTCCGGTCGCGTCATTGTAGTACCCTTCCTTTTGTTTTGTTCGCCCCTCATCCTCGATAAAACACTTATCGAGACCCCAGACAAACTTCAATGTTCAACGGTGAAAGTTTAACATATCTATAGCATAAAGTCAAGTAATACCTCCTCATATTCTAACTTCCCCGATTTTACTGCCGCGTCATAATCGGCCATTCTAATTTGTTCTTCTGGTTGGACTGTATAAGCTAAAAGATTAAAAACTTTTGCCGCGTCATCGTTTTCTAAAAGTATTTCTAGATTAGATAATTTAGCTTTTAAATCGCCTCTAGCGATTTGTTGGATCGCGCCAAAAAAATCGGCTTTAAACTTTAAACTTGAAACTTGAGATTGAAAATTATCCGATAGGGATAATTTTTCTATCTCATTAATTAAACCCACACAATCGCCCTCGGAGCTAGATATTAGATTTTGGATCTTAGATATTGGGATATCTCTTTTTTTAACCTCGGCCTCAATAAACTTTTTCCATGCCGCTCCGGTAAGTAATTTAAATTCCTGTGAAATGACTGGTTTATTCAATAAAAAACTAAAATCTTTTTTAACCTTATCATTAGTAGAAATAACTAAATAAAAGTTTTTATTTTCTAATTGTGATTGGAGAATTTTTTTGAATTCTTTCTCGTCTTCTAATTCGGAGAAACTACCAGTCACCACCGCCATTTTCAAATTATCGAAAAGAGACTGTGCGGTGGCAAAATCTTTAAATTTCAACCAATCAGCTTTAGTTTCTAAATCAAATTTCTGCAACGCCAAATTAGAATGTTTCTTTTTGTATTGCTCAACTATTTCTTTTTGTTTCTGCTGACGATGATAAACATCAGGCCCGTTTAGGAAAATAATCATGATTTTTGGCAAGCGGGACAGAAATATGATGAGCGGCCGCCGCGTTTTACACGTTTGATTTTTGTGCCACATTCGTAGCATGGCAGTCCTTCGCGGTCATAAATTAAGCGATGATCTGTATAAGTGCCCGGCTCGCCTGCCGTATCTCGATAATCGCTTGTAGAAGTACCGCGTAATTTAAGCGACAGCGCTAAAATCTTTTTAATAGCGTGCCAAATTTTTTCTATTTCCTGCGGTTTTAATTTATTAGCTGATTGAAATGGATAGACTCTCGCCTCAAATAAAACATCGCTGGCATAAATATTACCAATCCCCGAAACAACGCCCTGATCCATTAATACCTGATAAATAGTTTGTTTTCTTTTAGAGATATTTTCAGTAAATTCTTTTAGAGAAATTTCTAACGCGTCCGGACCAAGATTTTTTAAATCAGGAAGATTTTCTATTTTTTCCGTTGGGCCAAATACCACCTTAGCAAACTTCCTTAAATCAGAAAGACCAATCATCTGCTTATTATTAAGAGTTAAAATAAAATGGATGTAGCCGTTAACCTTCTCTTTAAATTTTTCTGGCTCGACAGCAGTTATTTTCTTATCGTCTATTTCCCACTTACCTACCAAAACATGCCCTGTCATCTTTTGATGAACGAGAAGAATTTGATCTTTATTTAAGTAGAACAATATATTCTTCCCCCTCCTGACAACTTTTTTTACTGTGTGACCAACCGCTTTTTCTACTGGCTTCATTTTTTGAAAATCAAACCAAGCAGAAATAATTTTCTTGCCAACCACTTTTTTATTTAAGTCATTAACTATTGTTTGTACTTCTGGTAGCTCCGGCATTTGTAGGTAGGACGATAAAAAATGTGGTGCCTCGGCCTAAAACCGATTCAGCCCATATTTTCCCTCCATGCTTTTCAATAACATTTTTTACTATATAAAGTCCAAGGCCCGATCCCTCAATTTTAGTTTTAGAAATATTACTGGCGCGGAAAAATTTATTAAATAAGTTTTTTGCTTCTTCTTCCGGAATACCAACTCCGGTATCCTTAATACTAATTTTCACCGAGGAATCAGGCATGTTTTCAATTTTTACCACAACTTCGCCGTTGGGTATATTATATTTCATTGCGTTATCAATAATATTAGAAATGGCTATGCTCAACTTAGTTATATCAGCTAAAATTTTTATTGATTTAGCCGGTTTATCTAAATAAACTTTAACTTGATACTCTTTGGCTATCGGTTCTGCTTCGGCTAATAAATTATCGAAAAAATTTACCAAATCGATTTCTTGAAACTGATAATTAAATTTACCCTCTTCAATTTGAGTTATGTTTAAAAGGTCGTTAATAATTTTCATCAGGTTTTTTGCCGCCATATGACCGGTGTTAACAAAATCTTTTGATTCTTTACCTAAAGATTGATTATTGGCTAAAGCTTCAAAAGCCCAATTAACAGCTGTGCCCGGTGTGCGTAATTGATGAGCGGCAATAGTTAAAAAATCTTTTTGAGACTGAAGTAATTCTTTTTCCCGTGTCTGATCGTGAATAACTTTTACAAAACCAATAGTCTCTCCCACT
>Ga0209542_10017956_pt1 | contig 11510 bp, 9 predicted proteins | sample RifCSPhighO2_01_FD_184028 | JGI IMG/M metagenome (GOLD analysis project Ga0209542, IMG submission 184028) | Soil microbial communities from Rifle, Colorado - Rifle CSP2_plank highO2_0.1 (SPAdes) (version 2) | ecosystem: Environmental > Terrestrial > Deep subsurface > Rock core/Sediment ...
CGTCGCGCTTGCGGCAGGGGGAGCGGTATTTGTTGCGAAGCGCTTCGGCAAACACGAGTGGGATATCGTTGAGGAAAAGGGCGAATGAGTGTACTGTTTCTGCCATGGGTGACAAGCGAAGGACCATTCTCATCACCGGCGGAGCCGGCGCCTTGGGTTCGGTGATGAGCAAGCGCTACCTCGACGAAGGGCGTCGCGTCATCTGCGTGGATAATTTGATGAAGACGCGCGACACCCGGAACATCCGGGATTTCCTGAACCATCCGCATTTCAAGTTCGTCAAGCACGACATCATCGAGCCGATCGACTTTCCGAATGAGCGGATAGATTGGATCATCAACTTCGCCTGTCCCGTCTCGGTCATCAGTCTGCAGGTCGACCCCATCCATACGATGAAGACGTCGGTGCATGGCGTCATCAATATGCTCGAGCTCGCGCGCAAACACGGCGCGCGCATTCTCCAGGGCTCGACCGCCGACGTTTACGGCGAAATGAAAGACCATCCGTTCAAGGAGAGCGATTGGGGCTCGGTGAATTCGCTTTCCGCGCGGGCGTGCTATGAGAACGGCAAGCGCGCCGCCGAAACGCTCTGCATGGATCATCACCGCATTCACGGCACCGATATCAGGATCGCACGCATCTTCAACACTGCGGGGCCGGCGACGCAGATGACCGACGGACGTGTCCCCGCGATATTCATCTATAACGCGCTAGGGAATCGAGACATCGTCGTCTACGGCGACGGAAGCGCGACCCGCTGTTTTCTGCATGTCGACGACCAGATCGAGGCGCTCGACCGGTTGATGGAAAAAGAGAATTTCACCGGGCCGGTGAACATCGGCAGCGACCGGGAAATATCCATCCTTGAGCTTGCCAAGAAGATCGTGGAAAAGACCGGTTCCCGTTCGAAAATCGTATTCGAGAAGCGCGATGATGCGCCATTGTACCGCAAGCCCGATATCGCGCTCGCGAAAAAAGAACTCGACTGGGAGCCGACCAAGTCCCTCGACCGGCTGCTCGACGACATGATCGCGCACTATAGAAAAGTCGGATTGCCGGAAGCGCGCGTTCTGGTTTTTGCGACCACATATTACCCCGATGCCGGGCTTGCCGAAGAGCGTTTGGCGGCGCTTGCCGCCGAAATGCCGGACACGGAATTCCATGTCATTACGACGAAGTTCCGGCGCGGGCTCAAGAAAATGGAGCGGTTCGACAATGTGACGGTATACCGGCTCGGCATTGGTGTCCCGCTCGATAAGTACCTCCTGCCGGTCTTTGGTGCCTTCAAAGCGCGCTCGCTCGACCGGCAGCTGCATTTCCGGTTTATGTGGTCTCTCATGGCGAGCTACGGCGCGCTTGCGGGCGTCATCCTTAAAATACTCGGCTCAAAAGCAAGTTTTATCATTGCTCATCACGCGAGCGAGCTCTATGGCGGATGGAAAGCGAAAATCGCGGGGTTCGCCGAACGTCGCGCAGACCAGGTCTACCACGGAGCCGATATTGAGCAGACGAGCCAGCTTATCGAACGGGTGCGCAAGAATTATCAGGAGCTCACGATGAAGCAGGAGGGAAAACTGATGCGGCCGGTCTGACGCCAGTATGAAACGCGTTCTCATTTTCTCGCTCGCGTATACGCCCTTCGTTGGCGGAGCGGAGTTGGCTATCAAAGAGATCACCGACCGCCTCGACCCTCGGGAGTATGCCTTCGACATGCTGACCCTGCGGTTCGACAGGAATCTTCCGCAGGTGGAGAAAATCGGCAACATCACGGTACACCGCATCGGATTTTCGGTTGCGGGCGCCAAGGTGTCCGACCGCTCGATGCCGTTTGTCTGTAAAGTCTCGAAAGTACTTTTTCCGTTCACCTCGTTCCGGAAGGCGCGCGCGCTTTCGCGCGCGCGCCTCTACGACATGACGTGGGCGATGATGGCCAATCAGGCCGGCTTCGGTGCGCTCCTTTTCAAATACGCGTATCCGCATATCCCATATTTTCTCGAACTTCAGGACGGCAATTCACTCGCGCAAGTGAAAGCGCATCAGCCGCTTTTGCGTCTCGTCTGGTGGCTATACAAGCGCATCTACCTCAAAGCCGACCTCATCAAAGCCATTTCGCACTTCATCGAACGTCTGGCGCGCGAAGTCGGGTACACGGGCAAAGTTGCGGTCATTCCCAATGGCGTTGACATCGCGAAGTTCTCCGCGCTGGTGCCGGAAGAAAAACAACTGGAACTCAAAGTCAGGTTCGGAAAAAAGATGGGCGACGTATTTCTCTTCACCGCATCGCGCCTCGTGCTCTCGCGCGGCGTCGAGGACGTCATTCGCGCGCTTCCGTACCTTCCGGCCAACGTGAAATTCCTCATCGCGGGCGACGGAGAGGACCGTGCAAAGCTCGAAACAATCGCGAAAGAGTCAAAAGTATCTGGCCGCGTGATTTTCGCCGGGCACGTGGGCCACACGGAACTACCGTCGCTTCTCAAAATTTCCGATATTTTCGTCCGGCCGTCGCTCATTGAAGGCATGGGGAGCGCATTTGTGGAGGCATTCGCGGCGGGGCTTCCCATCGTCGCGACGCCCGTGGGCGGCATTCCCGATTTTCTCTCCGATCCCGACCGCGCTCCCGACATGGAGCCGACCGGCCTCTTTTGCGAAGTCCGCGACCCGCAATCGGTGGCAAAGGCCGTCAAGCGCTACATGAAAGACCCGGTGCTCGTCGCGCGCGTCATCAAGAATGCGAAAGAACTTGCGGCGCAAAAATACGATTGGGACATCATCGCAAAAGATATGCGGGAAAAAGTGTTCGAGACCCTCATGAAGTGAGCGGGGGATAACTCGTTAGCAGAACGTCGGAAAAAGGTGTTTGCTCATATAAGCAAAGATGGACAGATCCATCTTGAGGAGGTGACGTGGCGAAAAGTCGGAAACCGAAGTATGCACGCATACGCATACACACGCCAGACGGCGTGCCAACGGACGGGTTTTGGCCTGACTCTGTGGCCGTTCCGGTCGTCAGCGGGTCGTCGAGCATCACCGACGAAATATCGGTCGGTGGCGTCTCGACCACGTTCAGTCTTTTCGGACTTGCTTGCCTCGCCGGGATGATGTTGTGGCGGCAAGCGATTCGAGGAGAATTTCGCGCATGAACCGACAAACTGATTGCAGCGAGTCGGACACAGGGTTGGGGGTGCGGCTGCTGCTCGCACCCCCTTAAGATTTGCTATAGAGTATCTTCATGCGCATCCTCATCACGACGGGCATTTTTGAGCCCGAAGTCGGCGGGCCGGCGACGTATGCGCCGCGGCTTGCGACGAAACTTACCGAGGCAGGATACCAAGTGACGGTGCTCACGTTCTCGCAGAAGTCGCACTATGACTCCGACAAGGAATATTCGTTCCGGCTCGTACGCATCGTGCGCGGCAACCGCATCCTGAACCGCATCAGATTTTTCTTTGCGGTGCTCTCACACGTACACAACTGCGACCTCATCTACACGCTGGACTGGTTCGCGGTCGGGCTTCCCGTCGCGCTCGCGGCAAAGCTCCTCGGCAAGCCATACGTCGTGCGCGTGGGCGGCGACTATCTATGGGAGCAACGTTATCTCGAATCGGGCCAGCGGCCGATGCCGCTCAGGGATTTTTATCATTCGGGCATCCATCGACGTCGCGAGTACAGAATGTTCTACCGGTTGATACGGCGCGTCCTTTCCGGAGCGCGCCACGTCATCTTCAACAGCAATGTGCAGCGCGAGCTCTACCTCGATTTTTACGGCCTTGCGCTCGCCCGCGTGTCGACCATTTTCAATCCTGTGCCGGCGATGCAGAAGCCGACTGCGCATGCGTCGAACAAAGAGTTCGTATTTTGGGGCCGTTTCATCGTGATGAAAAACCTCGACACGCTCATCCATGCATTCGCGAAGGCGAAGCTCGAGGGGTATACGCTGCTTCTCATCGGCGACGGACCCCGCAAGGAAGAGCTCGCGGAATTGGTACGCGAATTGCATGTGGAGAGACGAGTATCTATTTTGCCGAGCATGCGCCGCGACGACGTACTTGCGCGCGTAAGCGCTTGCCGCGCGTTTGTCTTGCCCAGCTGGACGGATATTTCTCCCAATCAGGTCGTCGAGGCGCTCGCTATCGGTCTGCCGGCGCTGGTGACCAAAGAAAATTATTTGAGCTTCCGCGACCAGCTGCCGGAGACCGTTGACCCGCGCTCAGTAGACGATGTTGCGGAGAAACTTACAATGCTCGCCGACGACACGCACTACCGGGAGTTCCGGAAAAAATTCGCTGCGATATCCTATGTCCACACCTGGGACGCCGCCCTGCGCGAGCACGTCGCGCTTTTTGAGCGGATAGTACGCGTATGACCCGAATATGAGAATACTTCAGATAGGAGCCGACAGGTCGAAACGGGGAATTTTGTACCCGGGGACCCCCGCATTCAAGCGGCAGGAAGCGTATGCCAAGAAGTTCGGTCATCTTGATATCGTCGCGTTTTCAAGGAAAAAAGACGGCGCGACATTCGTTGATGCGGGTCCGCTCCAAGTCTTTCCGACATCTTCGCTATCACGACTTCTGTACACCTGCTATGCCGTACACATCGCCCGCACGCTTCCTAAGCCTGATGTAGTGTCGGCGCAGGACCCGTTCGAGACCGGTTTTACCGCATGGCTCATCGCGCGCATCACCGGCGCCCCTTTGCATGTGCAGGTGCACACGGATTTTCTCTCGCCCGCCTACGCGCAGCTGTCGCCCGTGAACCGCATCCGCGTACGGCTCGCCGGATTCGTCCTCCGCCGCGCCGCGCGCATTCGCGTCGTGTCGGAGCGCATACGGAAGTCGCTCGGAAAAAACTATCATCTCTCGAGCACTGTTTCGGTCTTGCCCATATTCGCCGACATCGAACGGATGCGCGGCGCGGCGGACGCGAGCATTACCAGCCGTTTCAACCGCTTCAACACGCGCATTCTCGTCGTGTCGCGCCTCGAACCGGAAAAGAACGTCGCGCTCGCGCTTCGGGCCTTTGCAAGCTCAGCTCCGTCTGATTCGTGCCTCATCGTTGTTGGCACCGGCACGGAGAAAGTTTCATTGCAACATTTTGCAAAACGTTTGAATGTCGCTGAACGGGTATTCTTCGAAGGCGAGCATGATTCCGCTCCCTACTACTCGCTTGCCGACCTCGTGCTGTGCACCTCGCGCTACGAAGGGTACGGCCTTGTCATCATCGAGGCGCTCGCTGCCGGCAAGCCGGTACTTTCGACTGACGTCGGCATCGCGCGCGAAGCGGGGGCCATCGTGACGACTGAGCAAGATTTTGCGCAGGACCTTAGAAAATGGTTCGAGAACGGGCCCCGCACAGGCGAACTCAAGGAGTATCCCTATAAGAATTTTGACGAATACGTGCAGGCGTACTGCGATGATATTGCGAGGTGCATACAAGCTAAATAACTGCTAGAATCGCGCCCATGGCATCGAAAAAGAAACCACTCATCGGATTCATCGGCCAGGGCTGGATAGGGAAGGCGTACGCCGACAATTTCGAAGAACGCGGCTTTGAGGTGGTCCGCTACTCGCTCGAAAAGCCGTGGGTAAGGAATAAGGACCGCATCAAGGATTGCGACATCGTCTTCATTGCGGTGTGGACCCCGACGACCCCGAAGGGATTCGACATTTCGGTCGTCGAGAGCGTATTGCCGCTTGTCGGGCACGGCAAGATTGCCGTCATCAAGTCCACCATTTTGCCCGGTACGACCGCCGAGCTGCAGAAAAAGTTCCCGCATGTGACGCTTCTTTTCAGTCCGGAATTTCTTTCTATCGCGTCGCACGTGCATGACGCGGCACATCCCTTCGCCAATTTGGTCGGCATGCCGGAGAGCGATGCGAAGCACTACCTAGCGGCGGAGCGCGTGATGAAAATACTTCCCAAGGCGCCATACTCCTCGATATGCAAGAGCGTTGAAGCGGAGATATTCAAGTACTCGCACAATACAAGCGGCTACACGCAGGTCATCCTCTTCAATCTGATGTACGATCTCGCGCAGAAATTCGGTGCGAACTGGGAGGTTATCAACCGCGCCATTCAGGCCGACCCGCTCATTTCGAAGCGCTATTCGAATCCTGTTCACAAAAGCGGGCGCGGTGCGGGCGGCGGCTGCTTCATCAAGGACATCGCTGCTCTTCGTGCGCATGTCAAAAAGCACCTGCCCCACGATAAGCTGGCGCACAAGGTTTTCGAGGCGATGGAGGCGAAGAACATGCACCTGCTCACCTCGACCGACAAGGACCTTGATCTGCTCGAGGGCGTATACGGTCCCGCTATCCTCAAGAGAGCAAAAGCACGCAAGAAGCGCTAAGATAAGAGCGTATGCTCCCGACGCGCACATTGAGTACTCGAGATGTGCCGCGCGGGCACGTTGAGCAGGGACGTGAACCTGTAGACGGCACTCCTTTAGGAAGGCTCCTCATCTGCACACAGGCGGTTGACCAGGACGACCCCGCGCTCGGCTTTTTCCACCGCTGGCTCGAAGAATTCGCGAAGCATTGTGAGATGGTGCACGTAGTCTGCCTCAAAGAAGGCGAGCATCACCTCCCAGAAAACGTCCACGTTCACTCGCTCGGAAAGGAGTTCCACCAAGGACCGTCCTTGGTGAAGCGGGCGTGGTACATCATGCGGTTTTTTCGGTATATCTGGTCGCTCCGGAGGGAATACGACGCCGTATTCGTCCATATGAATCCTGAATACGTGGCGTTGGGCGGGATTCTCTGGAGATTATCCGGCAAGCGTATCGGCCTGTGGTATGTGCATCGCAGCGTGAATCCCTGGCTGCGCATCGCGGTCCTATTCGCGAAAGTTATTTTCACCGCAACGAAAGAGTCAATGCGCGTGCGGACCTCAAAGCTCAAAGTTGTCGGACACGGCATCGATACCGTATTTTTCTCACCACGCGTGGGATCGGTTCTCGAGAAATTGCAGCTTGTCTCGGTCGGCAGGCTCGCGCCGATCAAGAACTGCGACGTGCTCATCGAAGCGGCCGCAACACTACGCAAAGGAGGAGTTCCGGTCGAAGTAACGTTCGTAGGCGCGCCCACGTCGGACGCGGAAAGGATGTACACGGGAAAACTCCACGCGCAGGTCGCCGCCCTCGGTCTTTCCGGCGCGGTGCACTTCGCGGGCGCCTCCGGGTACGGCGAACTTCCCGACGTCTACCGTCGCGCGACGGCCACCGTCAACCTCGCGCCCACCGGCGGCTCCGACAAGGTCGTGCTCGAGTCGCTCGCCTGCGGCGTTCCCGTGTTCGTCTCCAACAAGGCATTCGCGCCGCTTTTTGGGGAGTATGCGGAACGTTTTATGTTTAGAGAGCGTGATGCGGCGGACCTCGCCGACAAGCTCGGTCGTTTTCTGAAAGAGAGGGATACATCTGATATCGCGCCGCTCACGGAAAAAGTGCGCCGCGAGTACCCGCTCCCTGTACGTATCGCAAAAATAGCAGCGACTCTTCTACGCTTGGTATGAGTCATCGCGTCTGTCTTTTCGGTATCTTCGACCCTTCCTACGCGCGTAATCGTATATTGAAAGCCGGCTTTCAGAAGAACGGGTACACGGTCGTTGAATGCAGAGTCGACCCTATAAGAAATCGCGGCGTCGTAAAATACATCGCTCTCTATAGGGAGTATCGAAAGCTGAGGAACGAGACGTTTGAGTATGTCATTGTATGTTTTCCCGCACAGTCGGTTGCCGTTTTCGCGCGTCTCTTATTCGGGAAGCGCATCATCGTTGACGTGTTCCTCTCTTTATACGATGCCGGTGTATGGGACCGTAAAGTATACGCGCGCTATGGGTTGCGTGCCCTTTACAGCTGGCTTTTGGACTGGAGTAGTTGCCGAATCGCGCACTGGGTACTATTAGACACCGATGAGCATATACGGTACTTCAACAAAACATTCGGCGTCCCAATTGATAGATGCATCCGAATGTGGGTCGGAGCCGACGATTCGGTCTTTTATCCGCGCGAGCACATACCCGAGGCGAACACATTTACGGTGCATTTCCATGGTACATTCATTCCGCTCCACGGCGTACGGTATGTGATAGAGGCTGCACAGATACTCCGGGACGAACCCATTCTCTTCCAGATTGTCGGAAGTGGACAGGAATTCGGCATGATAAAAAAGTTGGTTAAGAATCTTGACCTGGAGAGAACCGTTACGCTCGTCGGAAAGAAACCGATGGAGACAATACCAGAGCTACTTGCGCGGGCGCACATTGCGCTCGGTATTTTCGGCGATACCGACAAAACCGGGCGCATCATTCCCAACAAGGCTTGTGAGTCGATGGCAATGGGGAAAGTCGTGATTACCGCCGATACGCCGGCGAGTAGGGAATTGTTGGAAGACGGCAATACGGCAGTACTCGTACCGCCTGCCGACCCGGCGGCACTCGCCGCAGCCATCCTCGACCTGAAAGCGAATGCGGCAAAACGGAACTCTATCGCAAAAGCGGGCGAGCACCTCTTCCAATCGAAATTGTCGCCGGAGCATATTGTGGGAGACCTTGTACGGTCCGTAAGGGGTCGGTAGCTTTACTTAGCGTACGCACGCTTCTATACTGTGGAACTATATGGCCGGAAAAAAATTGCGCCGCATTACCTATGGAGGAGCGCTCATCGGGCACGAAGAGAAAAAAGCGATAGTGAAAGTGATTGAGCGGAATTGGTGGCCGCTCGCGGCTGAGGGGGAGAAGATGGAGAAAGAAGCCGCCCAATTTCTTGGTGTGAAGTATGGCGTGCTTGCGAACTCCGGTTCTTCCGCAGGTCTCCTCGCGCTTATGGCGCTCGAACTTCCGAAAGGTTCCGAGGTCATCATTTCGGCGACCACGTTCCCCACCATATTCAATGTCATCATTCAGTGCGGGCTCATTCCGGTCGTGGTAGATGCAAAAGTCGGCACGTACAATTTTGATGTCGAGGATGTTGCCCGCGCTATCGGACCAAAGACGAAGGCCATCTGGGCAATACACGCAGTGGGAAATCCCTGCGACATGCTGGCGCTGATGAAGCTCGCGAAAAAGCACGGAGTGTACGTGCTCGAGGATAACTGTGACGGATGGGGCTCGACCATCAACGGCAAGAGGGTCGGAAGCTTCGGCCATATGTCTATTACCTCCTTCCATGCCGCGCACATCGTTGCAATGGGCCAGGGCGGAGGCGTATTCACTGATAACCGCGAATTTGCGCGGCGCGCCCGCGTCTACCGCGATTGGGGAAGACAGGCGGACCTTACGCCGCGGCCTACCGACGTGCCGGGATTGCCCCGCGACTACAATCCGCGTTTCGTCTACGAGCGTATCGGTTACAATCTCTCGCCGCTTGAACTGCAGGCCGCAATGGGCCGTGTACAGCTTCGAAAGACCGACAAGATACGGAAGCTGCGCGCGAGGAATTTTGATTTTCTATATCGCACATTCAAGAAGTACGAGGACTATCTGATGTTGCCGCAATGGCTGGAACGGGCAGAGGTGTGCTGGTTCTCGTTTCCGCTCTCTGTTCGTGGCGGCGTTACCCGCGGCGCGCTTGTGGCCCATCTTGAGAAGAACGGCATTGAAACCCGCTCGATGTTTGCCGGCAATATCATCCGGCACCCCGCCTACAAGAAAGGAGTTAGATATCGCGTGAGCGGAAGCCTCAAAGGAGCTGATACCATCTTGCGGGACAGTTTTTGGATCAGCGTGCACCCACGCCTTTCCGACGATGACAGGAAATACATGGCGGACGTCTTTGACTCGTTCTTCAAAAAATTCTTACGATCTAAGGCGGAACGCTAGCCGCGTCGTCCTTGGCATCCGAGACATCACATAGTACAATCGCGCCTACCATGCAGAAGAAAGTCCTCATTACGGGAGCTGCTGGATTCGTCGGCCACCACCTCGTCGAGCATATATTGAAAAACACCGACTGGAACATAACCACGATAGATCGGCTTGATACCTCAGGCAATTTGAATCGCCTCGCAGATATGGGGGAGTGGCAGAAAGGGAGACGCCGCATTCATGTCGTGTACCACGACCTCAAGGCCGAGGTAAGCGAGTCGGTAGCACGCATGCTGGGCGGGCCGTTCGACTACATCATTCATCTTGCCGCAGGCTCGCACGTTGACCGTTCCATCGAGGATCCACTTCTCTTCTTTCAGGACAATTGCATCGGGACGGTAAACCTCCTCAACTATGCCCGCAATGGGGGTCTAAAACCGACGGGAGGTAAGCCCGCGCGCGGTAAGCCAGCTTTCAAAGGCAAATTCCAATACTTTTCGACGGATGAGGTGTTCGGTCCGGCACCCGAAGGGATGTCGTACAAGGAGTGGGACAGGCATAACCCGAACAACCCGTACGCAGGTTCAAAATCTGCCGCCGAGATGGCGTGCGTCTCATTCGGGCACACGTATCGCATGCCGATTTTTATCACGAATGTGATGAACATCTTCGGCGAACGCCAGCATCGCGAAAAATTCATCCCGCTCGTTATGCGGAGACTCTTGAACGGCGAGAAGCTCACCGTTCACGCCGACCATAGCAGGAAAAAGGCTGGGAAACGGCATTACCTCCATGCGCGCAACATTAGCGCGGCGACGGTATGGCTTCTTGAGAACGGGAAGCTCCTGGACGGCTCGGCGACGCAAGGGCGATACAATATCGTCGGCGAGCTCGAAATAGACAATCTTTCGCTCGCGAAGCTTGTCACGCGGTTTGTGAACGAGTACCGGAAAGAAAAAGGGGAGCGGGCAAAATCCTTGAAATATCAGCTTTCAGACTTTCAGATGTCCCGTCCCGGACACGATTTACGTTACGCGCTCGATGGTACATTGCTCTCGAACGAAGGTTTTTCCTACCCAGTTGCTTTTGAGGAAAGTTTGCGTAAGGTTGTCCGATGGACGCTCGACCATCCGCAATGGCTCTAGTCCGCACGATAATCTCCACCCTGCGCCGCTTTCTCGTACCGTGGCGCGAAACTCCTCGTGCTGTTATTCTCACGTACCACTCGGTGAGTCCCGAACGCCGTTCGTATACGATATCGCCCGAGACGTTCGAGTGGCAGCTCAAGCAAATAATGTTACAGGGATGTCGCGTTGTCTCGCTCCGCACGCTTGAGGAGATGCTCGACCGCGGAAGGGTGGAGCCGCGGAGCGTCGTTATCACGCTCGATGACGGTCGGCGGGACAACTACGAGCACGCATTCCCGCTCCTCAAAAAATATTCCCTGCCCGCGACGGTATTCGTTGTAAGCGGCCATATCGGGAAGTCCGGTGGCCTCCAAATGCTCACCAAAGAACAGCTCCGTGAAATGCATGCCTCCGGCCTTGTCGACTTCGAGCCGCATTCAGTGCATCACCCCAAGCTCACGCAGGTGTCCCCCGAAGAAGCGTACCGGGAAATTGCAGGCTCAAAGCGCATGCTCGAAGAACTCCTCGGCAAAGAATGCCCCCATTTTGCGTATCCATATGGTCGCCACAATGCCGGAGGCA
>Ga0209542_10017957_pt1 | contig 11509 bp, 15 predicted proteins | sample RifCSPhighO2_01_FD_184028 | JGI IMG/M metagenome (GOLD analysis project Ga0209542, IMG submission 184028) | Soil microbial communities from Rifle, Colorado - Rifle CSP2_plank highO2_0.1 (SPAdes) (version 2) | ecosystem: Environmental > Terrestrial > Deep subsurface > Rock core/Sediment ...
AAGAAAAACGATTCCAAAAACCCGGCGGAGAAATGGTTGAATTCCGCCTCACGGTCCACGACCGCGTCGGTCTTTTGCGCGACGTGTCGCAGGCATTCGTGCTTGCGCACATAAACATGAAAAGCGTCGTCACCGAAACAAAAAACCGGACATTTCCGGTCTTGATTATCCACGCGCTCCTCAAAAACCGAACAGAACTCGAAAAATTGATGATAAAAATAAAAGGGGTAAAGGGAGTGGAAGAGGTGGGGTATAAGCTCTTGAATTAGCTTTCCACCAGCAGTATAGTCCCAACAGAACATCTTCGACGACGGGGAGGCAACGATGGCCACAACAATTGCCGAGCTTGAGATTGATGACTGGATTTATGCAAACCAAAAGCTCGCACCCAAAGCATGGCAACTTCGCCGTATGATCTACATGATCGGCGTGTGGCGGAAACTCCCGCTCCCTACGGCTGGGCAGACGGGACTCCTTTGCTATATCATGCTGGAATATCTTTTCCCGGAAAGTGCTCTGGTAACACCTACAGCCATCGTTTTTAGTATCATTGTGCTCGGAATCGGCTGGCGGATTGTCACCGTCGCTGCGCGGAGGCGCGGAGAACTACTTCGTCAGATAGCGCATTGCGACCATGAATGCGATTTCATCATCAAGCGCTTTCGCGCGATCGGCTTGCGACCGCAAATCGAGCAGTATCTCGCCTAGAAAGAGAAAAAGAAACGAACACGCTCCAATGGGGCGTGACTTTTTTTATGATAACAAAACCGACACCGGCGCATCTTACCAAAAAAACAATACTCGGCGGATACCGAGTACTATACAACTGTTTGGCGAACGATATTGAGTTTCTCGACGATCTCAGCGGGAAACAAAAATTCCATGAACCGATCTTTGAAATCTCCGATTTCGTACGTATCAACATCGGCGCCATTACGATCTGTACCGACGATAACCCAGACAACCCCTTCGTCTATTTTACTAATCACACCATACACGATGCCGTCTGATTCGTTGCGAAATTTAACAAAATCGTCCTTTTTGATTCCCGGTCCATTCAACATCGTGATCGTGCGCTCCTCCTGAGGTTTTTCCGCCTTTGTACTCATCGGATTCTCCTAATTGTTCTGGTGTGATCCTACGCCTTCTCCATCAATTTCGCAAGGATCGCGCGCAGTTCCTCTTCGGAATAGAATTCAACGATGATTTTCCCTTTTTCGCCCAAACGTTCTAGCTTCACTTTTGTGCCCAGCTTTTCCTGGAGCTGATCCTGCCATTGGCGCGCTTCCGGGTCGAGCACTTTTGAGGCACGCTTTCTCGGCCGGAATTCTTTGCCCGAGACCTTCCGCGCCTGCGCTTCTGCCTCGCGCACGGAAAACTTATTCAAAAGTATCGTATGATACACCTCCATCTGCTTTGCAATATCATCCCCCGCCATTAAAATCGCGCGCGCATGCCCCTCGGAAATTTTTTCCGAAAGAAGGGCGTTTTGAATCTCTTCGGGAAGCGCTAAAAGCCGAAGCGTATTTGCGACCATCTCGCGCGATTTCCCGACACGCTGGGCAATCTCCCTTTGTATCAAATGAAATTCGTCAATGAGGCGCTTAAATGATCGCGCTTTATCAAGCGCATTTAAATCCTCGCGCTGGATGTTTTCAATGAGCGCAAGCTCGAGCTTGATCCGCTCGTCCGGAACGCCTCGGCGAATCACCGCTGGAATCTGCGAAAGCCCGGCTTTGCGCGCGGCGCGAAGCCGCCGCTCGCCCGCGATAAGCTGGTAGCGGACGCTAATGCCCGTCGACGTCTCGATTTCCCGCTTTGTTACAAGAATCGGCTGAATTACGCCGTGCTCGCGTATTGAATCCGCAAGGCCCTCCAAGGATACTTCATCGAATTCACGCCTCGGCTGATAGGGATTTGGATCTATTTTCTCTATTTCAATCGAAAATACAGAATCGCCGCGGCGCGGGACAAAATGATCCTGGTATGTGCGCGCGGAAGCGGCTTGCGGTAACGCCAGCTCTTTTGGCGCTTCAGAAACCGGCTTTCTTTCTGACTCCGGAGTATCTTTGGTAAAATCAGAAACCGCCGGATCTTCGTCCGGCGAGCGGTCGGGTATGAGCGATTCAAGTCCTCGTCCTAATGGGTCTGACATACGAATTACGTTTTTCTCCCTTCCTCTAATTTTAATATTTCTTCGGCAAGTTGGCGATAGGCCTTTGCCCCATGGGAATAGGGCGAATACTGGAGAATTGTTTTCCCGAATGACGGGGCCTCTGCCAAACTCACGTTTCGCGGAATCGTTGTCTCAAAAACATATCCCGGGAATTTCCTGCGGATTTCCTTTGCAACAGCACGGTGGAGCTTTGACTTCCGATCATACATCGTAAGAAGCGCGCCCATGACCGCTGTTCGGGATTTTAAATTCGCATTAACAAGCTGAATCGTATGCAGCAAATCCGCGAGCCCCTCGAGCGCGTAGTATTCGCACTGGACCGGTATTAAGACCTTGTGGGCCGCGGTGAGCGCGTTTATCGTAAGAAGTCCTAAAGAAGGCGGCGAATCAACAATAATGAAATCGTACTTTCGGGCGATCCCGGAAAGCACCTCTTTTAATTTAAACTCCCTTCCCCGCATATGAACAAGCTCAATCGAAGCGCCCGCAAGCGCGGGAGATGCCGGCAGAAGGTCAACCGCGAGGAAATTCGTTTTTTTAATGAGTTTTTCGGGTGCCTCTTTGCCGATAAGCGCGTGATATACACTCTTGTCATGGCGCTTGTTATGAAAGCCCATTCCAGAAGTCGCATTTGCTTGTGGATCAATATCCGCGAGTAAGACCCGCTTCCCGAACGCACCCAAAAAAGCCGCAACATTCATGGCTGTGGTCGTTTTTCCGACGCCGCCTTTAGCATTACAAATAGAGATGATTCGCGTCATCGTATCCAGAGTAACGCGAACCAATAAAATTTTCAATCACAAAAAACATTGAAAAAACCCGCAAAAAGTGTATAATACCGAGTACGCCGGAGTGGTGGAATTGGCTATACACGCACGACTCAAAATCGTGTGAGGGCAACCTCATGAGGGTTCGACTCCCTCCTCCGGCATAAAGTATGAAAAGGGTTCAACTCCAACCTCAGGCATCAAATCGGTAGTATAACTTAAAAGATGGATAACGAGGTAATCATATGTTATGAAAGGAGAAATTCGAAAATATCCTGTAGATTCGCCCAAGAACTGGGAAGGCGATGATAAAGATGAAAAAGATGCATCGCTGAACTATGGAATTTTTGAACGTGAACTCAGGAAATACGGAGTAGATTTAGCAAAGTCCAAAGTTTTAGAAGTTGGTACTGGTAATAACACATTTCTTAACTACGTACGTAAACAAGGCGTCGACATTATCGGTGTTGATGCTCGTCCACGCGGAGAAAAGAGTAAAGCTCTAATAGCTTCCCGAGTGGAACAATTGCCTTTTCGCAACGAAACATTCGACGTAGTTTTATCTGCTGGGGTTTTTGATGGCAGTACCTATCATCAAGATCAACGAGCAATGCTTGATGAAATCAGACGAGTTCTCAAAGAAAATGGTCTTTTTTTAGGAATGATCAATAAAATAGATATTCCCGTTGAAAAATTCACACTTGTTTCTGATCGAGAAGCCCTAGAAATGTACAAGAAAATATAAATACCCACGGGCAAGCCCGTGGAACTCTGGTGAAATATTTAAAACAACTTTTAGTGCAACCATAAACTCTCTCTCCCGCGGCATTACGAATGCTTATTTCGATTCATCGTGACAAAAGACACATTAAAAAAAATTGTACTGCCGCTTATCTTTTTAGGAGCTGCTGTTTCGCTCTTCTTTGTCTGGAAAATATTTGATCTGCCTCCCCAAGAAAGATTGATTGAAATCGCGCGCTCATACTTTGACGCATACGGTCTTATTACTATTTTTATAAGCTCAATTCTTGAAGGCGTACTTCTCGTCGGGTGGTATTATCCCGGAAGCTTGGTCATATTTTTGGGTGTTATTTTTGCGGGCCACGACGCAGTTCGAGTAACCGAGGTAATAAGCGTGGTAACTGCCGGATTCTTTATTGCATACGCCTTGAATTTCTCTCTTGGAAAATATGGCTGGTATCGGGTTTTATTGGTCCTCGGCCTTCGAGAAGCGCTCGAACGCGCCCAACGCCGCCTTGCAAACTATGGCCTCAGGGTGATTTTTCTCACATATTGGCATCCGAATCTTGCGGGACTAACATCTACCGCCGCAGGCATCCTCCATATTCCGTTTAAAAAATTCTTTTTCTATTCATGTATTTCGGCTATACTATGGAATATATTTTGGGGATCCCTCGTCTATTTTTTAGGAGAGCAAGCGCTTACACTGATTGGATTTCGTTTTGTTCTCATCATACTGGGAATATGGATTCTTGTAAGGATATTCTCAGAAAAACTAAATACGAAAATTTCTTCAATATAAAATATGAAAACTATAAAACGAGGAATCTATAAACACTACAAAAGAAATCTATTCGCTTATTCGTACGAATAAGCGAATAGAAAGACAAAAATGCATAGACAAAAATCCATTCTTGATCCGAAAAAGCGCTATCTTCAGGTTGCGCTTAATTCCACGCTTGAGGATGCGCGGGAAATCATCGGGCTACTCCCCTCAAGCGACCGGATCATCGTGGAAGCGGGCACTCCGCTCATTAAACGCTACGGGGCAGAGGGAATCCGCCAAATTCGCCAATGGTATACAGAGCGGCTTTGGGGAGGGACTTTTGTGCCTCCTGCGTTTTCGCGAAACCCAAGCATTGCCGATATATTCAAACTTCTCGGGCGCGTACCGACGCGGGACTCAAAAAATGATCCCGCAGCCGGGAAGACCATTCTCCCATACGTTGTCGCTGACTTAAAAACAATGGATCGGGGAGAGACCGAGGTTGAGATGGCGGCTGAGGCAGGCGCAAGCGCCGCAATCGCGCTTGGATCTGCTCCCGTAGAAACGATTAATTCTTTTATTGCAAGTTGCGAGGCGCACGGGCTTGACGCAATGGTTGACATGATGCACGTTGAATTCCCCCTTTCGGTTCTTCGCGCGCTTAAAAAAGTGCCGCAGGTTGTCATCATCCATCGCGGCGTAGACGAAGAGCGCTTCAATCGGGAAAAACAAATTCCCTTACACGAAATACGGCGCATCAAGGGAGCGTACGACATCATGATCTCGATTGCGGGCGGCGATACGCTTCGCGAGGTCCAACGCTCGATTTTCAACGACGCGGACATCGTCGTTATCTGGAAATCGGTTTTCCAAAAAACAGAAGAAACCGTTGAATTAATCAACGGCTTCCTGAAAGAGATCAAATAATTTTCTACCCCAGCCGCCGCTTACTTTGTACGGAAGCTATAGAACTTGCTATTACTGAGACAACCAAACCGCCAATTAAATAGACTATCGGAATAACTAAACCAATAAGTCCTGATTCACCATGGACCCCATAAGCAACAGTAAAACCAACAAGAATGCCGGAAATTAAAGATAACACAATACTCTTTAGAAACAGTCTCAAAAATTTTACGGCACTATTTTTATTAACGGCCGAAAAATAATCTTTCACAGCCAGATATGAAATAGACGAAACTAGAAGAAAAAAGATAAATACGGCGGCGAATGCTTCTGTTTGAAGATATTGTCCAAAGATTCGAATTCCTGCTCCACCAAGGGTTTCGCCCTGCGTCATAGCGAACTGTATTCTATAAAGCACTAATAGAAATAAACCAATAAACGCTGCAACCGGTATTAAAGATCCCAGAATTTTGAAAATGATCAAAAGCGGTGATTCTTTACTTCTATTCATCAACCAATATCCAATAAGGATAGTTGTTAGGAGGAGTGCGGTGATAATACTTACGGTAGTTTGCAAAGGAGAAGATCCGCAATTATAACGACCCCCGCCTATAATACACAATGAATAGCCAAACCCTGTGACAACAACAAAAAATAAGATCGTTAGTAATTTGATATTCATGATAAACTAACTATAATTTTTATTTCCCTTTGTCTTTAAAAAACTGTGCGAGTGTTTTGATGCCTTCGAAAAACTCTACGGGAAGCGCAAATATAACTGTCTTTGACGGGTCAGGATTTATTTTCTCAATCGTCTGAAGCGTACGCATTGCCATACCGCCAGGCGCCGAGTTTAATCGCTCCGCGGCCTGCGACAAACGCTCCGCCGCCGAATACTCCCCTTCTGCCCGAATGATAACGGCGCGGCGTTCCCGCTCGGACTCGGCTTGCTTTGCCATGACACGCTTCATGTCAGCCGGAAGCTCGATATCCTGAATCTTTATATCTTTTACGAAAATTCCCCATTCTTGGGTTGCTTTTTCAACGATTTTTTGAATCTCGTCCGCGATTTGCTCGCGCTCGGACAAAAGCGAATCAAGCTCAATCCCGCCGATAACATCACGAAGCGCGGCTTGTGCATACTGGGAAACGGCAAGGGTATAGTCCTGAATATTCAAAATCGCTTTTTCTGCGGAATTTACCTGAAAAAACACAACCGCGTTGATTCCCACAGGAACGTTATCTTTTGTAATCACTTCCTGCTGGGGGATGTCTACGGTCGTAATCCGAAGATCGATTTTTATCATCCGCTGGATGCCGATAAAAATCCACGTGAGTCCCGGGGTGCGCGTGCTTGTATATTTTCCCAAAGTAAGCACAACCCCGCGCTCGTACTGGTCAACAATGCGAAGGCCCAAAAGAAGGAAAATGCCCGCTATGACAATACCTGATATGAGAAATTCCATATATGTGTATAGTACTACCGGAGAGAAAAGAAGGAAAGACCGACGTTATCCCTCAATTGGGTGCATAAGCTTTTTGACGATAGCGTGGACGAGGAAACCCGTAGCGATGCCGATCACGGCTCCGCCTAAGATATCCGACGGCCAGTGGACGCCCGCAACGACCCGCGAAATCGAAATGAGAATTGCGGCGGCGTAGAACGCGATCCCTGTTTTGGGATAGTATCGCCCGATAACCGCGGCGATGGCAAATGAAAAAACCGCGTGCCCGGACGGGAATGATCCCCCGCCTTCGCGGAAAAGAAGCTGATGTATATCTGCGAGTGTTTCAAACGGCCGCGGCCGGGAATAGAAAAAGCGGATGAGCTCGGTTATGCCAAAGCGCGCAATGAGCGCTGACGCAAGCGAGACCGCGGCTATCTCAATATTTTTCTTGCGAATATGCGAGTACCGGGGGAAAAATGTTGCGGCCGCAAGCGCCAAAACTCCCGCAACCAACCAATAAAGAAAAAACACCGCGGAAAAAAGAATAAGCGCGTCAAGGATAGATGAGCGAAACGTGAAATTATTGAAAAAATGAAACAGAGAAAAATCGATCATCGGCGTGCTCGCCCTCCATAAATTTTAGAACCTTGAAAGATAAACCCACGACGCTTCGCGAGTGATACAATTTTGTCCATTATGCGTGCCATAAGAATTATTTAGGAAATTTATGGAGGGCGAGCGCCAAAAGATTTTTAAAAATAAGCGCGACCGTGAGGGGCCCGACGCCGCCCGGCACCGGCGTAATGTAGGATGCTTTTTTCGAAACCGAATCAAAATCAACATCTCCGCGAATTTTCCCCTCTGACTCGGATGTTCCCGCATCCACGACAATGACCCCCTCTTTTACCATATCGCCCGTGATGTATCCGGGCTTTCCGATCCCGGAAATAATAATGTCTGCTTTCTGCAAAATTTCTTCGGGATTCGGCGTCTCTTCGGTTATCACGGTCACAGCCGAGGATTCACGCATGAGCCACATCGCGACCGGTTTTCCAACAAGGGCTCCTGCTCCGAGAATCGCAATGGTTTTTCCCTTCACGTCAATTTTATATTCCCGGAAAAGCTCCTGAATCGCGCCCACAACCGTTGGCGCGGCCCGCGATTTGCCGACAGAAAAATTGCCGACCGCGCGCGCGGAGAGGACATCAACGTCTTTTTCCGGCACCACGGCGTTTAAGATCGATTGCTTCTCAATGTGCGCAGGCAAAGGAAGCTGAATAATGACGCCTGAATTTTTTTCCTCGTGGACAATTTCGGCGATCCGCTTGCGAAGCTCGGTCGCAGAGATCGATTCCGGAAAATGATACACGCGAACATCAATGCCAATATGCTCCCCTATTTTTTTCTTTTTTTCAACAAATTTCTCTGTGACGGCGTTTTCGCCAACAAGAATAACCGCAAGCCGATATTTTTTTGCGGATTTTGAAATCTCTTCCCGAAGTTCACTATATATTTTTTCGGCAAGCGCCTTGCCGTCTAAAATCACCATGGATTATCTACGAGAAATAATCGCGTTCGCTACCTTTTTGAGACAATGGTCGGGCGCAGTTTGCTTGGTCTTTCGGCGCGAGCCGAAAGAAACTGCGCCGACCCCTTAGCGAGTCCCGCGCTGGACGGGACGAGCGTGTCGCAAAAGGGTAGCGAACGCGTAAGAGTCCTATCTATTATCGAATCGGAAACCGGCGGGTAAGCGCCCGGACGCGCCGCGCGAGGTCGCGGGTGTTCCCGGCGCCGAACGCGCCGAAAATGATTGATGCGATTTCCTTCATTTCTCGCTCTTTCATTCCCCGGCTCGTAACCACGGGTGTTCCAATACGGATACCGGAAGGATCAAAAGGAGAACGCGTATCATAGGGAATGGTATTTCGGTTGACGACGATACCGATATTTTCCAGGCGATCCTGCGCTTCACGGCCCGAAATTCCGAATTTCGTCACATCAACAAGCATCAGGTGGTTATCAGTCCCGCCGGAAATAATGTCAAAACCGAGCCGTTTGAGCTCTCGCGCAAGCGCGCGGGAATTTTTCACGATTTGGCTGGCGTAGCGCTTAAACTCCGGACGCATCGCTTCTCCTAACGCAACCGCGATCGCGGCTGTTTGGTTATCGTGCGGCCCGCCTTGGAGCCCGGGGAATACCGCTTTGTCTATGGCCGACGCAATATCGATTTTGTTTTTTTTCGCGAGCCGTGAATTTTTATTTGCAAAAATAATCGCGCCCCGCGGCCCCCGAAGCGTTTTATGAGTTGTCGTGGTAACAACGTCCGCATGGGGAAACGGAGATGGATGCGCACCACCCGCAACAAGCCCGGCAATATGCGCCATATCAACCATTAGGTACGCCCCGACTTCGCGCGAAATTGCGGCGAATTTTTTGAAATCAATAATGCGCGAATACGCGGTCGCGCCAGCGATAATCATCTTCGGTTTTTCTTTTTGCGCAGTCCTCCGGATCGCACCAAAATCCAAAAGACCGTCACGGCCCACGGTATACTGAACTGACGTGTAGAGTTTCCCTGTTGCGCTCACTTTCCATCCGTGCGTCAAATGGCCCCCAAAGGGCAGTGACATTCCCATGACTTTTTCTCCCGGCGCGAGAAGCGCCATATAAACCGCGAGGTTCGCGGGAGAACCGGAATAGGGCTGAACATTTACATGCCAATGAGACCCGAGATGAAACACTTTTCGTGCGCGCTCAATTGCCAAGCGCTCCACGTCGTCCACCACGGCATTTCCCGCATAGTAGCGCTTCCCGGCGTATCCTTCCGAATACTTATTGGTAAGGACAGAGCCGAGCGCGGTGAGCACTTCCCGCGAAACAATATTTTCCGACGGAATCAAATCAAGCGTCGCTTGTTGGCGCTTCTCTTCTTTGCGAATAAGGTTTTGAATGTCGTGGTCTTTCATCTTTGATATTCCAATCATCTCAAAGTCCCAAAAGACGGTCAAGCTCGGCTTTTGATACGCGGCCAGAACGAAGAATAATCGGATGATCGTGCGTAAAATCAATCACGGTCGACGAATTTCCGATAAGCGGGCCTGCATCGATGAAAAGATCGATAGTACTGTTATCCTCCCCAAAATAGCGCAGTACGTCTTCCGGGGTGCGTGCGGGCTCCTGGGAAGAAATATTTGCCGATGTTTGAAAAAGCGGAAAATCGAAAAATGAAAGAAGACGCAAAAGAAACGGATGATCCGGCATCCGAAGCCCGAGCGTATCTTTCCCTCCGGATAGGAGCGCCGGAAGCTCGCCCTTTTTTTGAAACACAACAGTAATTGCTCCAGGCCAGACGTGCTCGAGAAATGCCGCTTTTTGATCAGACACGTATGCCCAACGCCTCGCATCCGGAATACTCCCGATAAATACTGGAAACGCCTTTTCTTCGGGCCTCTGTTTAATGGAAAACGCTTTTTCGATAGCGTGAACACTTCGCGCATCGCCGACAATACCATATACGGTATCAGTGGAGACAATTACAATACCGCCGCGACGGATTACTTCTTCAACATCGGCGAGAACCTCTCCCGCGTTTTCGCTCGTAAGGAGAATTCGTTTCATATTTATAAAAGTGCGATAAGCGCACGCGCAAGGCGATCCGGATCATGGCGAACGTAGCCGGCCGCCCGAATGTGATTTCCTAAAATCGCTTTCGGATGTGACGGAAGATTACCCGGCTCTACAATTTCTTTCCCTTCTTTTTTATATTTTGCGAGGCGCTTCGCGGGCGGCTTTTTCGAGTTTACAACAATATAATCAAGTACGCCTTTACCCAAATACGTTTCGAGCTCCCGAAGGTAATCAGACGCGCGAAATCCTCCGGTCTCTCCGGCTTTTGTCATGGTACTTACGACAAACGCTTTTTTTGCGCGCGATTTTTTGATGGCTTCCGGAATCCCGCGAACGAGCAAATTCGGAATAATACTCGTAAAAAGATCGCCCGGACCAATAACAACAAGATCCGCCGCGCGGATCGCCTCAGTTGCGCGTGCGTTCGCGCGCGCTCCGGGACTCAAATACACTTTTTTTATGCGAAGCCGCGGATCGTGCTTTGGGATATCAATATTCGTTTCTCCCCGGATTACTGTGCCGTCTTCCAAAACGGCCGCAAGACGAACGTTATCAAGCGTCACGGGAATTACGCTCCCCCGGGCGCTCAAAATCTTTCCCGCCTCGTCAAGCGCCCGCTCAAAACTTCCGGTGAGGCGCTCAAGTGCGGTAAGAAGAATGTTCCCGAACACATGGTTTTTGAATCCGCCTTCGGAAAAACGATAATTGAAAAGGTCAGAAAGCATTTTATTGTCCGCGCGCGAGAGCGCAACAAGCGCGCGCCTCGCGTCTCCCGGAGGTAAAATGCCGAATTCTTCCCGGAGAACTCCGGTTGAACCCCCGTCGTCCGCCATGGAAATAATTGCCGTAAGGTCAACCGGATATTTCCGAAGACCCGAAAGCACGGTAAAAACACCCGTACCTCCGCCAATCACGACGATTTTGGGTCTTTTTTCTTTATTTTTTGACATGCAATAGTATTCCCCTCTCCAAATTTTTTAGAGATACTCCGGATATATTGGAATAATGGACGGTTACAATCTCGGGAACGTGTTTCTGGACAAGCTCAATATTCTTTTTGGTGTCGTCTATAAAAAAG
>Ga0209542_10017960_pt1 | contig 11507 bp, 11 predicted proteins | sample RifCSPhighO2_01_FD_184028 | JGI IMG/M metagenome (GOLD analysis project Ga0209542, IMG submission 184028) | Soil microbial communities from Rifle, Colorado - Rifle CSP2_plank highO2_0.1 (SPAdes) (version 2) | ecosystem: Environmental > Terrestrial > Deep subsurface > Rock core/Sediment ...
TTCAAAAACAGAACCTGGCTCGGCATCCTTAGGGACTTCGACAAGTAATTTAACGGGAACATTCTCACTCCCAAAAGGAACTCTATAATCCAAATCACTATCAATCAAAGTTGCAAACTCCTTTCCCTCTTGTATGCTAGCTCTCAAAAGAATATCTTCTGAACTTCCAGCAAGATTCTGCAATCTAATTTCTACCTCTTGCAAAGTTCCAGCATCAAGCCTTAAAGGATTATCATCCCAATAATCTGCACTGGCCCCAAACGCATCAGCAAGAGGAACAAACAAAATAAACAAAACATACAAAACTCCTACACTTAATTTATTAATATTCATTTTAACTTACACCTATAGTCCATGCTCCTCCTTGTGCAGTAGAATATGACTGTGAAGAAATTCCGGGATTCAAAGCCTCAAGACAGAAGTACAATTGCTCTTGTCCGGTGCTTCCATCATTAACTGAATTATTCCCAGCATTCAAAACAGAACCAGTAACCCCTGTAGCAGTTCCATTAACCATAACAGGTCCAGCATCACACGCATTAGTCTCATCAACAGTAAAGTTGCCAGCATAAATTATATCACTAGGAGTTACTTCTCCAAACAAATCTATAGCAGTTATTTCCACGTTAGGGCTGGAAATATCCACATTGCCTGTATTGTTAAGTACAAGCGGATCATTATTAGATAAAGTATTTGTATCAGTAACAGCTACAGAAGGCCATGTAAGAGAAGAAGGATGAAGAGTAATAGCAGTAAGAGGATTGACGGTAAAGATTTGAGTTTGATTTGTAGCAACGTTACCTCCAACATCCTTAATAGTCGCATTTATGCTCCAACCTCCAGCCCCATCAAAATACCATAAATCTAATCTACAAGTAAAATTTTGATAATTTCCAAAAGAAGAACCATCGGTAGAACAAGTTGAATTAACTCTGTCAGTCTCTCCAGTTCTATTTATCCTTATAATTGCAGCAGTAGAATTCAAATCCGCAGCACCATCGCCATCATAAGCTGTAAAATTAAAAACAACATATTTAACTGTATTTTCAGAAACATCCTGCGCAGCAAGAGTGCTAACTGTAGTGATAGAAGGAGAAGCCCCAACACTAATATTAATGCTTGCGGTTCCACTAGTTACCCTTCCAGTAATAGTTCTATTCTGTGAAAAACTAACATAAGCAACAGAAAAGAACAAAAGTAACAATGCAAACAAAGGTAAAATTATGCGTCTTTTAGAATCTACCATCTTTTCATCACAAACTAAATAGCACAAAACTGTTTTTAAACATTTCTCTATTTCACTAACTTCTTCCTAGCCCTTGAATATAGAGTCCATACGTTTCTAGCATCTTTAGAAAGCAAAGAAGATATCTTAGAATTAGTAAATCCTTTTTCCTTCAAATAACAAACCACATTCTCCAAAATACTCATAGACCTATTAGACAAAACACTAATAGGGATATCAAAAGATTTCTTACTGATTTGAATTATTTTGGTATTTTTCTTAACGGCATTTCTATAATTAATCCACACAGTTCTTTGGTCTCTTCCAATTAAAGCAGAAATCTCACTAAACTTCAACTTTTTATTTTCCTTCAAATACTTGCAAACAGACTCAGCAGGACTCAAGCCATCTTTGAATATATCAACTGGAATGCCAATTAATCTCTTATCAGATTTCTCCTCAAAAAGTTCTTTAATACCTATACCATATTTCTCTCTTATTTTATCCTCTACAATTTCTAACAAGTTGTCTTCAGTAATCTTGTTCTTCTTAGGTTTCTTTCTCTTTCCAGAAATACCCAAAGCAGAAATAAACAAAGATGTAAAAACTGCAATAGTCCATGCCCCTCCTTGCGCAGTAGAATATGGCTGTGAAGTTATTCCAGGGTTCAAAGCTTCAAGACATAAATATAATTGTTCTTGCCCTGTACTTCCATCATTAATTGAATGATTGCCAACTGGCAAAGTAGCCCCAACAACTCCTGTAGCAGTTCCATTAACTAAAAAAGTACCAACATTACACGAATTAGAAGTATGTGCAGTAAAGTTACCAGCATAAATTGCATCACTAGGTGTTGTCTCTCCAAACAAATCTACAGCAGTTATTCTTAAATCTCCGTTAGAAATAGGATCATTTCCAGTATTGTTAATCAAAATAGGGCCATTATCAGATAAAATATCAGTATCTGTAACTGCGACAGAAGGCCATGTAAGAGAAGAAGGAGACATAACCATTGCAGTAAGAGAGTTGTAAACAAAAGATTCAGTATCATTCACAGCAAGTTCAGTTTGATTATCTTTAATAGAAACATTTATGCTCCAGCTTCCGGCACCATCAAAATACCACAGCCCAATAGTGCAAGTATAGTTAGCAAAATTAGTATCAAATATTTGAGACAAAACACAAGTGTTGTTTGACCTTGTCGTCTCTCCAGTCCTATTGAATAGACTAGTAACAGAAGAGCTGTTCAAATCTCCAGCACCGTCCGCATCATAAGCAGTAAAGTTAAAAGTAATTTTCCTCTCTCCACTCTCCAAAGGATCAATAGAAGGAATTGAATCAACAGAAACTATTTGAGGAGCGGTATTCAGCGACTGAGTAACATTTACATACAAAATATTTGACCAGTTAGAAGTATAATTCTGGCTCCCTTGAAAAAAAGCAGAAATATTATAGAGACCAGCTACAGAAAAAAGAGTATCATTGAAAACAGGAGAAGTTCCATTATTAATTGCAGTTTCATTCTTGTATAATATAATTCTCCCAGAAGGGTCTCCAGAAGAAAGAGTTGCATTAAGATAGATAGATTCTCCAGAATTTATTGAAACATTTTCTTGAGTATGATTCACATACAACTCAACTGCTCCAGACGCTTTAGCAACAGTATAAGAACTAACAGCAGAAAAATTAAAGTTCTTAGAAGTTCCATTGCCGTAACCCCACCAATAATAAGAATAAGTGCCAGCACCTAAATCAGGTATTGTAACATTATATATTGTAGCACTCAAGTTTCTCGCAGTATAATTAACCCCATTAAATTCAAAACCTACAGTTCCATTTGTAGACATCACAGTAGAATTAAATCTATAAATTGCTCCTTGAGAATAAGAAGTATTATTTGAAGGAGTTGACTCAAAGCCAGTAAACTTTGGATACTCTTCATCCAAAGGCGTTACAGTAGATAAATTGATAGAATCCCATGTACAAGACTCTCCACCCCTGGAATTACACTCTGCTCTTACAGTAGTAGTTGAAGAAATATATGAGGATATATCAACAAGTTGCTGACCACTTTGTGTCCCTCCATCGCCTTGAATCTGAAAAACTTGCTGTAATGTAGCAACGCTAGTCCCAGCATAAACAGTAAGAAACTCTCCAGAATCAATTTTATTAACTTCCCAAGAAAAATTAAGATAAGCATTAGTCCTTCCAGTCAAGTCTGTTGTTCTAGTCATTGTTTCAGAAGCTCCATTTGTCGCAGTGCAAGTTCCACCACCAGCATTCCATCCATCAACAGTCCATTCTACATCTATTGAATCACATTCCTCAAACCATTCCTGAATAGGGTCAATTATATGATCAAACTCAACATCTCCATTTAAAACTAACAAATCAAAAGTATCCTGTTCTCCTATTAAATCATTCAAATAAACTCTATTATATTCATTATCATTCAAAGAATCAAAAGAAGCAATAATCTCATCGCCATCTTTTTCATAAACTTCAACAACAGGATTTCCAGAAATAATTCTAGGATAAACAGTTATATCTCTCGAACTATCAAGAGGACGCTCAAAAACAACACGAACATATTCTCCACCATTTATTGTCTCACTCCAAACTCCATCCAAAGAATAAACTTCATCAAAAATATCAGAAATAAATCCCCTATCAGAATCTAAATGTTCTGCCTCGGTAATTTCTATAATTATGATTATGGTATCATCTTTCAAAAGGCTAATTTCAACAGAATCATATTTTCTATTATCATCAGAATCTATCAATTTAAAATCATTTAAAAAATCTTTATCATTAACTGAATAAGCCTTTACCCTTTTTGAATCAAAAAATTCAATTTCTTTAGGAAGGCTCAACAAAACTTTCTGAGGCCCATCTATAGAAATAGAAAAGCCCTCTGCAAAAGAAAGTTCTGTATTAAAATCAAACAATTCAACAATTTCATTAAAATTTAAATCAACTTTAGAAAACTCAAAAACATCATCTGTAGATTTATCATCAAAAGAAATATTTGTATCTTCTAAAGATCCGTTATATTCAATAGATTCATTTGTTTTATTATTAGTTCCTTCGAAAGAAACAAAACCAGTAATTGTCCCATATAAAGAATCAGAAAATAAGAAAGGAAGAATTAGTACAGCCAAAATAGCTCCAACAAAAAAAGTTTTAGCAAAAAACTGACTAAAACCAGCAAGCTTTAACTTGCGGTTACAATCGTTCAGCAGAGAAGTATAATATTTAATCTGCTTATCATAATAATCAACCCACCCAGAAGATCCTCTTGAGCCATAAACAAAATTGATAGTTTCTTTATATTCAGCAACTGTTATCTCTTTTCTCTGCACCTTTTTTACAAAGTTTTGCACCGAATCAATAACCGCTTTTTTCTGTCTATGTATGCGAGCTATTTTTTCATGAAGCTTGGATTTTCTAGAACGTATCTCATCAATTTTACTCATAAACCCCCCTTAAAAAGAAACAAAGGCGTGCTCCAAACTTTTTTGGTGTGTGTTTATGAAGCACACCTTGTTCTAAGTATAAAAAACGAGTAAAAAGAAATTCAAAATCCACATTAGTAAAATAACATACCATACTCTCACACACCAATACTTAAATTGTATTAAATAATACTTATAAACCTTACTAAAATAAGTAATATTATACTTAATTTGTATGATTAATTAAACCAAAAAAAAGCTAATCTCTTGTAGTTACATACTTTTTCCCATTTTCAAGCAATAATACAGTATGTTCAGCTTGCGCAACCTTTCCTCCAGAAACTTCAATCAACTGAGGATACTGATACAAAACCCCTGCCTGTTCCAACTGACGCAAAGCCAACATTCCACGAGCACCAAATTTCTTATGTACCCAACGAGAAGCAAAAGGCAAAGTTTTGTATTCATCAGCAATCCAGCTCAAAACCTCACGTGCAAACCTGTCTCTGACAACAGAATCAGAGTCTATTCTAAATATTCCGCTCTTCCCCCCATCTCTAACTCTTCCATGTCCATTAGTTGCAAAAGGTTCAGTAGCATAAAGTCCTTCTTCTAAAACATCAACAGCTCCAGAGTCATAATTAGGAACAGTCCATCCAGCATGAACTACAAACCTCTCAATGCTATGACCTGATAAATTTGCTATTGAAGTAAACCCAAATTTAGAAATTGCACCACTAATTTCAGCACCTATCTCATTAAGTTTTTTCCCTATGGCAAAATTAGATACAGAAGCACTAACTCCAGCCTCAGCTGCTTCAATTAATTTTTTGTTTATCTCATCATTTTCCAAATCAACACTAAAAGCTGTATCAGCAATATAACCATCAACAGAAATTCCTATATCTATCTTAAGCAAACCATGAGCAACACCATCATCACCGACAGATGGAGTATAATGAGCAGCAACTTCGTTTATAGATAAATTAACTGGAAAAGCAGGTTTAGCACCCAATTCAAAAATCTTATCATCAATCAAAACAGCAATTTCATACAAACTCCTGCCTTTAACAACAATTTCTCGTGCATATTTTCTAAGTTCTTGAGCTATCTTTCCGGCACGAAGAATTTTATCAATAACAGATTTTTCCATAATTCAAAGTAAAAACAGCAGTTTAAAATACTAACTAATCAACTTCTCCTAATTCTCCTCTCTTTGGGAACGAAATTAATCAACCTCTTCCCATCGGATAAACCACACCCAAAAGCGTCTTCTCCACATCTTACAACATAAATCCCTTTATCAAGAGCTATATCCAAATTATGCCCTTTAATCCATCTTTCCAACTGAACCTCATTAATTTCAACAAAATTTTTAGAAATCTGTTCATTAAGCAATAAAGTACAATCGAAACCTAATCTAAAATGTCCAAGTTCCTCTTTAAACAAATAAAGCCCCATAAATTCTACATTAGACAATCTATCAAGCACATAAATCTCATCTATACTCAAGTTCCCGGAAAAAGCACGAATCTTATCCTTCCCAGTTTGGAAAAGAATATTAGGAATTTCTGTAATTCCAAACCTATAATTTAATTCAAAAAGTAACTTCTTCCTTTTCTTAGAGCTATAAAATTCAAATTTCATTTCATAAATTTCATTGACTTCTCCAGAGCCTTAGTTCGTTTTATGGTAAAATCAAGAATAAACCTACGTTTAGATCCATCCTTCATATCTCCTTCATAACCCCACCAAAAAATTACACAATAATTTCTAAGAATTAGGGGCTTTATTGAATTGATCTCATATTTTTTAAGAGGTACAATTTTCTGGTATTCTTTCAGAAATAATTTAAATTTAGATTCGTCTAAACTATCATGTTTCAAACAAACAGATTTTATAGAAACAGCAACATCTTTATTAATTAATGTCCAATCAATGTTGTCAAAATCCAGAATAGATTCTACATTATTCCCATTAAATAAAATATTACCATGATAAGTAAAATCAGAATGTGCAGGTATTATTCTCCCCTTAAACCTAATTAAATTTATTTTATTTAAAATAGTATCGAAGTAATGAACATTCTCTAACATAACTTTATCAAGTTTATTTTTAGGCTTAATTTTTTTCATTTTATCATATTTTTTAACTAACCAAGATAAATTTGACAATCCTTTTTTTGAAGGTTTAAGAGGAAATTTTAAAACAATTTTATGATATGTAGCAAGAGCGCGAGCAACCGATTTTATTTGAATATTTGAAATTTTTTTAACATGCTTGCCATAAAGATAAGGATAAACAAAAAATATTCTTTCATTTAAAGAAGAAAGAAGATTACCCTTTTCAGAAACTAATGGCTTAGGAATAGAATAAGGAAATTTATGATCATATAAATAATTTAACACATCAAATTCCAGTGCCTTTAATTTAAGATAATCTTCTTTAAAATTTTTACGAATAAATCTTATAACAAACTCTCCGTATGAAGTCGAGAATTTAAAATTTGTATTTTGTAATCCTCCCTTGATTAACTTAAAAGATTTAACATCTCCTAAATTGTATTCCTTGGATATCTTCAAAGCTTGTTTTTTTGTTAATTTCATCTTTTCCCCTTTCCCTTAAAATATTTTTCCAAAATATCCTTATGGTTGAAAGCCAAACTCATTTTTTCAATTCTTTCCCTAGAAAACCAACCATAATCACAAACTTCAAAATTAGTTTTAATTTTTCCAGAAGACCTAATCTCAAAAACAAAAACATTAGCATGAATCTTCAGCCTCCTAACAAGCTCCTCATGTACAAACAAAAACTTTATTTTTTTAACAGTTAACCCTGTCTCCTCTCTAAGTTCACGTCTAGCAGCATCAACAGACTTTTCCCATTTTTTAATTCCACCTCCGGGCAAACACCATTTATTCCCTTCAATCAATAAGGATGATCTCTTAGTCAATAAAATCTTATCTTCCTTAACAACAATGCAAGCAACAGCTGACTGAATTCCAAACAACCAAACTAAAAACCTAATCATTTAACATCTTCCAATAATTTAAATTTAGAAACAAAAAAACCCTCGCTATCATTATCTTGGGGGTAAATCCTGCACAATTTATCCACATCCAAATCGTAATCAGCTCCATTCCATGAAGAAACGCCTGAACGACATTTCAAAGGCAAACTAATTTTTTCAAGAGAAACAGGAAAATTCTTCAAAACAAAATCAACAACAGCCTCATTCTCCTCAGGAGAATGAGTGCAAGTAGAATAAACTAAAACTCCTCCTTTTTTCAAACATTTTACAGCATTGGCAACTAACTTTTTCTGTTCACGAGACAATTTATCAATAACTTTCAAATTCCACATCAAAAATGTTTTAGCAGAACTACGCAAAGTTCCTTCTCCAGAACAAGGAGCATCAAGTAAAATTTTATCAAACTTAAACCCTTCCTTAGCAAGCCTATCACAAAGACCAACACCATCATTCCTCACAACAACCGAATTCATGACACCACAACGCTCAAGATTGGAAGCAAGAATACGAAGCCTATCAAGCTTAACATCATTTGCAATTATGACTCCAGAATTCTGCATGCAAGCAGCAATTTGAGTGGTCTTGCTCCCAGGAGAAGCGCAAACATCCAAAACTCTCTCATTAGGCTTAGGATCTAAAGCAATAACACTCATCATACTGCAAACTTCCTGAATATAATAATATCCAAGCAAATGCTCTATCGCATTTCCTAGTTCCCCTGGTTTGAGTTCCTGATCAACAAGCATTATCTCACCATGATTCTTAAAAGGTCTAACCATCTTCCATCTTTTACTCAAACGACTAAAAAGCTCATCAGAGCCTATCTTCAAAGTATTACATCTTATATAATTTAAAGGCTTCACATGAATTATTTCATTATATCTATCAAAATCTTCGGCATCTGAAAGCAATTTCCTCATTCTTTCTTCAAAAACTGGTTTCATTTCTGGTCTAGCCATAAATAATATTAGAATAAAGAGGTTTTAAGTTTAATTAGTAGAATTATTAGATTCTAAAAACAAGCGTTCTTCTAGTGTTAAATAACTCAATCTTCCATCAAAAAAATGCCCTTGAAAAAATACACCCTTGTCAAATGAAATAGAATTATCAACTAAAACTCTTTGCACATCATCTACAAATCTAACAATATCCTCAACTAATTTTCTATCATTAATGGGCATCCTAATCTTATCTATTTTCCATAATCTAACACCATTAAAATCTCCACAATCAAGAACAAGCCCGCCATATATTTTATCATTATAATCAAAAAGAACAAACTTTCTTCCTTCAAAACTCCTTAAGGCCTGCTCAACATATGCCATAGCTAAAGACCTATAATCTCTATTTGACAACACAAAAAGCCAATCAAGCAAACTTTATATTATTATCTGCAGTAAAACACAGCACAACTATCTCCTATAAAATTTATATAAAACAAATAAAACGATAATCAAAGCAACAATCACTATAATGGAAACAAACAAGAAATTATTAGATTTCTGAAAATTTCCTTCATCCAGAGGATTTTCATCATCAAAAAACTCTCCAAGAGTAACTCCTCCAGAGCTTGAAGGAATAGCAATCATAGGATTTATGTTATATTCTCCAACAATCTCACCACTATCAACATCAACATAAACTCCTTTGTAAAGAGGCTCATTTAATACTTCTCCATAACCAGAAATATCATTACTGCTAACAGCCCAAACCAGTTCATAACTATCATCTACATATGATGGAGCAAGACCTGCACTCGTAACTTCAACAAGCCCGTAACCCTTTGCAAAACTGATTGCTTCATCCTTTGATATCAAAAACTCATAAGGCTTAACAGGTCCGATATATCTAACTACATCTCCATCCTCGTTCAATGTAACAATTATATAAAGAATACCTCCTAAATGAGGGTCTTCAACAACATCAAATGGAATGTTATGCTTAAAATAAACCTCATTTCTAATTTTACAATCATTTCTTGTGCATTCTTCATAAGAGCTACCAGACTCAAAAACAACATGCTTGCTATAATAATCATCTCCAAGCTTTAATTTTACATAGTTATCTGCTCTATTTATAATACTCTGATCTGCAGAACCCAAAAAACTTGAAGTAACAACATCATCAGAATTTACAGTCCCAGACATTCCAGATTGTGCAGAAGCAAAAAATATGCTAAACAACAACCCAAAAGCTACAACTAAAAAAGCCCTATCAAAATTATTAACCTTGCATCTCATAAACAAACATAAAATGAAGCATATATAAAACCTTTTAAAAGTTCAAGTGAAACTGAAGTCAAAAATGCTTGTACCTTAATATTTGAGCCTGAATAATTGTTGCAATCACCTGAATAATTCCCATTATAATAAACAGAGTCTTAAATGAAGTATAGCTTACAATATACCCTCCAATTACAATTGCAATACCAGTAATTATCTTAGCTCCTCCTTCAGAAAGACCCCATTGAAAACCACTATGTTTTCTATTTTCATAATCTGAATAAAGCGCAAACCACGCAGGAGTAGCCATTGCCACAGCAAGTCCCAAACCTGCTTGAACAATAAACAAATGCGTCGGAGTAGAGACAAATAAATATGCAAAAGTAAATATTGCATTCAGAGCATATCCTGCAATCATTAATTTTTCCTTAACATCATACTTATCACTAATCCTTCCAAACACCAAATAAAGTATGCCAGCAAAAATAAGATAAATAGCCCAAGCCCACGAAACATCTAGTATATCTCCACCAACTCTCTCAGCAAAAATAGCAAAAAGAGGTCCAAACATACCTTCTCCAAAATACCATATATTTGCACCATAAAGCAAAATTCTCAGCTTCTTATTCAATATCATAATAATTTAAGATAAATCTAAATTATAAATCATTCTTTTCCAAAAAATTGATAAAAATTTATAAAACATCTTTCAACAAAAAAAACATGGAAGAAGAAACAGCACAAATATTAATAAAAGAATTAAGAAAACACCAAGCACTCCCTCAAATAGATGAAAATATATTTTTGCCAATTATTCTAAGAACGAACATAGATAAGAGCAAGAAATTTCAAGAACCTCTTAGCGAAATAAGACAACGATCAATAGAACCAGAAAAAGAAGCATATCTTTCATTAAGAAGAGTTATCCTAAACAAAAACGCAAAAAACTATGGACTAGAGGAACAAGAAAATCTGGTTAGGTACATCTCTGCAAAATTAGGGGTATATTCATCTAACGATTTATGCAGAATAATCAGAGCAAACAGTATATTAATGGAAATGATAAGCAAATGTGAAGAACCATTCTCTCTGTTAGGTAAGCTTGAAACATCTTATTTCAACGAAGAAAACAAAATCACAAGCAGTACAATTAGGCCAATTTTAGTAATTCCCAATGCAAGCAACAAAAATTACATTTATGACTGGGAAGAAAAACATGAAATAACTTATAAAAAATCCTCGTGAGTCACAGATAAGTGGATGGTGGGTTTTTTGTCTAAAACTCAATTAATAAGAGAGATTGTCGGCTATTTTTTGATTGTAGGGTTGGGCTCGTTTCTAATATTAACTTAATAGTAGTAAATAAATAGAAAGGTTTATAAAGGATATGTTTATTCTTTATAGTATGAAAAACCAAACATTAAGAGCATTGGTATTTGATGAAGAAAATAAACTCGTAGATTTAGATGGAAAAGTTGTAGATGCATCTCCACTAGGAGTTCCTATTCCTATGACTTTGCCAAAACCAACATCGAGAAATCAAGAGGATAATTTTAATTCTCATGGTCTACCTA
>Ga0209542_10017961_pt1 | contig 11507 bp, 14 predicted proteins | sample RifCSPhighO2_01_FD_184028 | JGI IMG/M metagenome (GOLD analysis project Ga0209542, IMG submission 184028) | Soil microbial communities from Rifle, Colorado - Rifle CSP2_plank highO2_0.1 (SPAdes) (version 2) | ecosystem: Environmental > Terrestrial > Deep subsurface > Rock core/Sediment ...
AGGATATTACCAAGCACTTCGTTCTAAAGATGCACCGCCTGCTGACACATAACATATTGTGGAAATACGCAGGAGTTTTTAGGGACGTGCAGGTCTACGTTAGAGGTGCCAATTTCACTCCTGCCAAGCCTGAAGACATCGACACAGAATTCAAGCGTCTCACTCTGTGGTATAGAAAGAACAAGAAGAAATATCATCCTGTGGTCGTAGCCGCTTACTTTCATCATGTATTCGAATCTATTCACCCTTTCCGCGACGGGAACGGGCGTGTCGGGAGACTGCTGTTGAACTTCATATTAAGGAAAAACGGCTTTCCGATGGTCGATATAAAATACAGGGACAGGCAGGAATATTACTCGGCACTCGGCAGCGCAAACGATGGCAACCTGAAGCCGTTAGTAGAATTGATTGTAGCGTGTCTCAAAGAATCAAAGAGCTTGATCTGATGTCAAAACAGAAGTCGAAGCTCTCTTATCTGCGCTAAAGTGAGAACCTGACGTTCAAACTTACTGTAAGATAAATTCGTTATTCTTTCTAGTATGTGCCCGCCGCCCGCCCGCTCGTAAGCCGCAGCGGCTTCAGCCGGATCAGTAGTGTAATAAACGGGCAGCATTCCCTTTGTGCGTATTACCCTGTATTCAACCTTCATCATTCGGCCACGTTGTCGGAAATCTTATTAAAATCACGCAGAAAGACGCCGGCTGGGCAGGAAAAATAAGTATTTAAAAATTGCAGAAAATTCTGATGAATGTCTTACAAGACGGACCTGGACTACCTCGGAAAAGTCGAGGCAGTTTTCGAAAAGGCGCTGAATGTAATGTATAACGGCAATACAAACCGTGCGGACGAAATGATCGAGGAGCGTCTTTGCAGCACGCAGAGCGGTGTCTACTGGGAACTCAAGTGCATCGAAAAGGATTACGGCTCGGAGCCGATGTTCAGAAAACGCATGAAGAATATAAAAAAACTAATCAGGAGTCTCGAGGTCGAACGTCTGAAAAGGATCTATGCCCTGACATAGGAAAACGAACGTCACGAGCAGAACTGAAAGTTCTGCTGTGCAACATGAACTTCGTTCGTGTTTGCAGTGAGTCAGAATAGTAATAAGTTTCTTTTGGCAATACCTAGACTTTTCTCGGCAGAACTTTAGTTCTGGCGACTCAGATTGAACCTTAGTTCAATCTCGAGTTTACCAAAGAAAAGGATCGGTATTAATGCTTCTTCCAGATCACGGCTAAGCCGATCAGAACCAGCACAACGCCGACACCCGTCTGCATGAAGCCTTCAAATCCCATGGACGGCAGCGCATTCGGCATAAACACGTAGCCGAGGCCGACCAGCGCGAGGATGATGCCGATTAGAATGAATATCTTTCCCATTATACTACATGCGCGCGGGTGGTATATTAAAGAAAGATACTATAGAGCATCGGTTTAAAACTATACATGTGATAATTTACTTATGAAAAAAGACGGGTGTATATTTTGCAAAATAGCAAGCGGCGAAGCGCCGTGCCACAAGATATGGGAAGACAAGGATCACATAGCGTTTCTTTCCATATTTCCAAATACGCAGGGGTTTTCAGTTGTCATAACAAAAGAGCACTATGCAAGCTACCCGTTCGACCTGCCGAACAATGTTGTTACCGGCCTTGTGCTAGCATCAAAAAAAGTGGCAAAGTTGCTCGACGATAAGCTTGACGACGTTGGCAGAACGGGAATGATATTCGAGGGGTTCGGCGTCGACCATGTCCATGCGAAGCTGTTCCCGATGCACGGGACGAAGCAGAAAGAATGGAAACCCATTAAATCAAGCGTCGACAAGTTCTTCGACAAGTACGAAGGCTACATATCCTCCCATGATTACAAGCGTGAAGACGATGCAAAACTTGCCGATCTTGCAAAGAAGATAAGAAAATAAATATCTGCGGGATTTACATTCAATACAATAGTTACTTTATATCGAATTTATCTATTATGCGCTGCACTTCAGGATCATTCCACGGATTAAGCTCCATTTCATTCTGGTGTATTTTTCTGTCTGGATATCTTGGCCATGGCTTTGTAAGGCGGATATGATCAAGTCCCAATAACCCGTATAGAATTCTCTCGGGAGCTGCGCCTATGCCGCCATGCGGCGGAAGACCGTAGTTTCTCAAAAGAATGTACTGCCAGTAATCTCTTAGATTATCCTTCTTTCCTTTCTCGATAAGATTTTCCACAAGTTCGTCTGCGCTGGTTGTTTTTTCTGCAACGCCCACCATTTCGCCGGCACCGTGCGGTGCTATCAGGTCGGCAGTCATAGAAAGGTGCCTCTCGCCTTTTTTCCTGGAATATGGAAAGCCTTCGCTGGCAAACGGCAGAAATTGCACCCAGACGTAGTTGTCGCCGCAGTGTCTGGTAATCATCTCTTCGTCTCTACGGGATAAACCGCGTCCGTATTCTATGTCAGACCCGTTTGACCGGAGGAATTTAACTGCCTCGTCGTATGTCATTACTGCATATTTTTTAGGATCAAGGCGTCCATGATCCACAGAAACTTCAAGCGTATCAAGCTCTTTTCCGCTTGACTCTAAGGTTTCTCCTATGGAAGTATAGATCAGGTCGCCTGCGAACTCCATGAGATCATCCATATTAGCCAGAAGCATTTCGGCTTTGGCGTGCGTGTATTCGGCAAGATGTCTTTTTGATCCGGCCTTTTCATTCCTAAAAGCCGGCGAAATAGTGTAAACTTTACCGAACGCCATTGCAAGTGGTTCAAGTTCGAACGTCGCGCACTGTGTAAGGAATACGTTTTCGCCGTGAACGTTTGCGCGCACGGCTGTTGATTCGTCATACAGCGTCTTGTCTGTAATTATAGGCGGCTCTACGAACGTAAAATTATTGCGCCGCATATAGCAGTGAAGTGCATCGGTAAAATTCGCCTTGATTTTTAGTACGCTTGAACGTTCCGGATTTGCCACATAGAACCCGGGATAATCAAAAATTTGATTGCCATGTCTTGGATCCCTTATGCTTACGTCCCATGGATGCGGGTTAAGGGGAAGAGTTGCCCTGGCAATAACGTTTACGTTCTTTGAGATCATTTCAGGCTTTCCCATTCTATATTCAAGCGTCCCGTCAACGCTGACATAGGATCCCTCGCATATGTCGCGCCCTCTATCATTACATTCGTAAACAATCTGAACTTTGCCTGTGTGGTCGGAAATATCAAAGAATGTGCGCGCTTTGTGACGTCTTACAGCGACAACTCTACCATAAATGGTACAGTCATGCCCCTCTGGCCTTTCTGACAAAGCCTCGCCTATCAACCTGAGCTTCATTAAAGATAATCTAAGGTGTCAATCTCTTTGGTCCTCTGTAGAGATAAGTTACTTCCCGAACGTTAGGGGCATCCATTAGGACCATTAGCATCCGGGTAAGCCCGAATCCGTATCCGCCATGCGGGGGCATTCCGTATTTGAAAAAGTCAAGGTAGCCGGAAATTGCTGCCGGATCGACCCCTTTCTCTTCTGCCTGGGCAAGCAGCCTGTCATGTCTGTGTTCGCGCTGCGCGCCTGTTGTGACTTCAAGACCTTTCCATATAAGATCGAAACTTTTCGTAGTCGGTTCGCTCTCGCTTCTCATATGATAAAACGGGCGCGCGGTTACAGGGTAATCTGTTACAAATACAAAATCATGGTCAAAATTTTCCTTGATATATCTTGCAAGAGCCTTCTCTCCGGAAGGTGCAAGATCCCCTTTCTCATCGCGGTATCCGCCTTCCCCTACTTTGTCAAGTATTGCATATGCTTCTTTCATTGAAATTCTCGGGAACGGCAGCTCAGGCACTTTGACATCCGCTCCGAAATATTTTTTGATGTCAACACCGTGGCGTTCTGCAACTGCGGCCAGAACGTAACACAGCCAATCCTGCTCGAGATCCATTATATCGTGGTGTGAATCTATCCATGATAGCTCGACATCAACGCTTGTGAACTCTGTGTCGTGCCTGGTGGTGAAAGACGGGTTCGCCCGGAAAACCGGCGCTATCTCAAATACGCGGTCAAATCCGGCTCCCATGGCCATCTGCTTGTAGAACTGGGGTGACTGGGCAAGAGATGCCTTCTGGCCGAAATAATCAAGCTGGAAAAGTTCGGCACCTGATTCTGTCGCGCCCGGAACCAGTTTTGGGGAGTGCATCTCAAGGAATCCGTGATTAGTCCAGTACTCGCGCATTGCCCTTTCCGCAGTTGTCTGTACGTTGAATATAAGATTATTCTTGGGTTTCCTTAAATCCAGAAAACGCCAGTCAAGTCTCGCCTCCTCACCGGAATTTGCGTCGATTGGCAGAGGCGACTGCGCGCGGTTTACAACGTCGACATCTGTTAGCTGTATTTCCATGTTTCTTAGCTTAACCGATTGGTTCGGCACAAGCCTGCCGCTTGCAATAACCGCCGATTCTGGGCTGGCTTCGTATATGCTCTGCTCGACATGACCGCCCTTCTTCTCGTTAACTGCCTGAACCATTCCTGTATGATCCCGAAGAACAAGAAATTGCATTCGCTTAAGGTCGCGTCTTGAGTCGACCCATCCCGAAACAGTGACATCACTTTCTAGATATTTCTCGAGGTCACCTATAAGATTTCTGTCTCTCATGCACAAGATGATAACAAAAACCTATTAAAACCGCGTAATATCCACTCGAGTAATTTATGCGTGATTTAACTGCACCACAAAAACAAGACGTAGGAGAGGCCAGCAAACCGGGTGCGCTATCCACCCTGTGGGCTGTGGGCACACAACGTCTGACCACTCCCCACTACTATATTGTACCTGTAGTATAATCTACGCGGCGGTATCAAATTTGATACTGTCTTGTTTAAATTAAAGACGTTTGGCATCAAACTATTACACATGAGTTCTATTGACAAATCAGCGCACATCCTTGGGAAAAAATGGTCGATAAAGATAATCGAGGGCATGGCCAATGGAAAGTTCGAAGGTTTCAATACATTTCTTCGAAAAGAAGGGCTGACTGCGCACATCCTGGCTGGAGAGCTGAAGGAACTTGAGGATGAGGGCTTGGTTGAGAAAAGAATAGAAGGCGGCATAACCGAATACATCCTCACAAAGAAAGGCGCCGAGCTTTACAACATCGTAGTGGAGCTAAAGAAATGGAACGACAAATGGAACAGCAAAAGCTGATTATGTCTGGTAATAGCGCACGATTTTCTGCTTTTAAATTTATCCTGCTAAAATGAGACAGAAAGGGCTGTTAGATACCGATCCTTTTCTTTGGTAAACTCGAGATTGAACTAAGGTTCAATCTGAGTCGCCAGAACTAAAGTTCTGCCGAGAAAAGTCTAGGTATTGCCAAAAGAAACTTATTACAGTAAAGGGCTGTTAGATCAACTGGAGCAACTTTTCCCAAAAGTTGCATCAAAAGGGGAAAGTCTGCAGGAAAGATCGCTTGCTTTGCAAGCAAGAGGCTGGGGGTTCGAGTCCCCCACAGTCCACTTTGACCAGTGGTTAGATGGACCGGCAGCGGATACAGCCGTTATTTAATACGCTATTTATTGCTGTATTACAATTACTAAATATGGTCAATCATCTCACAGTTGATAATCTTATAGAACTGAACAGGGTTCTTGTGAATCAGTTTGGAGACGGTCCGGCAGGCGTTAAGGACGAAGGTACTGTCGAGTATATAATAGAAAAGGCAGAAATGTCCAAAGACTTGTACAAAGAAGCTGCAATATTGCTGTACGAAATCAATACAAAACATCCTTTTTGGGGCGGAAATAAAAGAACGGCTTTTGAAGCTGCTAAAATCTTTTTATTGTCTAATGATATTACATTAAAGACAGAGTTCGAACCTGCAGTCATACTTGTAAACGATATGGCTCAGGGAAAAACAACCTACCAGAAAACGCTTGAATGGATAAAGAAACATGTGGTGGAATAAATGGCAAACGACAAATTCAAGGAATTGATGAAGAAGTCTATCAAGGAAGACACACGAATATTAAGAGCACTTGCAGGTCAGAAATAGACTTGCCGCTCCAAAACCTGTTTTCCCCCATATTTGACCAATGGTTTAATAGACCCACAGTCCATTACCGATCTTTTTCTTGAAAGAAAAAGCTAGGTATCCCAAAAAGAACTTATTATTCGCAGCAGTCCATTTGGACTTATGCGCCCAGAAGAATTCCTGTAAACGGCGTCAGCGACAAGAGCGATGCTATGACCAGCGACGCTATAAGCAGGTGATAATACTTTGTAATATCCACATTCTTGTCTTTCAGCATTTTCTTCGCCAGAATGAAAACAACAAGGCCGATAAGGTAGGCTAAGAACACCTTGCCCGATAACGGGCCTATTCCCGCGTTCAGTGTAAGGAACGGCTTTATGCCCGGCGCTGCCTCTGTCAGAAACTGCAGAAATCCCACAAAAAATATTGCTACAGATGCGCCAGCAAGGGCAGCCGCTGGTTTTACGTCATTTCTACTCATACAGATTCCACCTTGGTAACCATTGCCCCGAGACCGAATACAAGAAGCGTTATCAGGAACGACAATGTCAGCAATCCAAGCAGCATGTTCCTTGTTTTTTTATCGGTAAAAACGCTGTCTCCGTAGTGCCACACAAAAACTGTTGCCACAAGCATTATAACAGGGGGAAACATCCCGACGTGCTCCTTGAACTCGAATACGACGTTGTGCAGCCACGGAAAATCGCCCGCAAGCAGCCTGTTTTTGGCGCTCTCGGCTCCCGGAGCCCTGTAAAAAATGTACGTAATGAGGCCGCTGAAAGAAGTCACCCATATTGATATTGTCATTCCCCTGACAAACATCTTTAGAGTTTTCAGCGAACGTTTTGCAAAGTTCAGCAAAACTGCAATGCATCCGGAAAAAGAGACAAGAAACACGAGACCGAAGAAGCCGTGTACAAGTGCAAGGATGCCTGCCAGTGTAAAAAGATCCGCCATACAATGACTTGGTTTTCCGGGGTTAAAAAGGTCTGGCTTGCCTTTCTTGTAATATTTTCTTCCCTTGAAAGCTTTGCTTTCAGGGGCTCAGAAAGACTCTGTCTTTCTCGAGTTGAACCCAAGGGACTTTCTTTAACAAAGAAAGGGGCTTACATCCTGCCTTTAAGCTTCTGCATGTAGAAGTCCGTCCAGATTCCGGTCCATATCGTTATCGGTGTTATCATGAGGAACGCATGCCAGAAATCCACTCCCTTGCCCGCAAGGAACAGCGCCATGCCCGCAATATAAAAAGTAATGAAACTGTACAGGAAAACGTTGATCACAAGATCCCTTACGTTCATCTGCGCGTACGCGCCCATCTTAGACGCAATGCGGATCAGCCACAGATACGACACGACTGTTATGACGATCGTAGAAACTATGACATCCGTATAGCCAAGGTTCCAGCTGTATATCATAACAAACGTGTAGTAGTACGCCAGCAGTATGCCGTAAGCGAGCTTCCTGTTGATAATCATGTATAATTATACGTATTCTGCATGTAAAAAAGAAAATAAATCAAAAAATCTTTAGCCTGCTGTCGTGCTTGAAGTGTTGTTTGACGGTGTCTGTTCGTTGCCTTCGTCCGCGTCGTTGTCTCTGTCGCCTCGCCCGCGCAACTCACTGCGCCCGCGTGATTCATCGCGTTCATTCTCGCGTTCCAGCATTTTCTTCGCGTTCTTTGCCAGCTGTTCCGCTGCGTTCGCCTGACCGAAAGCTTCGCCAGTTTTGTTCTGCGCAAGCGCTTCCCTCGCCTCTTCCAGTTTATCCACGGCAGATGTTATGAGCCTAGAGGCCGTTGTATTCGTCTGGTTGCCCATGAGTGCCTTTGCCTCTTCCAGTTTATCCACGGCTTCGTTTATCTGTTCTGCGGCCTTTTCCTCGCGCTCCGCAAGGCGCTTGTGTATATTTTCCTTTATCTCTTCCGTCCTGTTGCGTTCGTTCTCCATCTCCGTCTCGGTTTCGCGCTCTCCTTTTACATTTATCCTGACCTTCTTCTCGACCGAGTTGTTGAGTGCTCTTTCTATGGCGGGTCTCGCGCTCTCCGGTACCCTTTCAAGCACCAGAGTAAGCACTATTCTGCTCTTGTCCAGGGCATCGTTCGTCTCGTTGTCCGACGAGTTCAGGTGTTGCAGTTCAAGGCTGTACTCCTTCAGTACGCCCCCGATCTCGCCGCCCCTTTCCGACAGCTTCTTTGCTTCTGCGAGCCGCGTCTTTGCGAATTCCAGGTGAAGCTTCTCCTTTCCTTTTTCGTCAAAGGTGAAAGTCAGCCTCAGCCCCTCGCCGAACCGCTTGAAGCCGTAGAACGGGTTGTCCGGCAGCAGCCCGGCGTCCCCGAACGAGCTTTCTGCAGCCTGCAGTTCGCTCTCCGTTATTTCTGTATCTGAAAAGTTCGTGTTGCCGAACGACTGGGATCCAAGCTGCGCGTGCACGGGGAGCGCAAGCGCGAGGATCGCAATCGCCGCTATTATAGTTTTCATTTAGTAGCCTCCATTTTTATTGTTTCCAGCTTGCTCGACGAGCAAACCGGGCATCTGACCACGTCGTAATAGTATGATCCGCTGCATTCTTTGCACAAGGTTTTCGTATGCTGTTTTCTTGCGTATTTGTAGCGTTTCTGTGTTGTGTCTTCCGTGCAGGCTGCATCTCTTCTGAGCAGTTTGGAAATCATTTTCATAATGTATCTATTACTGTTTCAGGGGTATATTGGTGACGTGAAACGTTCGTGAAACGGTTGTGTAGGAGCGGGGAGTAGTGACAAGTAAAGGGAATATTAGGGTGTAGCGTGACGGATAGAAAGCAAGATGCATTTTCCTGAAAGTTTATCTTGGCAGCCAGTGCAGTTTGTTTGTCCTGCCGTATTTCTGCTTGCGCACGAGACCCTTCTGCTCCAGCACCATGATAATTCTCGTAGACTTGGCGCGTGAAAACCCGAAGGTTTTCTGCAGGTCGCTCTGCATTGCCACTTTTTTCAGCTGCAGAAACTCTATTGTTTTCTTCTCGTCATCCCTAAAGCCCTTCATGAACGATTCGCGGAGCTTGCGGCGGAAGTGCACAAAGCCGTATATAATAACTGCGGCAAGGACGATTGCAATGAATATAAACGGGTCGTTGCGCCCCGTGGGGTTGCTGAAGTTGACTGAATATATGTATTTTCCGGACGCGTCCAGATCCGTCCATCTGATTATTATTCTCCTGCCGTCGCTCACTATCTCCCCGTTGGTGGGCCTGTAGAAGTTCTCGTGAACCGCGTAGCCTTCCGGGAGCGCCACCGTCGCCTGAAGCTCTTTTATCGCATCGTCGAAATCGAACTCGGTGAAGAAGTGGTAAGTGTCCCCGCTCCTGAACACGACATTGTCTGCCGTATATTTTATTTTCATGTGCGTTACAGGAGACGGGAGCGTTATCTGTACCAGGCCCCCGTCATTCCTGTAAACCAGCGGGACGGCGTCGCCGCTTATCTCCATGTTTATTACCGGCTGCGAAAGCGTGTAGTTTACAACGCCGGGTCCGAGCGGCGCGGAAAAGTAGTAGTCCAGTTCGTTCGCGACAGTATTGTCCGCGTTTATACCGGCATATATCTGGACTTTGTCCAGCTCAGCGTGCGCCAGCGGCAGCAGCAGGAACAACGCGATAGCGGCCAGTACATATCTCATGATAAACGTTGGTCAGAAACTGATAAAAAGAAAGCAATTCAGCGAACGCCAGTGAGCCATAGAAGTAATATATTTTTCTTTTACAGTAAGGCTTTTCTTTCACGAGAAAAGGAGTTTAGAAGGCGCAGTCTCTTGACGAGAACGCAAACCGCAGCTTGCGTAAATTTGGCATACTAAAAGTGAGGTTTTCATTTTTCGTTAGAAAAATGTCTTGCACGTATGTCGTATTTATTTAATTTGTTTACTTCCATTTACTTGCGTAAATGAAAAATAAAGGAGGTGATCCAGCCGCACGTTCCCGTACGGCTACCTTGTATATCGCTATAAGAGCTGATTTTTAAAGCTGTCAAGCCTTTCCTGCTTTTCAGGATGTCTTGACTTAACAAGTTTTATGAATCTCGTATAAGAGTCCGATTTTACGAAAAATCTCCAGCATTTTGATTTTTTGTCATACTGGTGGAGTTTTCCGCAGTTTATTCCGAACTCTTCCAGAATATCTGCAACCTCTTGCAATTCACTTTTGTTCTTCTGAACAAACTGGACATAGAATCTGGCATCAAGCTTCTTGGGAATTCCGCCTTCGGCGTCAAAGAAACCTGAAACGTATTCCAGTTTTTCTTTTCTGCTTTCTAGCAATCTTTTACCAAGAAGGGGATTGAACTTTGTCTCAAGGATGTGAATATCTCTTTGAGGAAATATCCATGCCTTGCCGTTATTGTTTTCTATTATCCCCTTTATGTTCTCAAGCCATTTTCTGTTTTTCTGGGTAATCACGGCAATTCTGCCTTTTGACTTCCCGGAATAAACATATCCATCATGAATTGCACCATGAAGGTATGCAATTTCTGATTTCATAAAACTCATTAGTATGCTCCAACTCTTAAAGTTACGACTTAACCCTCCTTGCAAACGTCTGGTTCAAACTGCTCAACGCAGGCTTCACCAGAAATTCACTCGGATGGTTTGACGGGCGGTGTGTGCAAGGAGCAGGGACGTATTCAGCGAAAGATTTCACAGGAGATAAATGCATCATAGTGCTGCTTATTGCGCACTATACAATTCCGCCCAGTCTAAAATCATCAGAACATTTTTCCGTCAGGAAAATGTTCCTCATAGTCAAACCAAGTATTGTATAGAACGTAATCGCCAAAAAATCATCTTGCACTATCTCCGCTGATGACCTTCGCTTACTAGGGATTCCGGCTTCACGAGGGCGAGTTGCAGCCCTCGATCCGAACTAAGCTTAGGTTTAAGAGGTTGGCTTCGCCTTACGGCGTTGCATCCCGTTGTCCTAAGCATTGTAGGCCGCGTGTATCCCCAAAAATTCAGGCCATACTGACCTGCCGTAGCCCGCTCCTTCCTCTGATTTAGCACCAGCGGTCCTGCTAGAGTGCATCGCTACCTGAGTAGCAATTAGCAACTAACAGCACGGGTCTCGTTCGTTTCGTGACTTAACACGACACTTCACAGCACGAACTGACGACGGCCATGCAGCACTTCTCAGCTTGTCAGGTAACCCCTTTAGAGTGACCCTCATTCTGCTGTCTTCTTGGGTAAGGTATCCAGAGAAAGATCTCCATGTTTCCAAAGAATGCGCTTACCATCTCGTTTGTTGTTAACAATACGAGTGGATTCAAGCTCGCGTAAGGTTTCCCTTACCGTGCTTGGCATTAGTCTTAACGCAAGACATATGTCTCCTATACTCATCCAGCCTTTGTTTTTCTTCAATACAGAAAGAATCTTTTCTTTCGTTGAAACTTTGTTTCCCATATAGCCGCCTTTCATTCCTTCTCTTTCAAGAAGCAATTTTGCCCACTCGTTTTTCTTCGGGTCAGCAAAAGG
>Ga0209542_10017962_pt1 | contig 11507 bp, 11 predicted proteins | sample RifCSPhighO2_01_FD_184028 | JGI IMG/M metagenome (GOLD analysis project Ga0209542, IMG submission 184028) | Soil microbial communities from Rifle, Colorado - Rifle CSP2_plank highO2_0.1 (SPAdes) (version 2) | ecosystem: Environmental > Terrestrial > Deep subsurface > Rock core/Sediment ...
GAGGGAGGGGGAGTTGGTGTCGGAGTGGGGGTGGGAGTTGGGGTGGGGGTTGGGGTTGGCGTAGGTGTTGGTGTCGGAGATGGGGTTGGACCGCTACCTTCTACTTCATAGGCAGCTCCGATGCGCTGGCCTTGATCAGTATCCCATGCCGCAGCCATGTAATTCGAGAAGGCTTCGAATCCATTGCCTGCGCCAAAACGATGAGCATTTACCTGGACTCCGTTCAAAAGGGAAATGGGAGGATTGCTGAAATTCGTCGTCGGATTCAATTGCGTGCCGGACAAACCGGTGTCAATTACGGTCATCTCTGGGCCGTTGTCGGTTACATTTTTTATATAGAGTTTTATGACCGGTCCCGTACCTGGCGTCGTTGCTCCCCTGCCTTCAGGATTTGTGACGACTACTTCAGCGCGGTACCACTTCCCTTTCCATTGCGCCGAACTGACATTTGATCCGTTCCCAGGACCAGACATGCAACAATCTTGAGCTGGCGACCAATCAAGAAAATTGTACATATGAATAGGACCGAAGCTGCTGTCGATTAATAGCTGTTGGTTATAGAACTGCGCAAATTTGGCATTCATTGAGGCTCCTTCACCGGCAAATTGGAAATTTGGCGAATGATAAATGTACCAACGATATGCCAAACGTTTCTTACCTGCCGACATTGAGTTTTGACCAATAAACCATGTTCCCTGATGACCTTCAGATCCGCGAAGCACCGCTGATATGGTTCGTCCAGAAGGCAATGCGCCGAGTATGGCTGAATCAGTGGTTCCAAAAAGGTCGCCGGAATTTCTAACTACTGCTCCACCAGCGGGAATGCCATTTTCCGCGGTGCATTCTTTTGTCGTACTATCCGCAGGGTTATACCAGGAACTTAAGACCGGAGCATAGGTTAGCGTATTTAGCGGCTCTGAACATATGCAACTCGCTCCGAGTTCGCCGCAACGTGCCTCGGCGGCATGTGTAGTAGAAGACGGAATTAAAACCAATAAAACTAATGCCAAAACAGGCATTAACGTAAAAATACGTATTTTTGTAATCATATACATATATTACCCCCCCCCCAGAGGGAAAGAGAAAAGAAAGAATTGGGGATAAATACTTATGTTTAAATTTTATTTTGGCGCAATCAGCTTAACTTCCCGCTCAAAATATTTTTTCACTTCTTTCCAATTAACGTTTTTAAGCATTTTGGGAGTCTCCACTTTTTCGGCTGCTTCAAAATATATCAAACTTTTTAAAATATGCATTTTGTTTTGATTTAAAACCTTAAACTTTGCATCATAAAGCTCCAACGCCTCTTCTAACGAACAAATCTTTTCTTTCTCCAAAATAAAATAGAGATCAATAAAATCCCTGCGCGTTCCGCGATCGCTGATTGCCGCGATTTTCATAGCCGCAATATCTTTTATTCCGGCCATATTAATATTCAAAAAATCAGCCTGTTTTACCAAAAGAGGATAGTTGTAATAAAATAGGCTGAAGCGCGTCTCGCCCAAATGACCCAAAATCGTCCCCCACGCCAAACGTTCCAGCCTAAAATTTATCGGGAGCGCGGATAATTGCTGGACAAAAATTTCCGACTCAAACTGTTTTTGGGTAAAAAAATCAAAATCAACGGAAATACGATGCCCAATCTGCAAAGCCAAAGCCGTGCCTCCTGCAAGGTAGGCGTCTTTCATCAGACCGCTCTTGCCTAATAAGGCCAGTGAATCTTTTGTTTTTTTTGGAAGGACTTCCTCAAACATAAAATTTCTTTTTTATTGACTTTATAAATTTCACCCCAAAAATTCGCGCTCCTGGGAGAAAGTTCCCTGCTTTTGCTGATAACTTTTTTGATCAACTTTTTATCAAAATTTTTTACAGCCCATTTAATTGCGTCCGGACGGCCATATTCCAAAATACGCGCAATAACATATTCCGGATGTTTTTTGGGATTTAGTTTTTTAGTATCCACCTCCCAAAAATATTGTCTTATATTCGCAGGAATCATGTATTCATGATAGCACGTTTTGATCAAAAATCCAATCCCTCAAACGAAATAAATTTAGGCATGGTTTTGGCGGTTAAAGTAATAATGGTTTTATTGTACCAAACGCGAAGAAGAAAAAGTGAACAAAACAATCACGCTATAAAATAAAATCCAAATAATTTTCCTTATTTATGACCTTAAATTCCGCGTCAGGATAGGTTTTTAAAAATTCCTTGGGCATCTTGGCTTCGCCGCTCCATTTAAATTCATAGGCAAATAATTTCCCTTCGCGCTCTTCTATAAAATCAATTTCTTTTTGGTCCCATGTCCTCCAAAAATAGCGATTGGCGAAAATAGAATGATATGATGTTTTTTTGAGCCGTTCGGATATTAAAAAATTCTCCCACAAAGGTCCGACGTCGTTGCGAAGATCGAGGCCGTTGAAATTTGAAATAATTGCGTTCCTGATGCCATTATCATAAAAATAATACTTACTTTTTTTTGTGATCTCTTTCCGCAAATTGCGCGAAAATCCCCTTAGGTTATAAAGAACGAATGATTTTTCGAAAAGATCAAGATAGCGGCCGGCAGTTTTTGCGTCTATGCCGACCTGGGCGGCCAGCTCGGAAACGGAAACCTCGCCCCCCACCTGAAATGCTATGAGGCGCAAAAGATCAAGTAAAATTTTCGACCCCTTAACCCGCTCAATATCTAAAATATCCTTGAGAAGATAGGAATGTACAAGCTCTTCAAGAATTTTTTGCTTTTGGTTTTTATTCGGGGCAGTTATGACCTCCGGATACGCGCCAAAGACCAAAAATTCATTTAGTTTTTCTTTCAATTCGTAATTATTATAAAGCTGACGCAATTCCAGCTGGGCGATAGGATAAAGAGTTAACGTATTTTTCCTGCCGGTCAAAGGCTCGCCGACCTGGCCGGCAAGCTCGAAAGATGAAGAGCCTGTTGCGATAATCTTCAATTTTGGGTTTTGGTCAACCAATATTTTCAGCCCTTGCCCTACATTTGAAATTTTCTGCGCTTCGTCTATAGCTATAAGTTCAAATTCCGAAGCATAGTCTCCAAGCAAATCAAAATCCTGAGAAGAAAGAGTTTCCTGAATCTTAATATTGTCTCCTGAATCCAAACGATATCTATGTCCGCAGTCGGACAAAAAATCATTTAAAAGAGTAGTTTTGCCTATTCTTCTTGGGCCGTAAATAACCAAAACCTTCCCGGCCTGTACATTTTGGCCTAAATCTTTATAAAAACGAGGTATTTTCATTACTCTATGGTACCAAAATCCATGAAATAAGTCAAATACAAGGAATTAAACTCCGTTAAATAGTCTTAATATCCTGACCTGGATTTCAATTCTATGACCTGCCTTTGCAATTCCTGAAGTTGCGCTTGCAGGCTTCGTATTAGTTCTTCACTGGAAGTGGAAACGCCTGCTACGGTGACTTTAATCAGCCAGTTCTCCGCAGACCATCCGTCTGTTCCTTTGTCGTAGTTGATGCTCCACCAGATGTAGCCGTCTGCTGTGGCCGGACCTCCGATGACGTTTCCTTGTTCACCTCTCTTGTGTATTCCTTTGCTTGAGCAGTTAATCGAGGGGCAGGTTCTTGCTTTGAGATTGGCTGTTGTTTGTACTCTATCTCCAATTTGGAACTTGTTTTGGATTATTGGTGTCGGGGTTGGTGAGGGAGTAGGTGTCGGAGTTGGAGTTGCTGTGGGGCTTGGGGCGGTAGTTGGAGTTGGGGTTGGCGTCGGAGTAGGTGTGGGGGTTGGAGTTGGAGTGGGCGTAGGGGTTGGAGTGGGTATGGGTGTCGGGGTCGGCGTAGGTGAAATAATTTTTTGCAAATTATCTTCAACAGACCAGCCGTCTACACCGGAGTCGTAGTTAACATTCCACCAGAAGAATCCGTCAGCAGATGTTCCTCCGCTTATGACTATTCCCTGCGCGCCAACTGCTTGTGAGCCTAAGAGAGCGCAAGAAGTTCCTGCACAGTTTCTTACGTTAAGAGTACCGTTAATAACTTGGACACGGTCGCCTGAAATGAATTTGATTGAAGGAGTTGGTGTAGGCGTGGGGGTCGGGGTTGGAGAAGGAGTTGGTGTAGGAACGGGAGTTGGGGTGGGGGTTGGGGTAGGAGTTGGGCTTGGTGTGGGAGTAGGAGTTGGGGTTGGCGTGGGAACAGAACCAAGGCATCCGATTGGTTGAGTGGAAGCAACCACATCGTCATAGATAATGGCAGCCGCGGATCCGTCAGTGACATAATTTTGCAGCCAGATCCAATTTAATTTAAGGGCGCTAGTATTACTCCATTGGAATCCCGGCCAGGCTGGACCGGATCCTGGCGTGAAGATACCGTTGATGAACGAACCGGTAGGAAATCCTTGTCCAAGATAAGAAACTTGCTGGCCATCAATCCATAAAGCAAGCTCGCCATTTGTGCTGGTTGACGGATTATTCATTTTGACCATTGTCTCTACACAGGTCCAGCGGTCGCGGGTAAATGTGACTGCAGGATTATTTATAAAAGAATTACCCCAGCAGCTTCCGTCAGAAAGGCAGCCCATCCCCATCCAGTAGTTGTAGAAATCAATGCGGTTGTTGGGGTAAATTTCGGATGCAATAGAAAAGCGGTCGCTTCCTGTTGGTCTTATGCCGGCCCCGGGATTCAACCAGTCGCTCATTGGATTATATCCGCCTAATTGCCCACCCGCGTGATGATAATTTCCGCCAGATAAATATTTCACATAGTATCTTAAGTACATCTGGTCGTAATTTTGAGTAAGATTTTTGTAGAGACCTCCTCCCGTGGTGCCTGTTGAATTAATACGAAGCGAGCGTGTGCCTGTGCTGCCTGACGGGATATCCGTGGAAAGCAGCATATTATTTGTACCGCTTGATCCTGCCGACCATCTTGAAGTTACGCCTGAAATCGATCCCTCTTCAAAATTTTCGCTGAAAATAATAGACGATGCTGGCGTAGGTGTTGGAGTTGGTGAAGGAGTTGGAGTTGGGGTTGGTGAGGGAGTTGGAGTTGGGCCGCTTAAAGTATACGTCACATAGATCGACGCTTTGCTTGCGGAGGAACCGGACGGCGCTCCAAAATTCCCGGGCCATGTCCCAAAGGCTTGGGGTTTGTATTGGTATTGACCAGTCGTACCAGAATCGAATTTGAAATTATTTACCGAGCCTGAAGTCCCGTTGGTGTTATAGGTAAGCCAGTAAACAGTGTTGGGGCTTAAGGTTGCTGTGATCGGGAGCGTATTCCAACTATTTCCGGTTAATGTACCCGTCTGGGTTTGGGCAATAAGCGAGCCGGGAAGACCCCCGGTGTCAGAATAGATTGCCAGTTGATATTGGTTATTGGGGGCTGAGCCAATTGGGCTTGCGATGTATACCGAAATAGAGTTTGTGGAACCGGTTTCATTCGGCATTGTGAAGCGAAAGGTATTCATGTAGTTCGAGTCGCCGGAATCGGTCGTGGCGGCAATGGTGGGATAGCCAATGGTAGAAGCGATAGCTTCCGTAGGAGAAGCAAAAGCCCCAGCTAATAAGACTAATGCCAAAAAAGGCACTAGCGTAAAGATACGTGTTTTTGTAATCATATACATATATACTACCCCCCTCCCCGAGGGAAAGAGAAAAGAAGGATGTGGGGATAACTAAATAACTTTTTTGATATAACCGAGAAATTCCTCCACTTCGGATAGTTTATTTTGCAGAACATCCACAACGATTTCCAGCTTTAGATCGCGATAATCATGAGCCAACGCGTTACGAAAACCAACAATGCCAATAATCTTATCGACAAATTCTTTTGTTAAAATATCCGCCTCAGCTAATATATAAAACGATTCGCGCATCGTAGTGGGCTTTCTTAAATTTTTATATGCCACAACCGCTTCGGATAAATCAATTACTGCCTGAGCAACAACATATAATTCTCGTTCAACCGAATTTTTTATAAATACATCGTTTTTCAGGTCTTCAAGCCCGTAGCGCTGATATTTTTTTGCAATCTCGAGCTGTTTTTTGATATAAGTTATATTGTTTTCTATGACCTCTGGCGTGCTCATTTTAGGCTTTGGTCAGCTTATATTTTCTTAAGAGATAAACAAAATCAAAGTATTCATTTAATATTTTCGGTTCAACAACTATCCTGTGAGGTCCCCGTTCAAAAAGCAAAACGCCCTGGCTTATAATATTGTATTTTAATTCAGGCATTTCCATATCGTTCAGGCTATGAATATCTATCGCATCCGTCTTTAAGACGCCGGAAATATCGGATGACAGTTTGAACAGCAGATCGAAACGCTTTACCGTATCTTTTTCATCGAAATATACCGCAAAATCAAAGTCGCTCATAGGGCCGGTGTCGCCCCTGGCCTGCGAGCCGAAAAGATATGCGATTCCAACTTCAGGAACAGCTTCAAAAATAGGTTCAAGTTTTTGCTTTAATTCATTTATTTCCACCTTTAAAGCATAGTATATTATTATGTTGTTGACCATACATCCTATACATGCTAGCCTTAAAATAACATGAGTAACATATTTCTCTGGGTACAAATTACCGTATCGGTGCTATTGATAGCCGTCATATTGCTCCAGCAAAAAGGCGTAGGTTTGGGCTCGGCTTTTGGCGGCAGCGGGCAGGTATACAGATCAAAAAGAGGCCTCGAAAAAATACTATTTTGGGCTACCGCTCTCCTGGCGGCGGTGTTCATTCTCTCGGCTTTGGCAAATCTTATATTCTAAATTATTAATGTTATATTTTTATGCGTGGTGAAGTCTTCGTTTTCGTAGTGCTATTGATTATTGCGCTTGTTTCGCTTTTGGGAATTGTTTCGGAGGTAAATAAACAATATTCTATCGAGACTCCGGCTTTTGGCGGCTCTTTACGCGAAGGCATTTTGGACGCACCCAGGTTTATCAATCCGGTTCTCGCGCAATCCGACACTGACCGCGACCTGGTTACTTTAATCTACACCGGGCTTTTGAGGTACGATGCCCATGGCCTTGCTAAGCCGGCACTTGCCGAAACATATGAGATCTCGGAGGACGGCCTTGAATATCTGGTAAAATTAAAAGATAAAATTTACTGGCAGGACGGTGAGGCAATAACTGCGGACGATGTCATATTTACCGTTTCGCTAGCGAAAAATCCGCAGCTTCTCTCTCCGCGGAGGGCGAACTGGGAAGGCGTGGACGCGGAAAAAGTCGATGAAAGAGCGGTGAAATTTATTTTAAAAAAGCCTTACGCTCCTTTTTTGGAAAACCTAACGCTCGGCATAATGCCAAAGCATATCTGGGAGCCGATACCTCTTTCCCAATATTCGCTGGTAGGGCTAAATACTAATCCGATCGGCGCCGGACCCTACAAGATCAAAACGGCGAATAAAAGCTCTGTCGGCTCAATTTCTTCGATTAGGCTGGTATCGAATAAATATTTTGTGTTTGGAGAGCCGCATATAAAAAATCTTGAGCTTTACTTTTATCAGAGCGAGGAGACGATCGTAGCGGCATTAAAAAATAAGAATATTGATTCAGCCGGAGGATTGTCCCCTAAATTTATGGATCAAATAATAAATTCCGCTGCCGGACCGGAAATAAACATCAAGTCCATCAGTCTCCAGAGAATAATCGCGCTTTTTTTAAACCAAAGCTTGAAAAAAGAATTTGCATCAATAGATGTGCGGAGAGCGCTCGATGCGGCAATAGATAAGAATCTCCTGGTCAAAACCATCCTTGTCGGGTACGGAGAAGTGATAAACGGCCCGTTGCCGGAAAGTGTTTTTGACGGTGCTGAAGCGCCGCCAAAAATCAATACCTATAATCCGGACCTCGCCCAGAGCCTTGTTTCGAAACAAAAAAATCCGGTATCATTTACGCTGACTACCGCGCAAACGCCTGAACTTGTGGACGCAGCACAATTGCTGAAAGAAATGTTGGTGAAAGTCGGGATAGAGGTCACGATTAAAACATTCAATCTCTCGGATCTTGAACCTTTGGTCATCGGCCCCAGAAGATACGAAGCGTTCCTTTATGGAGAGGAAGTTATCGGACAGACGCCGGATCCGTTCGCGTTCTGGCATTCAAGCCAGCGCGCATACCCCGGTTATAATATTGCGCTCTACGCAAATTCAAAAGTCGACCAGATGCTTGAGTCGGTAAGATCAACGCAAGACCCAACGGAACGCGCGGGCATCTATGCGGACATACAGAAAGAAATAACCAAAGACCTTCCCGCGGTTTTTCTGTTTACGCCTTCCTATATTTATATAACACCCGCAACACTTAAGGGGGTCGGCATCGAGAATATCAACACGGGTTCAGAGAGATTTTCAACGGTCCACGAATGGTATTTAGAAAAACATTATGTCTGGAAAATATTTAACTAACGATATTTCAAGAAGGCTTCTTGGCGACATGAAAGAGGTTCTTTTTAATTCTGACGCTGCAAACGGCAGAGAAAATGATATCTTCTACACAGTGTTCAGAAATATTAAGACGATTGAAGCTAAGGCAAGGTATGATATTACTGAAATTCCGGCGGGCAATATTGGCGGAGAATTCAATAAAACTTTCGGGCATTATCATGAAAAGGCTTTGCCTGAAATTTATGAAGTATTGGAAGGGCACGCCTATTTTCTGCTTCAGAATTTCCTGGGCGACGGGGCGGAAATAAAAGAAGCATATATAATAGAAGCGGCAAAAGGCGAAAAAGCCGTAATTCCGGGAAACTTCGGACACCTTTCAATAAATGTCGGTAGCGCAACATTGATTCTGGCAAACTGGATGGGGCCCACCGATTACGATTACGAAACAGTAAAAAAATTACACGGCGGGTGCTATTATGTGCTTGATGGCGGACAAACTATTGAATTTGAAAAAAATAAAAATTATAAAACGGTGCCTGAATTGAAGAAATTAAAATTAAAAAATTCTCCGGCGCTGGACGAACTTGGCATCAGAAATGATAATAATCATCCGATACTCGGCTTAAAAGACTATCCAGAAAAATTAGACTGGCTCCTGCCTAGCGGCATGCAGGCGCGCCCGGAAAAATATAAAGAATTATTAACAATTGAAAATTTGTACAGGGAATTATAAAATGGAAAATTTGGAGAAAAAACAAAATAGACCAGAGTTCAATGAAGAATATAAAGAGGCATTGAGGAGCAGAGTAGATGAGGACACCGATCTTGTGATATACGAAAATGCATTTGATAAAAATTCTGATGAATTAAGGATATTCCTAAAAAATGTCCGTAAAAATGAAATTTTATTAGACTTTTCTGCTATGAAATATTATTTAGACAATGCCGATGCCGGATCAGATGTTATTACAGTAAAAACAACCAAGGCGTTGGGATTCGTCTGTAACCTTTCGCGTCGGATGATAGGAGTACCATATGAGGCCTTGCGCGACCCAAAAGAAATATTCGGACTTTTGCATGAATTAGGGCATATAGAGATTGAGGAAGAAAAAAATGTTGAGCTATTTAAAAAATATGCGGAAGTAAAAAAATCTTCAAAAAATCCTGATGTAGATTATCGTAAGTTGAGCATAGAAGAAGAAAGGGGCGCTTGGGCCAGCGCGATATGGCAAGCAAGAAAAATAAAAAAAGAATTGGGTATAAATTTATTTGATTTGTTTAAAAATTCTAATGAGTTCATGGGCTGGCTACGCGTAACCGGCCTCAGAACATACGAAAGTGAACTGGAAAGTTTATCCGGAGAAAAAGTTTATACAAAAGACAAGCAAGTACAAAAGTACTTGGATAGCATTAAAGAATTAAAAAATGAGGTCGAAGAAAATTATGCAGAATAATCATGGGCGAGTGGCGAAATTGGCAGACCTGCCTGCCGGCAGGCAGGCGCGACGGCTCAGAACCTAATATAAAAATATGGAATATAAAGTTTATGCAATAAAAAGCAACAATAGAAATTATATATATGTTGGTTTAACTAGAGATTTAAACCGTCGTTTGAGCCAACATAACTATGGGAAAGAAATCACTACTAGAACTTATGCGCCTTTTAAACTAATATATACTGAAACTTTTCCCGATAGAGTATCTGCAAGAGTTCGAGAAAAATACTTAAAATCTGGAATAGGTAAAGAATTTTTGAAAAGTTTATTAAATAATGGGCAGGTGGCGGAATTGGCATACGCGTACGGCTCAGAACCGTATCCCGTAAGGGTTGAGGGTTCAAATCCCTCCCTGCCCATAATTGAGGTAATGCGGAACTGGAATACCTGCCTGCCGGCAGGCAGGCGCGTACGGCTCAGAACCGTATCCCGTAAGGGTTGAGGGTTCAAATCCCTCCCTGGGCATAAAAGTAATAATATGGTAGAAAAAATTCAAAATTCAATAGAAAACAGATTGCAACCCGCTAAAAATGAAACAGCGGAAAAATTGGGTATTAATTACCAAGATCGAGTGATCGAAGGTAAAGACGAAGGATTGAAAATTACTATTCGAGAAATAAAACAGCTTCCACAACCTATTCAAGAATTGATAGATTTAGTAAAAGATTCCGACCAAAAAAACTTACTTGGTACCCATAGTTATAGAATTGGCGACGAAACAGACCAAGCATATGACACAATTAAACAGAAAATTGAAGATAATAGGGAGCTCTTAATACAAACAATGAGAGCGTTAACAAATAATCGTTATCCGAGTTTCTTCGCTATAAGCCATATATTGCTTGGTGGGGATGTCCAAGCAGACCAAGAAAATATTGATAAATGGCTCGAGAATAAAGGATATTATCAAAAAATAGATAACCGAGGACCACATGGATTATTTTTCTATTCTTCGCCTTATAACCCTTGGAGTGAAAATGTGACATATAGAAGCATAGTCATGCCAACTTTTGTATTTGGGAACAAAAACGATAAATTCAAAAAATTTCTTAAAAAAGAAATTGAATTAGAATTTAAGAAATTAAAAATGCCAAAATATGATTTAGATGACCCCGATATGTTAAACACGCTTTCTAACGAGGGCGCGGTAACACTCAATAAAATAGATTTAAATCCCTTACTAAATTCAGAAGATAAAGCTATTGTGAGCGTTGCACAAAAAGAAAAAAATCTTCTAGAAAATGAGCATTTTCTTTCGTCTGGTAAACATTGGATATCTAATCTCATCGCCTTTTATTATGGGAAACCAGTTTTTGCAACATCCGGGCACGGTGGACACTTTGAAATCAGAGAAGATGCAGATTTAAAATTTTGTTACGCAGAATTAATGATAGATTTAGCAAATAAAAAAATAAGATTTTTTAATTATGATAAAGAAACAAAAATTAAATAAATCAAAAAACCCGCTCGCAAAAAGCAGGTTCTTTGACGTGGAGCCAAGGGGAATTGAACCCCTCTATCCGAGTGACAACAGCGGACTCCTCACCAGAGGCAGCCCCTTAAACTCCACAAAATTAAGCTATCAAAATGTGTATAAAAAAAGGCCGAGCAAAGCTCGGACTTTCGGAGACTCAATTGAATCC
>Ga0209542_10017963_pt1 | contig 11506 bp, 13 predicted proteins | sample RifCSPhighO2_01_FD_184028 | JGI IMG/M metagenome (GOLD analysis project Ga0209542, IMG submission 184028) | Soil microbial communities from Rifle, Colorado - Rifle CSP2_plank highO2_0.1 (SPAdes) (version 2) | ecosystem: Environmental > Terrestrial > Deep subsurface > Rock core/Sediment ...
TAGGATTTTTTATTTTGAAGAAAAGCGCTCTTGATCTATTACCCGAGGGTAATCCGTCATTCGAAAGGGAAGTTCTGCCGCAGCTTGCATCTACCGGAACGCTTGCCGGATACCTCACCGACCACCGTTACTACACGATAGGCTCACTGGAGCGGTTCGAACAGGCGGTTGAATTTTTGAAACCAAAGAAGATTGCGCTCGTGGACCGCGATGGCACTATTAATGTAAAGAGCGCGAAGGGCAAGTATGTGAAAAATTGGAGCGAGTTCACATTCTTGCCCGGTGCAATAGACGCACTCACGAAACTCACAAAAAAAGGTTATGAAATTTATGTCATTACCAATCAGCCGGGTATTGGGCGAGGCGTGGTCAGGCGGCAAGACGTGGAAGAAATCCACGCTAACATGTCGAAGGAATTAAAAAAGAATGGGGCAACGATTCATGGCGTCTATTATTGCCCGCACCATTGGGATGACGGGTGTGAATGCTTAAAGCCAAAACCCGGAATGCTTTTCCAAGCGGCGCGTGAACATCGTTTTGATCTCACCAAAGCCGTGTTCATAGGAGACGACGAACGCGATGGCGTGGCGGCGGAGACAGCAGATTGTCGATTCATATATGTGCCGACGGAAAAAGGTATTGCAGCGGGAGTCGACAAATTAACATGACCAGTGATATTGTTAGCCCATGATTTTTCACCCGACGAAGATTTCTGGTGTTTTTGAGGTTGAAATCGAACGCAAAGAAGACGATCGCGGATACTTTGCGCGCACATTTTGCGAGAACGAACTGCGGGAAAAAGCGGGTATCGAGTTCCGCTCTGTGCAGGCAAACCTATCCTTGAGTAAAAAGAAGGGGACTGTGCGCGGCATGCACTACCAAAAGGCACCGCACTGGGAAGCAAAATTGATCACGTGCCTAGAGGGTGCGATTTACTATCTTGCTGCCGATTTGCGTCCGGCATCTCCGACACATAAACAGTGGGTCGCGATAGAGCTCACGTCCGAGAAAAGAAATATGATCCTCATTCCAGAAGGATGCGCGGGCGGCTCCCAAACCCTCGCGGATGACTGCGAGATCCTTTATTTCATGTCGGATACCTATTACCCGGATCTCGCAGCTGGCATAAGCATCAAAGATCCGCAGTTTAATTTTGTATGGCCCTTGGGAGAGCCAACGGTGATTTCAGAGAGAGACCTGGCACTTCCCCACTACATCGGCTGATCTCGCATGGCAAAGAAAAAAATAATCATCACGGGATCTTTGGGATATGTCGGCAGCGTACTTGCGCCATACCTTCTGGAGCGCGGCTATGAAGTGAGGGGATTTGATACGGGATTTTTTAAGGATGCGCTCCTCTACCCAGCGCCCGAATATGAAACGATCATAAAAGACGCGCGCGATATCACGAAAGCAGATCTCTCCGGATACGACGCGCTCGTCCATCTTGCGGCGATCTCCAACGACCCATTTGGATCAATGAGTGAAGAAGAGGTGTATGGTCCGACGCAGGCGTATGCAAGGATGCTCGCATCTTTTTGCAAAGATTTGGGGATGGATTTTATTTTTGCCTCGAGTTGTTCCATCTATGGGGCGGGAACGGGCGAGCTGACCGACGAAGATGGCCCTGTTGCTCCGCTCACACCGTATTCAAGAAACAAGCTCGCGATCGAGAAAGATCTTGCCGGTCTTGCCGATGATTCCTTTTCCCCGATCGCACTTCGATTCGCGACCGCATACGGTCTCTCCCCTCGTATCCGCCTCGATCTCGTGATCAACATGCTCATCGGCATGGCGGTCGCCAAACACCAGGTTGTGCTTAATTCTGATGGCAGTGCATGGCGACCATTCATCCACGTGGAAGACATGGCACACACGATGGAACGCGCACTCTCGCGCACTCGCTCCTCCGGACCTACGATACTGAATGCTGGTCGCACGGAGGATAATTTTCAAATCAGGACAATCGCAGAGCTCGCAGTCGCCGCAGTATCTGGCGCAACCGTCTCATATTTGTCAAAAAACGCTGCCCTTAAACGAGAAGAAGCCGACCTCATTCGGGATCGCAAAGTACCTGATGGGAAAGATACCCGCACGTATCGAGTGTCTTTTGAGAAGATCAAAACATCTCTTCCCGAGTATGCTCCGAGGCATACCGTCGAAGCAACAATTCCTGTCATGGCTAAGAAACTTAAAGAACTCGGATTTTCTGAAGCAGATTTTAAACGTAAGGGTTTTTACCGCCTCCAGAGAATGGAGGAGCTTTTTGCCAAGGGGCAGATCGACAGAAACTTTCGCTGGATAGCTTAGTGAGCCAGACTGTTTCAGAACACGCCCTAGTACTTATTGACGACTTCAATCTCCATCCCAGGATTGCGGTAGGTGCGCAATAATTCCCTCGCAAAATTTGAATCTGTTTTCTTTGGAGGCACTGCTTTTGCGACCATGCACAACTTAACAATTTCATATTTTTGCTCCCCTTTGTGCCATGCGCTTTGCTTCTTCAATTTTGTCTTTTTTGAAAGGAGCGGCATATCGTAGTGCACGGTCCGAATCGATTTCTCGACAGGCTCAAAGAAAGATGCCCGTAACATTTCATTGACACATTTGATTGTTGGCATCCACCACACTGAAACATTCTCTGAAAGTCTATACGTATGGGGTATTCCGTTATAGACCATCATCGAGTCTTTGGAATTCGCTATGGCGTAGGTTTCAAACAGGAGTTGTCCGCCCGTTTTCATGCAGCTCCTTGCCTGCGAGAGGCTCTGCAGTGGGTCCCTCAAGTGATAAAAGAGTCCAAGGTGCTGAATGACGTCGAAGAGGCGGTCGTATCTTTTTTCATTGTCGTAATTTTCTTCAAAGTACACATCGAGACGTTCAAAGAGGTTGTACGAAGACACGTTGAAGTACGGCATGCATTTGCTTCCCAAGATTTCTTTGCAGAAAAGGAAATTCCGAAACGAACGATACAAACAGTCGGTCGCAATAACTTCCTTGGCCCCTTTGTTTTCGGCCTCAAAAGAAAACATGCCATCAAAGGCTGCGATATCAAGCACGCGCTTCCCGCGATAATTAATCCACTTGTCCCGCACAGCACGGATGTTGTTCCATATGGGTTCGTAATCAAAGCCCGGAGTTATTATTCCCTGGCCTAAATCCACTTTATGGTACCAGTATGTAAAGTCTTTCTTGAGTGCGCTCCGTATGTCGCGCACTTCTTCTGCAGAATAATGTCTCATGAGTGATCGGTACAGTCGTTCCTATACTTTTTTTACCTCTTCATAAAGGTCAGGGTGCACAGTACCGAATGAGGTGCCTTCTTGCAACCCTCCTTTCCAGCCATATCCTATACCGGTTTCATCCAAAAAATCGAAGTACCGTTCGATCATCCCCCATCTGGTGTACTTACCCCTGTTTGGGATGCTGCGATGCAGGAGCAAATAATCCATCGCGATCATGTCCCCGACTTTCATCTCAACTTGAAGTTTTTCTTTGAACTTGTTCACCAGCTTTTGTTCGTCCTTTATCTTGATGGCATTGGCGCCTTTCCCATCACACACGACAGGGAAAATCCCTGAGCGATGCGATCTTGGACAAAACTCTACCGGCCCCATATCCATGGTGACCGCGCGTAAGGGGCTCCAAAAAACGACTCCCGACTTGGCGCAAAGCTGCGTTATGTAGTCCTGATGCCACAGGGTCAAATATTTGTCCTCGGTTGGGTGGTCCATCCTCACCCCGTAGCCACGATTCGCGAGACCAACGAATTCACTTCCGAGAAAGGCGCCTGCGGCATCTAAATGCTTTTTGGATGTGAGTAAGCTCACGTAACTCGGGAGTTTCTTTACGGCTTCATAGATAACGCTCGCGAGCTCTCGATGGCCATGCAGGATGTCATTCAGTCCTGAGTCGAAGGTGAGCGGATTAAATTTTTCTTGCTTAATGCCCAGTTCTTGTGCCTTTATAATAAGGCCGATAAGGCGGTGAATGTCCCTTTGGATCGGTAGGATCTCCTTTTTGAGATCGTAAAATCCGGGTATGTTCAAGTAACCTTCTTCTCTGTATTGTTTGATCTGCTTTTTTGACAATTTTCCTTTCATACGGAATATCGCTATTTGGCAACGTGTTTCATTATTTCTCCCATCCATTCTCCCATATACTTGTAATGGGGAGAAGTAATGATGTTTTTATCAACTACAAACGGGGCGTCAACATAGGTCGCCCCTGCATTCTCTATGTCATCCTTAATACTGTAATACCCACTGATATTTCTGCCATTAACGACTTTCGCGGAAATGAGAAGTTGGGTTCCATGACAAATGCAGCCTATTGTCTTGCCTGCTGCATCGAACTCGCCAATGATCTGAAGGACATGTTTATTCTGGCGAATGTATTCCATCGCCCGTGCGCCTCCTGGAATAATGAGTATTTGAAATTCAGCAGTCTTTATATTGTCGAAGGACGCATCCACCGGAATTTTTACTCCATTGACCCCAAACGTTTCTTTTCCATCCTCGCTTGCGGAAACGACTTCAAATCCTGCTTCTTTTAAACGGTAATAGGGGTAGATAAACTCGACGTCTTGAATGTACTTACCTGCGATAATCAGTGATTTTTTCATACTAGTTATTTTTTATGATTAATACCTCAAATTCATTGACTGACGGGTCGATCGATTCTACCTCAACATCGCTCGATGTGAAAACGTCGCCATGTCTCAAGGAAAGACTCCGACGCTCATCTTTCATTTCACCATTTAAAACGCAGACGATTTGCTTTTCTTGCCGTCCCAAGAGATCGATAAGATCCTGCCCGGTCTCGCATTTGTATATAGCAATGTTGCAATCGCCGATTTTTTTCTCCGGTCTTTTTGCAGCATCGAGCCGCTCAACATGCGCATATGGGGCAATGCCCATTGGGGAATGAAAATATTGCCCTTCATACGCTGCATGTTCTCGCCCATATTTATCGTGGAGGCGCACAAGGTCCTTTTTGTTAATGGGAGTTTCCGTTTCCATAACGATCGCCTCCCCAGAGGAAAGCGCCCTTGTGGAATGAAAGACTCCTTTTTCTAAAAGGAGGCCCTCACCGGCGTTCAACTCAATCTCGCCGTTGAGATTGGAGCTCACGACAGTTCCCTGAAGCACAACGAGAGAGGTTTTTTTAGCGGGATGACAGTGGAGTGACGTCTGAAAGCCCTGTTTAATGTGGAGAATCCACACCGCGACGTTCTCGTTTTGAAACGCCTGGTATTCATATCCCCACGGCTTATTCACGACGACATTTGAATAGTCGATGTCTTCTTCGGTGACAAGAGCAGGATCGACGGAAATTGATTTCATGATTTCTCTATCGCGATGAGAGAGGTCGATCCTTTTTATCATGACCGAATTGAACTCGATAACGATGATGATGTCAATTGAATGAAGCCACGCGAACGCATGATATTGGGATCGGCTCGCGGATCTCACCACCGCACGTTTGAAACAGCTTACCGGAGCAAGGAGGCGTGTTCTTCTGCGGTGCCCGCCCGTACCGAACGGTACGTTCGGGCGGGTCTCGCAGGCTGACGAGCCGAGAGGGAGCGCTGGCACAGCAGTGCCAGATAGCGACCGCAAAGAACACGTCCCTGCGGCGGAGGTTTTCAAACATGCTTCAGAATGGCTTTTATTTTCTTATGGATTTTTTCGGGACTTGGGGAGACATTGTCGAGATACGGCGCAAAACCACCTGTCCTTTCTTCGAGTGCCAAGACATGAACGGTTTTGCCCGATGCATTCATCAAATCAAAACCGATTGATTTGACTGCTCCGTTTTCGTGATCCGCGTCCAAGACCAGTCCTCCATATGTCGAATTCGAGAGCGCCTCCCGCATGGCCTCATTCACGACGAACGGCTTCAGCCAGAAAAGATTGAAAATATTACAGACGATCCCCTCTTTCGCGCATTCTTCGGCGGCCCGTATTGCATCAAGCCGCGTCGCCGAAATTGCAAAGATCGTAATGTCGGCTTTGGGGTGAATGACATCAGACATCTCGTAATCGACAGGAAAGCTTCTCCGATGTTCGCTCACATAGAGGGGATCATCGTGCTCCATAAAGTGATCCCAGGCTCTTTGGTACTCTCCCGGTGTCATTGGAGCGCACACAAAAACGCCGGGCATTCGCGTATAGATACTATGGTGACAATTTCCGGCTACGGGACCGGCTGAGTCGGTACCGAGGGAACGAACAAAAATGGGGCATGGAATACCCCACATCTCTTTTGATTTCGCGGCGTAGTTGAGAATCGTAGTCGCGTTATACCATTGAAATCCTTGGAAACGCACAAGATAGATCGGCCGCTTTCCGGCAAGCGCCGCTCCGACCGCGATCGCGCCACCCGCTACGTCCGCCATTGAAAGATCTATGAAACCGTCCTTTTCGGTCAATTCCGTGGGCAGCGTGTTTGATGCTGAACCTCCTCCCACAAGGCATTGTCCCAAAATGATCCCGCCCGATGCCAGATGCTTTCGGATGACCTCCTGAATTTTATCGGACGTGTTCATACTTTTATCTTGATCGCTTTGATCCGCTCATCCCACAATGTATTGATATTCTTCTCAGAGGTCGCTTCAATACGCTCTCCCTCTTCTGCAAGGTTGAGGCGAGCCATTTCTTCTTTCACTAAGGCGAACCGATTCCAATCCGGAACATCAACGCTCCCCGCGGCATGAGACAGTGCGCGGCAGGTATGGATATTTATAAATGCCGGCAGCTCCCCTTGGAGCTCTGCGACATGATGCATGATGAGCCATGGATCGTCGGTTATTTCTACTGCTTTCAGTTTGAAGGCTTTGGCAACATCAGGCATCAACCAATTGCGTCGTATTTTAATTTTTGTAGAAATCGAAACATTGTTGTCGACGCACACAAACAGTATCGGCAGCTTTTTTGTTGACGCGTAGCCGAGCGCTCCCAAGACATAATCTTCTTCGGCCGAGGCATCGCCCATAACGGCAAGGGTCTTTTCTTTCTTTCCCAAAGCAAAACCCACTGCAATCGGAATCTGATCACCCATCAAACCGCTATGGCCATACATTTTTATGGCCGGTGAATGAATTGATGCTGACCCGCCCATGCCACGCGCGCAACCAGTCGGCTGATGCAGAAGTTCATCTATGAGCGCAGCGACGTCGCCACCGTACGACAAGTACAGGTCATGCGCGCGATGCTGCGCAAATATGGCAGGATTTTTGAAACTGAGCGCCAAAGCAGCAGCAATAGATTCCTGACCGAGACCAAGATAGATTGGCATCTTGATGAGTTTGCCCTCATCGTTAACTTTTTTTACCCGGGATTCAAAAGCGCGCGCATTGCAGATATGCCGGAACATCTCGAGCGTTTCCTCCTTAGAAAACTGCTTACTAATTCCTGGAATAACTCCGAAATCAGCCGATCTCATGTGGACGCATTTTAGCTCACTTTAAAGTTAGTACAAAATCACCTTCGGTATTTTTGAGCGTTTTTTCCAAAGCCGCTTGGTCCACGACCTTATCGACTATCGTACTGCGTTTCGCCATATCGATGAGTATCCGGAGGTATGCCTTATCGGTGCCATGCAAAATATCGGCGAATTCTGAATCTTGTATGCCCACCGTACGCGCATTTGAGTAATCAAAAAGTTGCACATTAAATTCTGCAAAGACGTCTGCGAGCGAGCGCGACAGCTCATCTCCGGCAAATCCCGGCGCGTCCGCGTCAGTCGCTCTTTGAGGGTAGAGAGCGGGAGCATATGGTGGCAATATCGCAATGACGTCAATGTGGCGATCGCGGCACACCTCCAAAAAAGTGCGTAGCTTTTCTCGACTCTCTTCTGACGCTGGACCTTGATATTGAAATTGTCTCTGTACCCGTTCAAGTTTTGAGCGCTCTTCCACAATTGCCGCGCTCAACACTTCTAACCGCGCAGCGTCCCCGATGATCTTTCCCTCGTAGTAGCTGCCATCGGGTAGAAAGCCATTTTTATTTATAAGCGCGAGAACACCCACGTCGGCAGATTCCGCTTGCGCACGAGACAGTTGTGTCAGGGTGAATTTGTGATGCATATAATCCACGTACACTTTTTTCCATTGTCCGGACAGTATATTTTTAACGCGTTCAAACAATGTGACGTGCTCCACCTCAGAGGGCAGATGATCGTGGGGGTCAAAATGCCGCTGGTCAAATCCAACGATAAGCAATCGCACCGATGAATCTGGATCTAAGTTTCGCACAAAGTCCGTCATCTCTTGTATGTCGACGGCGGCGTTCGATGCGTTTGCAAACTTTTCAGGCGCGAGAAAAAATTGATTCCGGAATTGACCCACGCGAGAGCTCCCAAGAGCAACGATCTCAGCTTCACGCTCTTGAAGGAGCATTTTTTTATACGTCTTGTTTACCGAACTATACGCGAGACTAAAGAGGATGTCAGGTGAGCCTTGCTGTGCCTCAATCACCGAAGAGAGTGTCGTAAATTCACGGCCTTGTACATACACAGAGAGAGGAAATGCAAAAATCGCAATGACGGGCAATGAATACAGTAAAAATGTAATGACGAAGCGGACCATATCAGAATTGGAAGTAGATAAACGTGATCGCCGCAAAGTAACCAAATACGAGCGTCGCAAAGACAAGCGCGTACCGAAGCGCAATCCGCACTGCATGACCTTGCGATTCCAAAATGTAAAATGTCCCCTTTCGCGCTTGAAGGTATTGAACGATCTCCATAATGATCACCGCACTTACGACGATAATGAGTATTGATTTACTAGCGCCTAAATGATCGAGTGTAAGCAAATCGTATCGAATATAGGAAACATCGAAGAGTTTTGTGAGATCAATGGGAATACTACCGACGAGATCTATTCCCTGCTCCACATTGTGCGCCCTGAAAAAGATCAACGTCACCATAACAAGCGCGAATGTAAAGAGAACCTGACTCGCATGATAAAGACGAGGAAATCTCGTTACGTGCAGTGCCTCAAATATTCTCTTTCGCCATGAAAGCGTCCCTGAGCCAATGACAAGATAGGTGCCGTGCAAAACGCCGAAGAGGACGTATGTCCAAGCGGCGCCATGCCAGAGGCCAATCGCGACGAATGTAAAAAAGAGGCTCGCATAGAGACGGAGTGCGGAGTGCGGAGTGCCGCCGAGTACCAGTGGATAGTAGAGATAATCCCGTATCCAATTCGAGAGCGAGATGTGCCACCGCCGCCAGAATTCAGTTATCGATCGAGATGCGAACGGCCTGTTGAAATTTTCCGTAAGATCATAGCCGAGGGTACGCGCGGCGCCGATTGCAATGTCAGAGTATCCTGAAAAATCTGCATAAAGTTGATACGCAAAAAGAGCGGCAAGTAAGAGGACCTGAGGGCCTTCGAGTGATGGCTGGGCGTACAAATGCGTGACCATGGGAGCGATATTGTTGGCAATCACTAATTTTTTAAAGAATCCCCACCCCATGCGCTCGAGACCACGTACCACATTCACTCTGTCGAAGTGATGTGGCGCTTTAAATTGCGGCAGTAGATGCCCGGGTCTTTCTATCGGCCCCGCAACCAATTGCGGAAAGAACATCACATACAGTGCATAGGTGAAATAATTTCTCTCCGCCGGCACCTTTCCCCTATATACCTCAATCACATAACTCAAACTCTGAAAGACGTGGAAGGATAAGCCAAGAGGCAAGAAAATAGACAGCAAGAGAGGGGAATAATTCCAGTCAAGAAAGTGCGCGAGCTGCGCTACATTTTCGTTGAAGAAATTGAAATACTTGAAGAAAAAAAGAACGCCGATGTTTGAGAGTATGCTCACGACGAGGTATACACGCCGCTTCCGTCCTTTGGCGCCTTCGATCGCCTTACCAAGAAAATAGTCAACCGTGATAAGAAAGAAAAGAATAAGAATATATTTCGGCACAAAGGCCATGTAAAAGAAACAGCTCGCGAGGAGGAGGAAAAAGGGTCGCACCCGGTACGGCAGTACATAGTAGGTAATCAAAACCACCGGAAAGAAAACCAGGAAGGAAAATGAATTAAAAAGCATACCTAGAGCGGTTGTATTGCTCTATCAGGAACCGTTATAGATGTTCCGGTTTCAAAGCGCGCTGGATCAGTACAGATCTCCGCAATCAGAGTCGATACGTCTTCGAGTGTCGCGCGCCCGACGCCACTTTTTTCCGCAATGAGCCCGAGAATTGCGCTCGGCACATCCTTGTTGACGCCACCGGGGAGATATGCCGGAGCAACGGCATTGACGCGAATCCCACGCGGTTTCAGCTCTGAAGCCAAAGCGCGTAAAAGACCGCGCAAAGCATACTTCGCGGGTACGTACGCGCCAAGCGGCGGAAGCGATGTGAGAGGCTCGATCAGCTTACTCGTAAGCCCGATGATGACGGATCCTGTCTTCATGTGAGGAACAGAGCCTCGCGCGAGTAAAAAAGCCCCGCGCGATGCAACTGCGATGTGTTGGTCGAACTCGAGAGGAGAGAGCTCGAGAAGCGCTGTCTTTCCACGCTCAATTGGTGCCGCTGCCACATGAATACACGCATCGATAACGTCATGGTTTTTCATAATACGTTCCATAATCATCTTTACCTCTTTTTCGGAAGTAACATCGCAGACATACGAGGACTCATCATTGGAAGCTGTCCGCGAAAGGCAGGCAACGTGCCACCCGAGCTCTCGAAGCTTCTTTGCGATGGCACTGCCCACGTAGCCCGTGCCTCCGCTTACGACAGCTAGTGGTTGACGCGAGTGGGTAGACATATCTATTCTCGAACGAGTACGTGGACCACTCCCGTTGCCACAGTGTCACCCAAAACGGATATTACGATCTCAATCTCTAGGATGCATGTCGCCACGCTCTTACTCGCTACACGTGCGGAAACATCGACTGTATCGCCGATATGGACGGGCTTCACAAATTGAAGTGTCTCCTTAACGAGGAGTGCAGATTCTCCAGGCAGCTGCATGCCGACGAGCTGGGACACGAGTGCGCCCAGAAACATGCCGTGGACGACCCGCTTACCAAACGGAGTTCGTGAGCCGTATTCGTCACTCACATGCAGCGGATTATGATCTCCGGAGAGTGCGGCGAATGCGTCGATGTCCTTTGCTTCAATGCGTCGCGAAATTTGCGCGCTCTCCCCGACTTCGAGCGATTCAAACGTACGTCTTGCCGCCTTTTCCGTCATACAGCAACTCCTTTTGCGACGAGAAATCCCCGCAGAGCTCCGAGTGACGTCGCCGATAAAACTTCGTCCATAGAAAAGCTCACCCCATATTCTTTTTCCAGCTCGGCGATAAAGAGGAGGTAATTCATAGAATCCCAGTCTAGGACGTCATTCGAGGTCAGTGAGTCGCGCACCTCGTCCTCTTTAATCTTGAAATGTGTTGCGACTATCGTATTAAAGTTTTTCATAGAAAATGGTGATCCATTCGGGTTTCGTAATGTCAGCGGGAAAGAGATGTGTATCCTTCCAA
>Ga0209542_10017964_pt1 | contig 11505 bp, 15 predicted proteins | sample RifCSPhighO2_01_FD_184028 | JGI IMG/M metagenome (GOLD analysis project Ga0209542, IMG submission 184028) | Soil microbial communities from Rifle, Colorado - Rifle CSP2_plank highO2_0.1 (SPAdes) (version 2) | ecosystem: Environmental > Terrestrial > Deep subsurface > Rock core/Sediment ...
CAAAAGTAGCTTTTCCAGTTCATGAAGGCGGTTTAAAACAACCAGGCTCAGTTCATAGAATTCCACCAACAATTCTAGAACCCAAAGGAATCAAGTTCCAAGTCTTAGAAGATGGCAAGGAATATGAATTCTAGATAAATGAGAATATTTTGAAGTTCAACATACTTTCAAAAATAAATTAAGCAATTTCATTTCCTTCACGATCCACTATTGTTTCTAATCGGTGTGCCTCTGAAAATCCAGGGTATCTACTATCAACAAATTCATCTATTTCATCATAAGGCTTTCTTAGCACGAATGACTCATTTCCTTTAGGAGTTATAGATTCATATCCTCCTGGAATAGATATAAAATAAGAACTAGTGCCTGGTTCAGACAAACGCCCACAAAAAAGGATATAACGCTCCTTATTTTGAAGGAGTGGGCTAATTAAATTGGCCATATCTCCGTTACTACCTGCAAATCTAATTTCTCCGGAAACACCTTGTTGTCTTAGACCTTCAACGAGTTCCTTAAACCATCTCTTTTCTCTTTCAGATTCGGGCTCCAGATTCTCATTTTTAACTTCTTTTTTAGCACCCATATTATTTCACACCACCATTCACTTCAGATAATCTTAAGTCTTCGAGCATATGTTTAATACTTTCAACAGCCCACTTAAGTAGAACCAGTTTTTTTTCCTCATGAACCTTAATCATTTTAGTGCTAAAAAATAGTGATGCAAACAAGCTTTCTTGAATAATGTGGTCCTTAAAAAGTAATTTTTGCTCATCACTAAGAGGATTTATTTTTTCATACTCATAAATAAGTTCATTAACTTTTTTCTCATCCCATTTATTATCTTTAGTAAAACAATGCCATTGAATAGCAACAGCTAAATCTTTTTCAAGTGGTGCAATGTCATAATTATCAAAATCTAGTAACCCAATTATCTTGCCGTTATTATACACGAAGTTTCCAGCATACCAATCACTATGGCAAATTCCTTTTTTAGTTCCAAAATTTATAGAAAGCATTCGTTCAAAACCGTTTATTAAAGTAGCAACGTTTTCTTTAAGATAAGAATCAATCTTATCTCCATTACCTTGTTTAGAACATTCTATGTCTGTAATCCATTCACGCAATTCATCATAACTACTAAAAAACTCCCCTTCATTAATCTCAGGATTAATCAGACTTATTGTTTTATGATATTCTGCTATTAATTTTGCAAGTTCTTTTATCGAAACCTTTGAATTATCATGATAAACTAACCCTTCTATTTTAGGATACACCCAATAAGGAAGTCCTCCAAGATATTCTATATAATTCCCATTAGAACTTTTGAGAGGTTTAGGAACTTTATATGGGAAGGATAATTTTTCTAGCTCTAAAAGAATTTCAATCTGAGAATAAAGTCTCTTTTTCAAAACATCATTATCTTGTAATGAAGAGAGTCTTACGATATAATTACCTTTATTCGTAATGAATTCAAAATTATAGTTCTTATTACCTTCGGCTATGAGTCTTACACCATCACAGTTTTCAATAGAAAAGAGTTTAGAGATAGCTACTATTTCTTCTTTAGACAATATTTTATTCATAGTTTTATTTTCTTATGCGACTTGCAATAAGACCTCCTAATTTTAACATTACTCCAGCTTCTTTTCTATAAGCTTCATCACTATCTGGTATCTCTCCAAGATAAGTTCTAAACTCAAGAGGAATATCTCTCAATTTGAGCGGATCTTGCATCGCATGAAGTGCAATTATTGATGAATTATTTTCTCTAAGACCTCTTTGTAATATTGTAGGTTCAATGTATCCAACATGGGCATCAGGAATAGAACCTTTAAGATAATCGGGAAAAGGATTAGAGAATTGTAAATTATTCTCATGTAGATAGTCTGTGACAGTTATGATACTACTGCGAGGAACTGCGCTTGGAAGATATGTATTTAGCCTATTTGCTACAAAGCGATCTAAAGCCAAGACAGGCTCAAAACCGACTATCTCTCCAAGAGTTATCACTTGAGATGGCTCTTTTGACATCCTCAATCCTTCTTTTCCAACTAAATCGATAAATCCTTCAGAAGGTACCCACTCATATTCAAAATCTTTACTCTCATAAGAACCATTAAATCCCGTACTTCCTCGAAATTTTGCAACCTCAAGACCAAGTTCATCATTTATTGCTGAAGCTAGCATCCTACTTCTTTCTCTTCCAGCATTACATACCAAATATATTTGTTTTGTTTTCATTGTCATTTTTTATTACTCAAAATAGAGTAATTCCTTAATTATAGTAACTAAAATAACTATCTAAAATCTTACATCTAATAATTAGCCAATTATAGAAATATTTATATACTATTCTATATAATACTATTTTATGGCTATTTTAGACAAAAAGGATGAAAAATTACTAGAATTGCTCTATATAAATAGCAGAAGCTCACACAACCAGCTAGCAAAAAGATTAGGCGTAAGCAAAGATACGGTTCACAATAAAATAAAAAAATTTTTAGAAACAGGAATTATTTCAAATTTTACGTGTGATGTTAATTTAGCTAAATTAGGATTCAACACATTTACTGCGTTTTTCAAGTTTAATCAAGATATCACAAAACACATAGATATTTTAGAATATTTCAAAGAGCATCCACTATGCATGTGGGCAGTAACTATTTCAGGAGAATATGATATTCTTACAGAATTTATAGTAGAAGATTTCTTCTACATACAAAAGACAATAACAAGTATACGTAGCCATTTTGGAGACCGCCTAAACTTTTATGAAATAGATATATTTGCAAAAATGGTTAGAATAAGTCACTTAATTAAAGACCTAAATAAAAATGTCTTAGAAAAAAGTGATAATATCCAAAATATTGAATCAAAACAAAAGAAGCTTGATCAATTAGACAAAAAAATAATATTCGAGCTTACAAGAGATTCAAGTCTCTCTTTAATAAGTATAGCAGAAAAAGTAAAGAGTTCATGGGATGTTGTAAGATATAGAATAAAATCTTTAGAAAATAACAAAATTATAGGAAAATATCACCCAATGTTAAATTATAAAAAACTAAACTATATGCCTTTTATCGGAAAAGTAACTATGCAAAGTATTTCAAAAAATGATTTTGATGCATTAGAAGACCTAATCAAAAGAAATGATAATGTAACATATGCATTCACAAGCGCAAACTCCTTTTCAATTATATTTAACTGCATATACGCATCGATTGACCAGTTAGACAGTTTTTTAAGAAAAATCCAGGAAGAATTTAAGGGAAAGATAAAGAGTATGATTTACTATATCCAAAGAGAACAAATAAAGTTCACTCCATTTCCCGCAGGACTCCTAAGCTAAAAATCCCCTCAATTCCCTCATAAACTATACTTTCCCATCGCATAGTTCCATACCAAACTATACGATACCATCGTAAAGCTTATAAACCTTAAAATTCTGATAAACTAATGGAATTATCAGCAGAGCTATACAAACAAAACCCTTGGTGGGAAGGCAAATTTGAAGAAAAGAGTTACCCTAGAAAGAAATATACCTCTGAAATACTAAAAAACTTAAAATCAAAAGAAATAATAATATTAACAGGATTGAGAAGAGTAGGCAAAACAACAATAGTCCTGCAAATAATAAAGAGTTTAATAGAAACTAAAGTTAAGCCAGAAGACATATTATTTGTCAGATTAGACACATTTAATCTTCTTGAATTTAGCATCCATCAACTCATAGAAGAATACAGAAAAATACATAAAAAAGCCTCATCAGATTTCATTTACTTATTTCTCGACGAAGTTTCAACAAGAGATAATTTTGAAGATGAATTAAAAAGCTTATATGACAACGAAAATATGAAAGTAATATGCTCATCTTCAATCGCCACATTAATGAGAGACAAAAAAGCCAAACTTACAGGAAGAACAAAAACAATTGAAGTAATGCCCTTAGATTTTCAAGAATTTTTAGAGTTTAAAGAAGCAAAAATATCTAAATCAGACACGGCGAAATTAGAAAGCTATTTCAGAGATTATTTGAGAATAGGAGGAATCCCTCATTATGTTCTTACAGAAGACAAAACTTATCTAAATGAACTAGTAGAAAGCATAATTTACAAAGATATAATTGCTTATCACAAAATAACTGCTGAAAAAACAATCAAAGAATTATTTATCCTGCTATGTCAAAGAGTAGGCAAACCAATGAGCTATAATAAAATTGCAGAAATATTAAAAATTTCTGTAGACAGTGTAAAGAGATACATTGGATATTTTGAAAAAGCATATTTATTCTATGTAGTAGACAGATATTCTAAATCTTTAAACGAAAAAATAACATCTCCAAAAAAGGTTTACATTGGAGATGTTGGAATTAAAAACTCAATAACAGGATTTAAAGACTTGGGTAGCAGTTATGAAAATTTAGTCTTTTTAAGCATAAAAGATAAAAATCCAGCATATTATTTAGAAAACACTTATGAAATTGATTTTATCACAAAAGATAGTCTAATTGAAGCAAAATATAATTCTGAATTAAATAAAAATCAAAAAGAATTATTTGATTCCATAAAATCCAAGAACAAAATTATAGCTAACGGATACTCTTTCTTTGTTTAACTTTATCCCACAAAGGCTAAAATTCTAAAAATACAGAAAACCCCAAGCAATTTACCAAGAAAAATTAAATAATTTAAAAGAACTCAGAAAGTCCATTCTGCAAAAAGCTTTTAATGGTGAATTAACCTAGAATTAACATGGATGAAAGACATAATAGGCTTATTGTTTTTCAAAATAAAAATATCCGAAGAATTTGGTTTAAAGAGGATTGGTATTATTCAATAATAGATGTGATTGGTGCTTTAACTGATAGCATTAACTCTAGAGATTATTGGTATAAAATGAAAATAAGAATGAGTAATGAGGATAAAACTGAACTGTCGACAATTTGTCTACAGTTGAAATTACTTGCCGATGATGGAAAATTAAGAGAAACTGATTGTGCTAATACTGAAGGAATCTTTCGTATCATCCAGTCTATTCCTTCTCCTAAAGCAGAACCATTCAAAAGATGGCTCGCAAAAGTCGGAAAAGATAGGATTGATGAAATTGAAAATCCAGAACTTGCACAAGAAAGAATGAAATCTCTTTATGAACAGAAAGGCTATTCAAATGATTGGATAGATAAAAGATTAAGAAGCATAGCAATCAGACAAAATTTGACAGATGAATGGAAAGAAAGAGGGATTACAAAACAAGAAGATTTTGCAATTCTTACTGCTGAAATATCAAAAGCAACTTTTGGACTTACACCTAGCGAATATAAAAATCATAAAAATTTACCTAAAAAATCAAAGATAAATTTAAGAGATCATATGGATGATTTAGAATTAATTTTTACAATGCTCGGGGAAAGAGTTACTACAGAAATCTCTCAAAAAGAAAAACCAGCAGTTTTTGCTAAAATAAAAAACGTTGCTGGGAGAGGTGGTGCAGTTGCTGGTGTTGCTAGAGAAAAAGCTGAAAAAGAATTAGGTAGAAGTGTTGTAACAAATCAGAATTATTTAGATAAAAATAAAGAGCTTGAGAATAAAAAATAAACTATAAAATTTCAAAAAAAGCCACTTCATCCCAAAAAGAATAAAGCAAAAATCCTCGATTAAAGCGAAAGATTTAAATAGTATACTCTAAAGTATACTACTATGGAATATACTAATTGATATGGCAGAAAAAGAATTTAAGAATAGGGTAAGAGAGCTGAAGCTTTTGAATGAGTTGTATAAAAAAAATGCCTCTAAACTCATTATCTTATATGGACGCAGACGCGTGGGCAAAACTGAGCTCCTTAAAGAATTTCTTAAAAGCCATAATGGACTTTATATTCTGGCTAGACAAGAATCTGAAGCAGAACAGCTAAAAAAAATAAGTTCACAGATAGCAGAATACTACAAAGACAACGTCATCATGCTTAACCCATTTGCTAATTGGGACTCCATTTTTCAGTATTTATCTGAAAAACCACGAATTCCTATTGTTTTTGACGAGTTCCCTTATATTATCCAATCATCTGAAAAAGTAACAGGAATTTTACAAGATTATTGGGATAACAAACTTTCCCAAAATAACACGTTTCTGATTCTCTGTGGATCTTCTATAACTATGATGGAACGATTGTTAGGAGAGAAAAGTCCGCTCTATGGAAGAAGAACAGAACAAATACTGCTTGAACCTTTAAAATTTAATGATGCTTGTTTATTCTTTCCAGAGTCCTTGAAATTCAAAGATAAAGTGTTGAATTATGCTGTTCTAGGAGGCATGCCTGCATACCTGTTAGAATTTGACTTTAAAAAAAATTTAAGAGAAAATATCATTGAAAACATCGTCCAAAAAAATAAGTTTCTGTATCAAGATGTTCTTTTTACATTGCGAGAAGAACTTAAAGAGCCAAGAAATTATTTTTCCATCCTATATTCAATTGCTAAAGGAAATAGCAGGGCTGGACATATCGTAAATGATACTGGGCTAGATAAATCATTCATTAATAAGTATCTGGGAGTATTAATTGATCTTCAACTTGTTGAAAGAAGAGTTCCCATTACTGAGAAAAACCATGCTCGATCGAGAAACGGCATTTATCTATTAAAAGATAACTTCTTCAAATTTTGGTTTAAGTTTGTATTTGAAAACCAAGAATATGTTGAACAAGAAAAACAAGAAAAACTTGTCGATGAAAAGATTTTGCATGAAATCAACAGTTTTGCTGGAAGAATATTTGAAGAAGTCGCATTATCTCAGATGATTCAAAGCAATAAATATAAAGATTACCTGTTTGGCAGATGGTGGGATAAAAATTTAGAAGTAGATATTGTTGGAATAGATAGATCAAATAAAAAACTGTTAATCGGGGAAGTCAAATTTAAAAAGCTTGTAAAATCGGAAATTAATGAAATAAAAAAAGGTTTAAAAGAAAAAGCTCAAAAAATAAATATATTTGGATTCAAACAAGATTTTGTAATAATTTGTTTAGATTCAGATTTTGAAGATTCTGAAGTTGAAATTATTAAATTAGATAAATCCATTAACTTAAAATAACAAACTTTATCCCAAAAAGGATAAAGCAAAAAGAAAAATAAAAAAATAAAAAACTCGTTAATTTTAATTAACGGAATATCTCAATGCCCAATTCAGACATTTCTGACCTATTGCCTTGTCGACGCGAATCAACTGAAGGAGCTATTTCTTTTCCAAGCACATAAGGTGACTTAACACCAGTCATTATTGTAATGACTCGCACTTTGGAACCGAATTCCTTATTGATGCGCGCGCCAATAATCACTTGTGCCTCAGCGCTTAGATTTTCAGTAACTAAATTCCCCACTCCCGAGAATTCATCAAGCTTGAAGTCCGGTCCACATGTAATGTGAATCAAAGCTCCAGTAGCTCCACGATAATCTACATCAAGTAAAGGATGTGTCAAAGCCTGCCTTACAGCTTCTTCAACACGCATAGAACTGTCAGACTCTCCTACTCCAATAACTGCAACGTCACCGCCTTTCATAATTGCCGAAACGTCAGCATAGTCTAAGTTGATCAATGAAGGCAAAGTAATAGTCTCCACTATACCTTTTATCATTGTACTTACTAGCTCGTTCGCAACTGCGAAAGCTTGTTCCATTGGCAAGTTACCCGCAATATCTACAAGTCTGTTGTTATCAATCACTATTACAGTGTCAACAACCTCTCTAAGTTCCTGCAATCCAAATTCTGCCTTATCAATTCGTGCTTTCTCACATTCGAAAGGCATTGTTACGACCGCAATAACGACCGCACCAGCCTCCTTTGCAAGTTGTCCAACAACAGGCGCCGCGCCAGTTCCGGTGCCACCGCCCATGCCCGCACAAATGAAAACCATATCAGCATTACTGACAGATTTCTTCAATTCCGAGACAGATTCTTTTGCTGCTTCTCTACCCTTCTGAGGATATCCTCCACAACCAAGTCCGCGAGTCAATTCCTTACCAATAAGGATTTTCTCATCAGCTTTAGTTATGCTCAAGTGAAGCGCGTCAGTGTTAATGCCATAAATGTTTGCTCCATTAATCCCTTTGTTAAATAACCAAGTGATTGTGTTACAACCAGCGCCACCAGTGCCAAATACTTTGATGTTAGCCTTTCCGGCTCGAAGTTCATCAAAATTAATACTGTGTGTCGAGGCATTAGCAATTGCTTCTTTTGCAAAATCAAGAACCATTTTTCTTTTTTTTCATACCTCCTTTCAAATAATTAAAAAACAAAGTTCGTTTGAGTTTAAATAATTGTGTATGCCGTGAGCTTATGTTTTAGTGACATAATAAAGGCAACAAAAAAGTAGTTTAAGCCGAGAATCTTAGAAAAATAACTAAAAATGTACGAAATATTTACATTAAACAAGAAAACTGAAAATGATGTAGAAAGATATATCCGATTAAGACAAGATATTCCAGAAAAGTTAAATCGATTAAAACAAAATCCAAGAAAAGCAAATGGAGCTCATCAATTGCATGGAAAACTAAAAGGCAAATGGGCTTGTTGGCTTGGCTCAAATATAAGAACGATTTATTTAATCGATGAATCTATAAAAGAGATATTAATCCTAGCCATAGGAACTCACAAAATCTATTAATATTTTAATTTATACTTAATTCCTTTCTTAAGATTTCTCTCACTCGCTCTAATCTGAGCCATCATATCTTTATCTTCAAGTATCTCTTTTTCCTCAAGTCTGCGTATCTTATCACGAATAGACTCACGAATAAATTCAGTTTTAGTCATATAATTATGTCTCTTCATTACTTTCTCAATTGCATGAAGAAAACCAGTTTCTAACTTCAGACTAATGTTTTCCATATACTACTAAATACTACTTAGTAGTATTTAAAATTAACTATTTCAAACACTTAATAACATCTGCTTTTGTAATAACCCCAATCAATTTTCCAGCCTCTTTCACAAGCAGAATGGAATAAAATTTAAGCAGTTGAACAATCATCTCAAGCTTAGCATGTTTATCAATAATCGGAGGGCTTTCAGTCATAATTTCAAAGACTTTTTTATTTCCAATCTCTTCAACGCCCGCACTCAAAATAGAACTTTCACTAACTAAACCGACAACATTACCGCGTTCAACAACAGGCACCTGCGAAATACCTTTAGAATTAATAATATCAATTACATCTAAAACAAAATCATTCTTTCCAACAGAGATAACTTTAGAATTCATAATCTCTCCAGCTTCTTTCTCATCTCTTTTAGTCAAATGCATGATTTTATCTTCAATTTTCTTAACATAACTGTAAGTAGGATCAAGTTTCCCACTCTCAATCTTGGCAACCATCGATTGACTAATTTCAAGTTCTTTAGCCAGCTTATGTTGCGTCATATCAAGCTGTTTACGTATTTTACGCAATTGAGTTATATCAAAAACCATAGAAAATAATATTTTAGAAGATATATAAATATTCCGATAGGAATAATTTAATCAGGATTTTATTTATAGACATAAAAACAGCAATACTTATGACAAACGAAGAAAAAACCGAAAAGATGAAAAGTCTTTTAGACTTAATTGCAAATTCAGGCCCGAGTGATTCGGAAAGAGTGCAAATAGATGAAATAGCTAGGCAACTTGGAAGAAGTGAATTAAGTAAAGCATATTTTTCAATAAGTGGTAAAATCATAAAACTTCAACATTTAGAAAGATGCATAGAAGCATCCATCATAAGATTATATGGAGGGGAAAGTGGACCAAACCACCATTGCCCAAGCTATTAAAATGACATCTAAAATAAGAATTTCAGCAGAAGAATTTTTAGGAAAAATCTTAGTTGGCGAAAGAGATTTTCGCAATATAGAATTAAAACAAGGAACAAGACTTTCTGATAATCCTATGTATAAAGCTACTAGAGATTACCTAGTTAAGTTAGGTACTGAATTAAAACAAAGCCCAGTAAACTTATCACATTCTAATCTTGGCTACGTAAGATTTAATCATCTATATTTGCCTTATGTAATAGCTGAAGGAACTTGTTTTAGTAAGTCACAACTCTGGTGTGCAGATTTATCACATGGAAATTTTAGGGATGCTCGTTTTAGAGGAGCTAATCTTAGAAGAACTAATTTTAAAGGAGCAAATCTAAGCAGAGCAAATTTATATGAAGCAGAACTAACCGGAGCTGCATTAATTGATACAGACTTAACTAGCTCTAATCTAGCCAGAGCTAATTTGTATAAAGCAAATATTTCCAGAGCAAATTTAACTGATGCACTCTTTAATGAAGATTCTCTAAAAGAGTCCATATCGTTAGGTAATATAAAATGACAAATGAAAAATCTTTAACAGATAGATGCAATCCAGAAATAAAAAAATTTGATTTTTCTAGGACTGAAACTGAATTGGATTTCCTAAGGCAGCTACAAAATTATCTAAATATTAAATTCTTTCCTAGTCAAAAGGATACTATTGATAGAATAGCAAGTGAAGAACTTGTAGACTGTGTTGAAAAAGGATGTCATAAAATAAGACTTGAAAATATCTTATCATTTTCGGAGTTTTTTTATGACCACCTACATAAAGATTTCGTTCCTATGGCTCTTGAAAAAACAACTCTAGCTAAAGTTTATGAAAGAATGGCAGATCCCCACACCTTTGGAGAATGGAAAGCAGTAGAAATAAGCAGTAAAAAAATTCTTAATCCAAACTATCGTATTCCTAATTCATTTGCCGCAGCCTTACTTAGAACTGCGGGATGTTGGCCAGAACGGTTTATTTATGAAAAAGAATATGAAGACAGATTTATATTTGATTCACCTGGCTATGAAGAAAATATAGATATTGTGAAAAGATTTCAAAAACTTACAAGAATTAAACCTGTAGAGGTCATTATGCCAAATAAACTCATTAATTTGTTTGAATCTATCAAAAAAGTAGTTAGAGGCAATGTAGCAGATAACCTTAGACAGATATATGGTAGTAGGTTAAATTAAAATGACAATCAAAGAAATACGAATAAAAATTAGACATAATAATATCTCTTTAATAGGAAGAGTTTTAGCATATCATGGTAGAGGAATTCCTAGCTTTAAAGTAAGGCTAGACTCTCCATTTCAATGCGATGGTAGAGGGGCAAGTTATGGGTTTGCATCAGCTATGTCTGGCGACTATATGTGCAAACAAAATGGCCAGTTAACAACAAGGGCACGCAAATTAGCAGAAGGTTTTCTTATTGAAGCGTATGAAGGAGCGTTGAGATCCAAAAATGACTAAAATAACATACTTCACATCCGAATCAGTTACGGAAGGACATCCAGATAAAATATGTGACCAAATTAGCGATGCAATTCTAGATGCAATGTTGAGCCAAGATAAAGAAAGCCGTTGTGCAGCAGAATGCCTAATAACCAAAAACCTAATTCACATAGCTGGAGAAGTAAAAACTACAGCTAAAATAAATATTGAAGAAATAGCCAGAC
>Ga0209542_10017965_pt1 | contig 11505 bp, 11 predicted proteins | sample RifCSPhighO2_01_FD_184028 | JGI IMG/M metagenome (GOLD analysis project Ga0209542, IMG submission 184028) | Soil microbial communities from Rifle, Colorado - Rifle CSP2_plank highO2_0.1 (SPAdes) (version 2) | ecosystem: Environmental > Terrestrial > Deep subsurface > Rock core/Sediment ...
TTTTCCCCGGCTCTTCGCGTGCGCGCGCGAGCGCGGTTTGGAGCGCGTCCGGGTACGTACGCCGCACCGCGAGCTCGGCCGCGCGTTCGTATATTGCCTGCTCTCCGATTTCTTTTTTTACTATTTCATACGGCGCCTTTCCTTTTCGAAATCCTTCGAAATCGCGTTCCTCGGAGATGAGCGTTGCGGCCCGCTTTGCGTGCGCCTCAAATTCCTCGAAAGGCACCGTGACCGAAAATTCGATTTGTGATTTATGAACGGGGGAGACAGTAATATCCATGATTCTCGTGGTTTAGAATGATTATTAAACTTCTGAAGTCCGACTTCAGAAGTTTACTTCAGAAGTTTAGAGTAACGGCGTTCGGACAATGAGAAGAGCGACGATATTCACGATTTTTATCATCGGGTTTATCGCGGGACCCGCAGTGTCTTTATACGGGTCGCCTACGGTGTCTCCGGTGATAGCCGCTTGGTGCGCGGAAGATTTTTTTCCTCCGTAATTTCCTTCTTCAATATACTTTTTTGCGTTGTCCCACGCCGCACCCCCGGACGTCATTGAGATTGCGACAAAAAGTCCGGTGATTATGGATCCCATCAAAAGACCGCCTAAGGCCTCTGCGGCGTGGCCGCGGAGGAGGACAACCAAAAGAATCGGAATTGCGACGGGGATGAGCGCCGGGAGAATCATTTCGCGGATCGCGGCTTTGGTGACGATGTCAACCGCGCGATCATATTCCGGTTTTGCCGTCCCTTCCATGATGCCCGCAATTTCTCTGAATTGGCGTCTGACTTCATCAACGACTTTTTGCGCGGTTTTCCCGACCGCGCGCATGGCAATCGAACTGACAAGATAGGGCATCATCCCGCCGACAAAAAGCCCGACGATGACGTAGGGATCGGACAAGTCAAAAAATACCGCTTTGCCAAAGTTTTTGAGCTCTTCAGTGTAGGATGCAAAGAGAACAAGTGCGGCAAGGCCGGCGGAGGCAATGGCGTACCCTTTGGTAACCGCTTTTGTCGTGTTCCCGACGGCGTCCAGCGGATCAGTGACATCGCGTACCGAGTCGGGAAGCCCGGCCATCTCGGCAATGCCGCCGGCGTTGTCTGTGATGGGACCGAACGCGTCGATCGCGACAATGATTCCCGCCATTGCAAGCATGGTCATCGCGGCAAGCGCGATGCCGTATATCCCCGCTGCGATAAATGCGGCAAGCATGCCCGCGGAGATGATGATAATGGGGAGAGATGTTGCCTCAAGCGAGAACGCAAGCCCCATGATAATATTCGTGCCGTGTCCGGAAAGTGAGGACTTCGCAATCGATTGGACTGGTCGGAAGCGTTTCGAGGTATAATATTCGGTTGCAATCATCATGAGCGCCGTTACGGCAAGTCCCATGACGGACGCCGTATAGTAGGGATTTACGAGTTCGCGCTCATCCGCGAGGACAATTGCAAAAGTGAACCATAAAAATATCGCAGTAACTCCGGCGGATGCGATGAGTCCTCGATAGAGACCCCCCATAATTTTTGTTTTGTCCGATACGCGGACTGCAAACGTTCCGATGATTGACGCAAGGATTGTAACGCCGCCGATCAAAAGCGGCAGGAGGACGGCGATTTCTTTTCCCGGATACAAGAGTGAGCCCAAGAGCATCGCCGCAATCGCGGTGACGGCGTACGTCTCAAAAAGGTCTGCGGCCATGCCCGCGCAGTCGCCGACGTTGTCGCCCACATTGTCTGCGATAACCGCGGGGTTTCGGGGATCGTCTTCGGGAATTCCCGCTTCCGCTTTTCCTACGAGATCAGCTCCGACGTCCGCGGCTTTTGTATAAATTCCGCCGCCGAGGCGCGCGAATACGGACACCAAGGATCCGCCGAATGCAAGGCCGATAAGAGAAGAGGCGTCCCGGGTGAAATAATAAAATACGCTTACCGAAAGAAGTCCGAGCCCGACAACAAGAAATCCCGTTACTGAACCTCCCAAAAATGCGACCCGGAATGCCTTCGGAAGTCCGACTTTCGCGGCCTCGGTCGTGCGCACATTCGTATCAACGGCCGCCATCATGCCAAGATACCCGGCCAAGAGTGACGCGCCAGCTCCCGCAAGAAATCCGACGGAGGTCGAAACATCGAATATCCACCAGATTACGGAGCCGAGAACGATGGCGACAATCGCGACCGTCATGTTTTGGCGCCGCAAATATGCGCGGGAGCCGGCTTTAATCGCTTCCCATACTTCGATTTGTTTTCCGCTGCCCGTCGGATATTTCTTTACGAGGAAGATTAAAAATCCTGCGAACGCGATTGAAATGAGGGACGCAATAATGGGAAAAAGAATCATACAAAATTGTTATGGGATAATAGACCTGTTGCGAAATAAGCTTTTGAGATAATTTCTTCAAATTTTGAGCGAAAAGGGCGAAGAGGAATGAAGGCGTAATGGCTGAATTACGGCGAATTCCGATGAGCCCTTTGCAGCCAAAATTTGGAAAAATTAGCCAGAATGTTATTTCGCAACAGGTCTAACGAATTCTTCGTCTGATTCCGCTTTTCTAGTTTCGAGTCCTTCGATAAGTTCTGCGGGATTTTGTTCTTCAGTGGTTTCTTCCGACAATTCTTTTTGTACTTCGTCTTTTCTATCCGATCGAACGTCGATTTTCCACCCCGTGAGTTTTGCGGCAAGCCGGACATTTTGTCCGCCCTTGCCGATTGCAAGAGAAAGCTGGTCGTCCGGCACGATTGCGCGGGCTTCCCGCTTTCGCTCATCCGTATGGACGTCAATTACTTTCGCCGGAGAGAGAGCGTTTGCGATAAATCGTTTTGGATCATCGGACCACTCGATGATGTCGATTTTTTCTCCACCGATTTCCGAAATCACGGTCATCACTCGGACTCCTTTTTGTCCGACAAGCGCGCCAACCGGGTCAACGCCGCCTTCATGCGAAACCGCGGCGATTTTTGAGCGGGATCCTGCTTCCCGGGCGATTGCTTTTATCTCAACCGCTCCGGTCGCGATCTCCGGCACCTCGATTTCGAAAAGCTTTTTCAAGAGCCGTGGGTGGGCACGCGAAAGGAATATTCCCGATCCCCGCGGGTTTTTTTCAACGAGGGAAATAAGCGTTTTAATGCGTTCCCCGATCCGTAAGCGTTCCATCGAGATTTGTTCCTCGGGCGGCATGATGCCGACCGTCCTTCCTATATCTATATAGGCATTTCGGCCTTCGAGGCGCTGGACTATTCCAGAAACGATCTCGCCTTCCCGCGATTTGAATTCATTGAATATCGCCTCCCGCTCTGCCTCGCGGATCCGTTGAATGATGACTTGTTTTGCCGTCTGTGCCGCGATCCTGCCGTATTCGTATACCGGCTCTTCCGGAAGAGCGAACTCGATTTCGTCTTCCACCTTCGCGTCGCGCTTTAGCTTCTCTGCTTCTTCGAGCATGATGTGTTTTTCCGGGTTGAAGCGGATTCTCTTGACGCCCCCGACTCCTTCGATACCGGCGTCTTCCAGGTCGCCGTCATCCTTTTTCGTTCGGTCGCGTAGTCCTTCGGCGAGCTCGCCCGCCTCGCGTTTCTGTTCCTCTTCGATGACCTCTTCCTCGGATTTGATCATCGACTCGTCGACGACAATCTTAATTTGCCGGAATGATACTTTTCCGGTTGATGCATTGAGTAGGGCGCGCACGATCTGGCCTCTGCGGCCGTAGTCGCGTTTGTAGGCCGCCGCGAGAGCCGCTTCGATCGTCTCGATGATCGCCTCTTTGGCGATTCCTTTTTCGTCTGCGAGCTGTTCGATTGACTGGGTGAATGCTTTGAGATCCACAGTACAAAAATCCTAAATGTTAAATCACAAATCCCAAACAAATTCTAAATTCAAATGTTCGAAATCCTAAACACGTTGGGGTGCTTGGAATTTGGATTTTTTAAATAAAGAGGTCCGTTTCCACGGACCGATTCAAACCGTATTCAGTATACCCGTACTAGCACGTTCCTGTCAAGGACTTTGTATGGTATACTGGAAGGAACGCCGCATACATCCATGGCAAGCGCACCTCACGAACAAAAGATATTTCACTATTTTAATCTGTTTTCGGAATGCGGACGTTTTGGGCTCCACTGGTGGCAGTGTCCTCCGTTTTTGTTCATTGCGATGGGGATTCTCTCAATTACCACTATGGTCGTAACCGCGGTTCTCACAACATGGTATTTCGAGGATCCGGAGATCCCGACCGTCGTCGCCGTTTCGTTCGTGGCGGGACTTTTCTTGATTATCGGCAATCTCATTATCCAGGGTTTTGAGAAGATCGCGCAGGCAAACAGAATGAAGACGGAATTCATTTCAATCGCTTCCCATCAGCTTCGGACTCCTTTGTCGGTATTCAAATGGACGCTTGATCTTATGGTGCGGGATATTTCGGACGCCGAGAAAAAGACGGGCATTCATCAGCAGGAGTTCGAGCGGCTCGTAGGAGCACTCACGGATTCGACCGAGAGAATGGCGCGGATGGTAAACGCGCTTCTCGACGTTTCGAGGATTGAGGCGGGCACGATCGTTTTTGACGTGCAGCCGTTTTCACTTCTAGATCTTACGCAGCAAGAAGTTGGAAATTTCCGCGAGCTTGCCGACGGGGCGAAAGTAAAGATTAATTTTGATGCTCCATCCGCGGTACGGCCCGTTAAGGCGGATAAGCTTCGGGTGATTATGGTTATTCAAAATCTTCTTGATAACGCGATGCGCTATACGCCAGGAGAAGGAACGATCACTGTTCGTATTGAGGACTCCGGCGGGCCTTCTGTCGCATGGAGCGTGTCAGACCAGGGGCTCGGGATACCGAAGATCGAGCAGACGCGCATATTCGGGAAATTTTTCCGCGCTGACAACGTGAAGCGGGAGAAAATCGTCGGCTCCGGCATCGGGCTTTACATTGCGCGATCGATTATTGAAAAGTCGGGGGGCACAATCGGGTTTGAATCCGAAGAAGGAAAAGGGTCGACGTTTTGGTTTACACTGCCCGTTGCGGTGTGATGTGGTTCCCGAAACACTTGTCAGTGTTTCCGCAATGTGAGTACTATATACGTACCAGTAATTATTTAACGTAAATATACGCGTATGAAAAAAATACTCGTTATCGAAGACGAATTAAACCTCCGCAAATCAATTGAAGAGATTTTGTCGGGCGAGGGGTATACGGTTTTTACGGCTTCCGACGGAGAGGAGGGGCTCCAGCGCGCCATTTCTGAAACCCCAGACCTTGTCCTTTTAGACCTTATTTTGCCCAAGAAAGACGGTTTTTCTGTCTTGAAGGAGCTTCGCGAAAACGAGGCGACGGCAAAGATTCCCGTCATTGTTTTGTCAAATCTCGGCGAGATGGAAGATGTAGGGCGCGTTTTGGAACTCGGCGCGAACCGGTATCTGGTGAAGACCGACTACAAGCTCGCCGAGATCGTTGAGAAGGTAAAGGAGACGCTCGATAAAAAATAGGGCTCGCTTACTGCTTTTCTTTTCGTTTTCGCGACCCGACTCGTCGGCTCCTGCGGCCGACTCGCTAAAGGGTCGGAAAAATTTTTCCTCCGACGTAATGTCGGAGGAAGCCAAGCAAATTTTTCCTCCCATTGTCGCTGAAAACAAAAAGAAAACAGTTTGCTCGCTCAAGCATGGAACTGAATGATTAATCTCCATTGTCGAGGAAAGCATATCAGCTCGCGTGAGCATGGAGCGAAAAAATTATTATCTCAAAAGCACATTGGCTCGCGAGAGCATGGAAACGGAAGATGATTGTCTCAAAAGCATATTGGTCCGCTTTAAGTACATTTAATTCGGATAACGGATAAAAGCTTTTTCGTTGTGCGTGTCGAGGAGGGACAATTGAAGGCTTTTTTGCTGGACTCAGGGTTCGTAAAGCCCGCAGACCTGAAAAAAGCTGAGGAAGAAACGAAAACCGGAAAGAAATCTTTCCGCGATGTTTTGGTTGCCAAGGGGTATATAAAAGAGGATGATCTCAGGCGTCTTGAGGCCTACATTCTCGGGATTCCGTTCGTTGACCTTTCGAAGGAAACCATTGATCCGGAGGTTTTGCAGGTTATTCCGGAGCCTATTGCACGCAAAAATAATATTATTGCGTTTAAGCGTTCGGGGAAGGATCTACAAGTCGCAATGCTCGACCCCGACGATATCCAGTCGATCGAATTTATCAGAAAAAAAACAAATCTTCGCGTTTTGGCGCGCCTGACGACGCCGGAGTCGATGAAGCATGTGCTTCAACAATATCAAAAGTCGCTCGAAGCGGAATTCGGCGAAATAATAAAAAAAGAGGCGGACGCCACGCTTGAAGTTACGCATGAAGGCAATGGAGACATCGATGCAGACGAGTTAAAAAAGCTTGCCGAGGATTTGCCGGTTGTTCGTATTGTCGATACGCTTCTTCGCCACGCAATTCTTCAGATCGCATCCGACATTCACATCGAACCTATGGAAAAAGAGGTACTCGTCCGCTACCGGATTGACGGAATTTTGCATGATGCGATGACCCTCCCGAAGCAGATTGCTCCGGGCATCGTCGCGCGCATCAAAGTTATGTCGAATCTCAAGCTCGACGAGCACCGGCTTCCCCAGGATGGGCGGTTTAAAATTGAAACGTCCGAGTATAAACTTTCTTTTCGCGTTTCCATTCTGCCGGTTTTTGAAGGTGAGAAAATCGTCATGCGTCTTTTGCCGGAAAATACCAAGGTGGTTTCTTTGGAAGAACTTGGGTTTTGGGGGGTCAATCTTGAGCGGATCCATCACGCAATCAAGCGTCCGACGGGCATACTTCTTGCAACAGGCCCGACGGGGTCCGGAAAGACAACAACGCTTTACACAATCCTTGAGATGTTGAATACCCCCGGCGTCAATATTTCAACGGTCGAGGATCCGATCGAATACATGATCTCGAGGATAAATCAGACGCAAGTTCGTCCGGATATTGGACTTACATTTGCGTCCGGACTTCGGTCGCTTCTCCGGCAGGACCCTGACATTCTCATGGTTGGCGAGATCAGGGACAACGAAACCGCGTCGCTTGCGATCAATGCAGCGCTCACCGGGCATCTCGTTCTTTCGACCCTGCACACGAATTCCGCCGCGGGGGCTTTGCCACGGCTTATCGACATGAAGATCGAGCCCTTTTTGATCGCATCAACCGTAACCGCAATCATCGCCCAGCGCTTGGTGCGCCGCGTCTGTCCGGAGCACGAGACGTACCGTCTCACCGCCGATGAGGTGAAGAATCTTGAAAAAGAAGTAAATCTGAAGCGGGTTCTTGAAATTCTCAAAGAGGATAAGATCGTTTCTTCGTCAGCGGATATTGGTGATATCGAGTGGGCGCGGCCGAAAAAGACCGAAGAATGTGCCGACGGATACAAAGGGCGTATCGGAATTCATGAAGTATTGACGGTGTCCGAATCAATCAAGGAGCTTATCATGAAAAATGCGACGTCCGATGACATTGAACGCCGCGCCCGCGAGGAAGGGATGCTCACAATGCTTGAAGAGGGATTTATCCGCGCCGCGCAGAGGACGACGACGATAGAGGAGGTGTTCCGCGTGACGAGCGAATAACCACTACGAAGGTACGAATACATACGAAAAATACGAATTATATCCTAATTACTATTCGTACATTCGTACATATTCGTAACTTCGTAGTTGTTTTTAATGTGCGAACGTTATCGCCCATACTCGTTTGACACCCGCTTTTTTGAGCGCGCGCGCGGCCTCGTCAAGCGTTGCTCCCGTTGTTTTAACGTCGTCAATGAGAATTGCAAGTTTGTATCCCTCGCTCGTGTGTGCAGAGAAAGCTCGTTCCACGTTTGTGCGCCGCGCGTCTATGTCAAGCGTCGTCTGGGGATGCGTAGGCCGCGAACGGGAAAGGAGGGATCGCAACGGAATATTGAGGATTACTCCGAGGTCTCGGGCGATCAGTTCCGATTGGTTGAATCCGCGTTCGCGCTCCCGGCGCGGGTGGAGCGGAATGGGTACGAGAACCGCGCCCGCGGGTACCGAGACACGGAAGCGCAAAAGGTAATTTCCGAGAATCTTTGCCATCACGGGCGCAAGCGAGCGGATGCGTTTGTATTTGAGAGAGTGAATGATCGAACTCGCGGGTTTCGATTGATAGGAAAACGGCGAGAAAAAGTGTGAGATCGCGGTTTTTCCCCTGCAGGGAGGGCACGTTTTCCCTGCGAGGGTGTGGTTTTTTTCCGGAGAGAATTTTTTGCAGACAATGCAGGTCGGCGGAATCGGCGTGAGGAGATTTTCGCATGAGGAGCAGAGGGGCGGCCCCTCGCTCGCGCACGAAACGCACGCATCCGGGAACAGGACATCGAGCGCAAATACTTTTGCGGCAGTGAGCCCCGTTACAACCCGGCCGAAAGGTCGGGATTCCCATTGATTTTTTTTGGTACCGCCTTCTTCTCCGATCTGAAGGGACTGGATTTCCGGTTGTAACGGGGTAAAAAACTTCATAGCCCAATTTTCCGCTGTCTTGTTTTTCCTGTCAATCTTGGGTTTCGCGCTCGGCCATCGTTTGGATTATCGCCGAAAAGTGATACAATATTTATACCGATCATGGATATCCCATCATTTATCAGAAATTTTAAAATACCGGAATTTTCTATTCCGTTTTTTGGCGGTTCGTCCCGCATCGTGGGAATTGATATCGGCGTGTACTCTGTGAAAGTGGCTGAGCTCGAGGCGGATCGTGGCCGCGCGGTTTTGAAGACGTACGGCGAACTTCTTGGTAAAACATATTTGAAAGAAGGCGGCGGCGGCGGCGGCGGATTTCTGCAGTACCACGACGATGAAATTCTTCAGATTCTCACAGAGGTTTTGCGGGCGTCGAACGTGCGCGCGAAAGACGCCGTTGTCGGCATTCCGTCTGCGGCATCGTTCGTGACAACACTTATGATGCCTCGTCTTCCAAAATCGGAGCTCGAGCAGGCGATTCCTTTTGAGGCGAGAAAATATATTCCCGTTCCGATAAAAGATGTGCTTCTTGACTGGCAGATTCTTGAGGGAACGGGGGCGGGTGAAGAAATTGAAATTCTTCTCGTCGCCGTTCCCAAGGACATTCTGGAACGTATAACGAAAATAGTGGAGCGCGCGGGGCTCCGTCTTCGCGGAATGGAAATTGAGTCATTCAGCATTATGCGTTCGGTTCTCAAAAATGAGTTTATTCCGATTTCGATTGTTCACATCGGGCATCAGTCGAGTACGGTTTTGATCGCCGATAACGGAGAACTTCGCGTGTCCCACAATATCATGCGCGGATCGCACGAGTGGACGCGCGCGCTCGAGCGGGGGCTCGGAGTTTCGAATGAGCGCGCCGAAGAAATGAAAAAGGAGGTCGGACTTTCCGATCGTGTTGAGGAGCGCGAGATATCGGCGGTGGTCTCCCCGCTTGTTGATGCGTTTTTTCTCGATATCGACCGCATTTTTTCTTTTTATCACAGGAAAACGGGACGGCGGGTCCAGAAGCTTGAATTTTCCGGAAGCGGGGCGAGCATGAAGGGGATTATCGAAGCGGCGGTTTCTCATTTTGAAATAGAGACGAAACGCGCAAACCCTTTTGTCAAAGTGGTGACGCCGCCAGAGATGGAGGGCGTGCTCTCCGAAATCGGGCCATCGTTTGTCGTTGCGGTCGGGCTTGCGCTTCGGGAGATCGCAACGCGTTGATTTTACAGCCACTACGAAGGTACGATACAACTACGAAGTTACGAATATGTACGAACGTACGAATATTAATTAGGATATGATTCGTATTTTTCGTATATATTCGTAACTTCGTAGTTGTATAGGTGTGTAAAACCCATTTCGCATTCACGGTTCACCAGCATATAATATAAACATGCAAAGGATTATTCCCCGCGAGTTCGGCCAAAAAAATCCTTCCGAGAATACCCCGGGCGCTAATTCACTTTTTTTTATGGGCGGGATTCTGGTATTTTTTCTTGTTGTGCTTGCGGGTGTCTTGTTTTTCTTTTTGATCCGTTCCGAAAAAGGGAAGCAGGAGAGTTTTCGGAGTGAGATTCAGCAGAAAAGAGACGAGCTTCGTGCGTCGGAAGTTGTTGAGCAGGCGGTTGATCTTGAAGCGCGGCTTGCCTCTATGCGACAGATCCTCGACGGGCACGTGTTCGGTACGAACGCTATTCGTCTTATGGAGAACGTTGTCCACCCGCGGGTCCGGTTCGGCGGATTTTCATTCTCCGCGGGGAAGCGCACGGTTTCAACTTCTGCAACGGCAAAAGGGTTTTCCGCCGTAACTCAGCAGATCGAAATTTTGAAGAGAGATTCGAATATCGAGCGGGTTGATTTTGGCGGATTGAGCGTCGACGAAAAAGGGGAGGTCGCTTTTTCCCTTAGCATTACGTTTACGCCTGCGTTTGCGACAACACTTTTGGGATCTAATTTCGGCCTTTCGGTTTCGCCGTCGCGCGGATCTCCTGCGACTTCAACTCCGTCGGGAGTCATCCCCGAATAATTTGTAATCTGAATTTCATGCCTCGAATCCTCCTTACGTTAATTTTTTTCCTTGGTGCAATCGGCGGCGCAATTTTTTACGTTTTGCCCCAGTCGAACATTTATATGGCACTGCGCTCGGACACCGGCGCGCTTGAGCGCATTTCACAAGAGCTCGACGGCGCAGGGGAAACGCGCGATCTTTTGCGGGATAAAATAAAGAGCGTCTCCAAGGCGGATCTGGAGCGTGTTGAGCTTGTGCTTCCGAAAGGGTCCGAGAGGGAAGATCTGATTCGCGTCATTGATTATTACGGTGCAGAGAACGGCGTTGCCATCAAGTCGATTGCACTCGCCGACCAAGGGGGTGTCGAGGCATCGCGATCTGGAGCCGATCTTAGCGTTCCGCGCCCGGGTGGCGCGCCGGAGGCGGCAGCCGTCCAGTCCCGGAAAGAAATGACGATCAATCTTGAGGGCGCCGGGAGCTACGACAATATGAAACGTTTTCTCGATCTGCTTGAAAAGCATATTCGGATTATTGATGTCGAGAGCGTAACGTTTCCCGCGATGCAGTCGCCTGCCGAGACAATCAAATTTTCAATAAAAGCAAAGACGTATTATCAATAAAACGCACGCGTATGAGCGGTAATCGTGAGATTCTCTTCATCGGAATAATTCTTATTGCGGCTTTCGTCGCGGTCTATTTCTTCTTTGGCGACTCTCTTCCTTTTGTTCCGGCAATCGGCGAGAGTCAGATTGACGCCGAATATGCAGGTGTTATTGCAGAGGTTGCGCGGCTCAAGGGAATCACGCTTGATACTGAAATTGTGAAGAGTGATAAGTTCGCGCGTTTGCTTATTCCGTCATTGCCTTCTCTTCCCGACGTGAAGCCAGGCGGCAGAAATCCCTATCTTCCGCTGTGATCCGGTAATACAACTTCGGCCATCTGTATGAGCGTGCCGCCAAAGGCGGCAGCCGAAGTTGATATACCGGGTGTGATCCAGGAAATACTG
>Ga0209542_10017966_pt1 | contig 11505 bp, 12 predicted proteins | sample RifCSPhighO2_01_FD_184028 | JGI IMG/M metagenome (GOLD analysis project Ga0209542, IMG submission 184028) | Soil microbial communities from Rifle, Colorado - Rifle CSP2_plank highO2_0.1 (SPAdes) (version 2) | ecosystem: Environmental > Terrestrial > Deep subsurface > Rock core/Sediment ...
TCGGTGAAGGAGTTAATGCTGATATAATCAGAGATTATATCAAGAAGCAAGGCAGAAAAGGAGAACAGCTTAAGCTGTTCGATTTTGTCTAAGGATGCCACGAGGTCTTGCCTCGTGGAGCTTCACTTAGATATATTTGCGAACCTAAGAAATTCTTTCAATCTGTCGGAGAACAACTTGAAAAATTTTATGATATTTTTAAAACTACTGAAAATCAGAATTTAGAATTGTTAAAGTCTGAGTATGGAAGAGTTTTGATTGAAAAGTTTTCTTCTGAATTGCGGGCTGTTCTTTCCCAGTCGCAAAATGGTGTTGAGAGAGAGGTTAAGTCAATAAGCAGAGTTGATCTTGACTCAATAATACAGCATCCAGATGAAATAGTTCCAGATAATAGAAGAGAAAGTGATTTCTTTAAGTTGAGACAGAAGATGTTTCAGAATTTGTATGAGTCAATGAATGATCTTAGTAAAATAAATGATCCTTATGAAAGACAAGATGAGGCCTTGAAAGTTGTAAAAGACTTAGTTGAGGTAAAAGATGAGATGAAAAAAATAGGAATGTCGGAGAAATTAAGGTTGTTAAGGAGCGATAAGTTAACAGATAATGAATATTATGAAGGAAAACAGCGGGAAATAGGGGAATTTTATTTTGAGAGAAAACCTGCCCCAGCAGTTAAAATTGATGATGTTATCGGAAAGAGTTTTGATAAGCCAAAATCACATCTTAATGAAATAGTAGAGACTGGCGAATTTTCACGATTAATGACATTTAGCGCTCCTTCACAAAAAGTCAAAAGCAATATCTTATTGATTGGTCCTTATGGATGCGGCAAAACTGAATTGGCAAGAGCCATTTGCGGGGATAAAAGAGTAATTGGCGCCAGTGTTAGTGTTGCAAGTACCCTTACAGCATTTATGCATGAATCTGTAAATAACGTCAAGAGAGTATACGACTCGGCTAAAGATCTTAGGACAGAAGGCAGGAATCTTAAGCCAGTGGTTTTAGTTTTAGACGAGTTTGATGGATGGTTTTCAAGAGGAGAGGGAACAGGCACAGATATCGATATGGCTCAGATTGAAAATGTTCTCCTTGAGGTGTTAGATGGAATGGGTGATTACAATGGAATTGTAACTATGGCTATGACAAACAAACCTAAATTAATTCCTGGAGGAATTATTAGAAGATTTAGATATGTTGATATTGTTGGAGAATTGTCACAAGAAGAAAGAGCTAAGATGCTTGAAGGATATTTAACAAAGAGTTTTCCAACACAAAATATCGAACAAACCCATTATTCTAAATGGGCGAATACTCTTGAAGACGCACCTGGAGATGTTGTAAGAAAAGTTGTGGATGAGATTCATTTTTCTCTTGTACCTAAATTTATTAGGGAGCATCCAAGTGAAGCAAAAAGAATAGAGAAAGTTCTATATCAAAGAGAGAATACTGCTAAAAGATTGGGTGACAAGGATGTTTCTTATATAAAATCTAGATTTGATAATTATAAGGTTTTCGTTGATGCTGTTAAGGTTGATAATGCCCTTGATAATTTACTAAAGCAGCCGCATATTAGACTGCAAATAGAAAAAGCACGAGAAGTTTATGCGGATGCACATAGACTTGTTGATGAATTGGGTGTTCAGACAGGATTTGGAATGAGGCCTAGAAGCAATCTTTTTGATCTCAAGTAGATAAAGTAAGATTATTCATTGGCTAATCTCTCCTTTTTCTCTGCGTGTCTTATTGACCGTCGCTCCGGCAATTCTCTTTGCAACTTTTAAAGATTTTCCCATTTTTAGCTCAGATTTTTTTATGTGCTCGTACTGTCTCTTTCTTTTGCTAGATTTTACTCCTTCGGGAGGCATTATCTTCCTTTTGCTAAATGCCATAGCAAAGAAACTATAAACAATATGATGAATATCCAGAAGAGCCATTTAGCAATTACCAGAGATAGACCTGCAATCAATCCAAATCCCAGCAGCGCCGCTATTATCGCGACTATCAGGAAAGATATAGACCATCCAAGTAGACCCATATCAGTTTTAGCATATATTATTATAAATAGATTTGCAGTCTTAAAATATACAGCCAAAGTTTTTATAACTTATTCACTTATTCTCCGTATGAACAGCAGTGTATTCTTGATAGGTCTTATTGTGTTGATAGCTGGTTTTTTCACCTATTTTTTTGATGGGTTGAATCAGTTTGACAAATTTTCTGTGCCTTTTATAGTTGGAGGGTTTGTTTTGCTGATTGTTGGTGCAGCATTACCTAGCGTCAGGACGACTACTGTTCATAGAGCGACCGAAGTACCTGAGAGAAGAACCAAGGTTGTGGTTAAAGAGGAGTAGATTTATTCTAGGATTGTTTCGCATTATCTTTTAACATTTCCTTTTATACCAAAGTCAAGACTAAGTGGAACTTTAACATCAATGTCTACTTTCCCATTTTCTTTATCGTACGTTCCTTTAATTTTATAATCAAAAGACAGGGGTTTAGAATAACTCCCAGATATTTGACCATCATTCATCATGATTTTTAGTTCTGCATTGAGCTTCCATCCAGCTCTCTCAATTTTGTAGGTATCATCTCTGGTTTGCTTTATTTTCCAGTCAAATTCTGACTTGTCCACATTTCCTTCTAAATTACCTTCTGCATTTTTTGAAGCCGTAAATCTTGCGCGGGTGAAGGTTAAATCGACATTGGAATCTATTGTATCTTTTGTGGTGTGTCCTGTAAGATTTGCATCAGGCCACATCGTTTTTACAACTTCTAAGTCAAGTTCAGAGTTACCATCGTACATTTTCTGCCCGACTACTCCGCATATTACTGAGGCGATACTATTCTTTGTTCTTCCTGTTTGATGATCATCAGAAAAACCTGGTAAATCAGAGTATTGTCCTGCGACAAATAATTCAAAGATGCCTCCTCCTATGACTCCTGCAACTAGTCCTGTTGCTGCTAGCGATTTTATATCGCTAAATATCGATTTTATTTTCATACTCTTTTATAGGAAGAAGAATTACTTATTTTTTATACCGTATATGTCAGGTATTTATTTATTGATGGTATTTAAATTTATCTGTTTTGTTGTCACTATGCAGTTATATTAATAGAAAGATTTAAATATGGATATTTCTGCATGTATTTATGAGATTATTTGATAATAGCCTTGTCAAAAGAGCGCTGGAAAATAAAGAGAAACCAAGAGAGTGTTTAGAAGATGATGTAATCAAGCCTATTAGTAGCACTAAGAATTGGAAAACTTCTTTGAAAGATGGATTATCAAATATTGCTTCAAGTGCTTGGAAAATTGTTAAAGATACGCCTATAGAAATTGCTTTGATTGCTGGATTAGGACTTTCTGGTGGTATATTTTATGGAGTGAGGCATGAAAATATGAGGGAAAAGCAGATTCCTCTTGCTTTCAGTGAGCATAGACAGATAGAAAAAGAAAATGAAGAGAGGGGAAACTTAGTTGGTCCAATAACTCATTTTTATGCCTTGGATAATGATATGAGGATGAAAATTTTTGAAGCTTGGAACAAATCTTGGAAGGTTGTAAGTAAAGATCAGAAAAAGGAATTTGGAAAACAGCTTGGAGAAATAATGGATTATAATAACAAAAGATTCTATTATAACTTATCTGATTTACTTGAAAGAATTCCTATCGTGGCTGATGAAGCACTTGTTAAGCTTAAACCGTTTAATATGGTCCTGCCTGAAATTAGACAATTAGACATTCATTTAGATGCCGCATGGAGCGATAGTCACTATGATCATTATCATACAGAGTATTATACTGACACTGAAACTTATACTGACTCTGACGGTAAAAGGCATTCTCGCACCGTAACTAAATCTCGTTCAGTTTATGATTATACGGATCATTCATATACTTTTAATTCTCAACAAGGCAATGCTGCGGGGAGAGGTTTAAGCAATTTATCAGCAAAGATGCCAAGAATGGAATGGCCAGAAATGTTGTTGTCTGCTTCTAAAACAAACCCTGATGGAGAAAGAGCTATTAAAGAAAGCAGAGCTCCAAAGAAAAAGGGCGAAGATTATTCAGAGAAAGAGTTGCGAGAGATAGCTAGAAAGTGGAATGTTGGGTGTGCGTACAATGTCAATCATTCTACTATTTTGGGTTCTTATAGTTCTTTAATGGCAGAGACTAGTGCTCTTAATGCATCTTTACAAACAGCACATAGTACTTCTTATAGAACTTACAGTCATTTTGATTCTGGACCAAGTGAGTTTCAGATAAATGAAAGTGCTCTAAGTAATGGCAGATCACTCGAAAAAAGTATGGGGGAAGTTTTAGATGGTCTTTATGGAACTAGAAGTGATGTGTCGAAATTGATAAATTTGATACCTCAATATGTCGAAGCTACTTCTACATCAAGTTTGGAGAAAAATGGAAGGTCAGCATCTGATATCTCGAAATTACAAAAGGAAATTCTGACTACTGCCCGTGAAGGCTATAAGCGTAGTTTTCCACAAGGTTTAGACGTTAAAGGATTCAGAGGATGGTACGTTGCTCTAATGGCTTTTTCAGGTTTGGTTGCAGGAGGACTTATAGGTCTTGGAGTAGATAAGGGAATTGATGTTCTTAGTGATAGAAACCGATATTAATCTATTATTCAACTAACTCATCAAAATCAAATTTTCTTTGTTTTTTTTTGTTTTGCCAAAACTTTAAGAATCTCTAAATCCTGTTAATTTTATGAAAGAAAAAAGGGGCTTAGTGCTTGAGAATATGCACCTGCCGTTTATCAAGCACGGGATGAAAAGGAGAGACAAAGAACTTTTTATTGAATCAGTAACTCTTGTGGTGATATACCTTTTTTCATTTGGCATTCTTTCTTTGGGAAGGGTAAGGCAGGAATTTTTTGGCATCTCCGAAGATATATTTTCAAACATTCAGATATTCAGCCTTACTTTTTTCTTTGCAGTGGCTATCACATTGATAATATACTTCTTATACAAAAAAACAGTACAATGAGCATAAATATTGATTCAAGCGGGATATTCATATATCTGTTGTATTTAGTGATACTTGCTTCTTTGCTTTCAGCGATATTTTATACAGTAAAGAGAAGGAACAGCATAAAGGATATCAAGATCAATCCCTTTGCGCCGATTTTTGGTCTTTTCTTTCTATTAGGATTATGGTTGGGAGATTTGACTAGCTTGAGCATAGCCGAACTTGGACTAAACGCCTCTGTAGGGCTTAATCCTGCACTAAGCTCTAAAGTTCCGGCAGTATTTGTCTGGTGTATATCAGTTATAGTGATGTTTTGTATTAATTATTTTTTCCTGAAAATAAATGGAAGAAAAGAAAATAAGAAAGTGTATTCTTTCAATAAGGTACTTGTCTACACTCAACTTCTTGGACTGATAGTTTTTGCAGTATCTGCTATTGCGATGGCTGTATTAGGGTATCATTCAACTTTCATGGGATTTTATATCCTGAATCTATATCATTCAACGCTTCCGCTGATAATACTTACATTATTCATACTTGTCTTAGATATTAAATAAGCGGAAGGAGCGGGTGGTAGAAAAACATCACACTTTAATGTGTTTTGTATGATTAATAATTTCCGCTATCTTTTCTATTCTTTCAAAAAATAGATTAAGCAACTCTTCTTTATCTTGAATTCTTAATACTTCCTTATATATAAATTTTTCTTGTTTGTCTATTTTTTCTAACACATTATTTTCTTCCATGACCTATAAAATTAATTAATCTTTATAAATCTCTAAGTGAGAAAATAATCTATTTTTTACTTAACTATTTAATAAATTATTTAGTTGATTATTTTTTACTTTGTTAATATATAAATTAATTCTTGTAAAAATAATTATGAGAATCAAAAATTGTAAGGAGGATAACATGAAAATACAGATTTTGGGAGTTCTAATTATTGCTTTACTTTTCGTAACACCTGTGATTGTCATGGCTTTTGATTTTGATCACGAGCCAACTGATGAAGAGAAGGCAACATTTGACCAAATACTAGAGCCAGTTATGAAAATATACAATCTTGTAAAGTATATTGCATCTGCACTTGCAGGAATTGCATTATTATTTGCAGGAGTTACTTATATGATTTCGGGAAGTGACCCTAAGAAACGAGATAATGCAAAATCAATGGGTATGTATGTAGTTATTGGTTTAATAGTAATTTGGGCAGCCCCTATGATAGTCCAGTTAATAGTTGGTTAACAATAATGGAAAAAGGCACAAAAATGGGGCTGATGGTAGTGTTAATCATATTTCTATACTATCTACCATCAGCTCATGCTCTTAATTGCACTAAATTCACGGGGGATGAAAGAATGCTCTGCGGAACAATCAACCCTCTTCCAGTTACTGAAAGCTATAAGAGGCAATTAATGAGATCAGATTTATACAATACAAATGTAATAGTGTCAAATGAGCCGATAAATCTCAGTTTAAACTTAGAAGGACAAGAGCAAATTAATCTAGACAAAGTATATGATGAAAATATTATAATTATTGGAAGTCTTCTGACTTTTATCTTTGTTAATTATTCAATTCTCTCAATTTTGACTAAATCATTTAATATAATCAAATGCCTAGCTGTGGTCTCTTAGACTTTGTTTCTTGCCTACCTGAAGCCTTTTTTAGTTATATCTCAAGTATTCTGAATGCTCCGTTACAGCCATTATTATCCTCAATTCAAGGTTTACTTTCAGCTCAAGTCAATCTAACACTATTTACGAGCCTTTGGGCAATCATGATTTACATGTTATCAATGTTCTATGCTTTGCTTATCCTTTATTCTGGCTTTTCTTTTATCATTTCTGGGTATGATGTTCAAAAGCGAGAAAGTGCAAAAGAATGGCTCAAAAATATAATTATTATGATAATCTTAGTTCAGGCATCTTTCTTTATCTATGAATTATGCACGCAAGTTTCAGCAAGTATGACGACTGCCACATTAAGTTTAGTCGGTTCAAACATATTCAATATGGCAAATGAGAGCATAGCAAATATCGGATTACAGATTGTTCTTTACCTTAGTTCTATATTTGTCTTACTAGCTACATCTTTACTATTGATTATTAGATATGGAATTGTTGCAGTAGGAGTTGTCTTGTTTCCTTTAGGCATTTTCTTATACTTCTTACTGCCTTTACGCTCTTATGGATTGTTGATTCTCAACTTTCTTGGAATTTCAATGTTTGTTACTTTCTTAGATGCAATAATTTTGGCTGGATTTGGAAGACTTATTGACGTTTCTCTGTTTTCAAATATGAAGTTTCTGGTTATTATGAGTGCGTTCGGCTTAGTTGATATTTTGATGTTCTTCTTAATGTTCTTTTCAATAATTAAATCAGCTTTTAATGTAGGAATGAAAGGAGCGTCAATTGCCACTAAAGTAGCTGCTTTTGCTTAAAATGACATACGAAATACCTCAACAGCTAGAATACAAGGAAAAAATCTTATTTGGATTAACATTTAAGCAATTGGCTTACTTGTTTGTGATTGCTCCAATTTCAATTATTATTTTCTTTAAGAGTGGTTGGAATTTATCTCTAAGAGTAGTTTTAACAGCATTATTGGGATGTTTAGGAGCAGGATTTATTTTCTTGAATCTTGATTATCATATTAAGAGCTTTATTGGTTGGTTTAGACTAAGAGAAATAAAGGAAAAAGAGAAAATCAAGTCTTTTGTAGGAATCAAAGAGATAAAAGATAATCTTATTATAAGAAACGATGGCAAAAAACTTGCAGTTTTGAAAGTAAATCCAATAAACTTTGGCATTAAGCCACAAGGCTCTCAAGAAGCTATTATAGGAGCATTTCAAAAACTGCTTAATTCACTTGATTTTTCAGTCCAGATAATAATGAATACTGAATCTTTGAATTTGGATGATTATTTTAAGGAAATTAAAGCCAAAGTGGAAGAACAAGGGCAATTCAAAGGATTATTTATCAAATATAAAGAACATTTAGAGAACCTTATATCAAAGAATGATATATTAAACAGAAATTTCTATCTCGTAATTCCAGAGAAACACGATATTAATATTCAAATTCAGCTCTGTATTAAGAAACTAGAAGATATAGGATTAAGCAGTTTACAATTAAATGACGGACAATTACAAAAGTTAGCTTGTAAGTTCTTTACAGGAGGAGAAGACAAACTTTATCCTTCAAAGATACAAAATGACCCTAATTTCATTAAAGTAGATAAGATTTTCAATAAAGTGCTTTATGCTCATGGCTATCCCAGAAATGTAGAGATTGGATTTTTGGATAAGATTGTCTCGTTATTAGGTGATTTTGACCTTTCATTGCACATTGAACCTTATGATATTGAAACCATGATGATATTTCTTAATAGAGAGTTGCAGAAACAACGTGCCGACTTATATTCTGCCCAACTCAAGGGCATTTTTAATCCAACATTGGAAATTAAATATGCTGATACTAAAGCAATTCTAGAAAACTTACAAAAAGGTAAGGAAAAGCTGTTCAATATAAGTCTATACATCAACTGTAGAGCTAATAATAAAGAAACTTTAGACCTTCTGGCTAGAAAAATAGAATCAGAGCTTAATTCTTTGCTTATCATTCCAAGATATCCTGCATTTAGGATGGCTCAGGCTTTCCAGTCTTGCGCTCCTCTAGCTCAAAACAATCTTGCCTTTAAGAGAAACGTTCCAACTGAAGCATTATCCGCATTCTTTCCTTTTACATCTTCATTCTTGCAGGCAGATATAACTGGAATTTGGCTCGGATTGAATAAAAATAATATTCCAATTGTTAAAGACATATTCAAACTTAGCAATCCTAACGGCTTTTGCCTTGCTTCTTCTGGTTCTGGAAAGAGCTACATGGCTAAGTTAATGATTGCTCGTCATTTATTGCACGGAACTAAAGTTATGGTAATTGATCCACAAGGCGAATATTCTTCTTTAGTAAATCAATTTCAAGGGCAGAGGATTGATTTAAGCAGGACTTCTCAAACAATTATCAATCCATTAGATTTAATGGGGCATGACTATCAAGAAAAAAGATTAGCTTTAATGGATTTAATGCCAATAATGTTAGGGGAGTTAAGCGAAGCACAGAAAGCATTCATTGACAGAGCATTGACAAGGGCTTATGAACAAAATGGAATCAATGAAAACCCAGACACATGGAATAACAAGCCCCCTATTCTAGAAGATGTTGTCAGAATGCTTCAAGGAATGGAAAGAAAGGCATCTCAAATGGAGCGTTCAACCATTCAAAGCCTGATTAATAGATTAAGCCTATATGTGGATGGTGTTTTCTCTTTCTTAAACAAGCAGACAAAGATTAATTTTGATAATAGATTTGTATGCTTTGACATTGGGAATTTACCTAAACAGGTTAAGCCAGTTGTCATGTTTCTTGTCCTAGATTATGTTTATATGAAAATGAAGAAGGATTTAGAAAGAAAGCTCCTAGTAATAGATGAGGCATGGTCTTTATTGTCCAGGACAGAAGATGCTTCCTACATTTTTGAGATAGTTAAGACGTGTAGAAAGTTTAATCTTGCTTTATTCTTAATTAATCAAGAAGTAGAAGGCATGTTAGCTTCTGAAGCTGGAAAATCAGTGTTAGCTAATAGTTCTTACACAATTTTAATGAGACAAAAGCCTGCTGTTATCAAAAACATTCAGGAAACATTTTATTTGAGCAATAATGAACGAATGACTCTCTTGACTGCTGCGGTTGGAGAAGGAATTTTGCTCATGGATGATGAGCATTCAGAGATAAAGATAGTCGCCTCAGATGAAGAGCATAAATATATCACCACAAAGCCTGACGAATTATTAGAACAAGGCATTAAAAAGGAGAAACACAGCACATCGACTCAGAAATTTGTTGTTAAACCTTTAGGTAAACAAATTTCTGTTAAGATTAAGGTTGACCCTGATAAACTATTCTACAAGCACAGGGATTTGAGCATTCATGATGTCAAATATCTTTTAGCAAAAGGATACAAGGAAAGCCGACAACTAAACATTCATGGGAAGAAAGAATTGTATCTCATTAAACCAAGAAGATTAGAATCTGAAGGACATTTTTTCTTAACCTATGACATAGCTGAATACATTAAGCAATTCACAGATAAGGTTTGGATTTATGAAAGCGTTAAGCCAGATGTTGTTTTTGAAGCAAATGGAAAGAGATATGCAATTGAAGTTGAAACAGGAGAAGTATTAATTACAAATAAGAGGAAATTCAATAATAAATTAAGCCAACTCAAAAAAGAATTTGGAAATAATTGGTTTTTTGTAATTACTAATAGAAACTTGTATAAAAAATACTCAAAATTTGGTCAAGCCTATACTAAAAAGAGCATTGCGAACAAAATTAAACAATTATTCAAAAATCATGAAAAATAGACTTTTTGGGACACTGGAAAAACGAGAATTTTGGGTCGAGTGGAGTAGTTTTATCGAGAATAAATATCTCTCTTTTGAGCTTTTAGGACACTCGACTAATAGGCTCTTTGCTATTTATCCCACCCTCCCAGCCCAGAGCTATGCTTGGGCATCAGTTCAAATTAATCAATTGAAAGGAGGTTTTATCTAACATGAAAAATAAAATAGAAGAAAAGCCAGAGCAAAAAGTGGTTTCTGTTGAATTAAGTGCTGTCAAGATTCAGCAATTCAATAAACAACCAGCTATTGAGGCTTCTGTAAGATTAAGTGAAGATGGCAAATGGATTGTTTCTAAGACAACCATTACTGATTTTAAGCCAGTCACTTATTTTGAGAAGGTTTTGGCTAGTAAGAAAAATTAGAACTTATGAATGGGAAAAAAGAGGTGAATTTATTTTAGCAGTTTTATATAACTCTTCCAATCTCTTGGAGTTCTTCAATGTAAATAACTCCGCAGTTTTTTCAACTATCTTCCTGCGAAAAAGATACGTATTAGCCCATTGAGCGTAACCAAACCAACCTTGTAATCTATCTATTAATTCTTTATCACTAATCATATCTTGTTCATATAAACTTAGATAATTTTTAAATTTTCTCAGAAAATAATCTCTATTTCTCTTTTTTAGTAATTTATGATTATAAAATACTCTATAGCCTAAAAAAGCAATGCCTTTTTGCAACGGGATGATATCTGACTTATCGGGGTGCAAGTCTAGTTTTATTTCTTTCAGAAAATCTATTATCTTTATTTTAAGATTTTCTAATCTTTTTTTGTTTCTATGCAATATCACAAAGTCATCAACGTATCTTATGTAATATTTAGCCTTTAATTCGTGCTTTACGAAATAATCTAGTTTTGTTAAATATACATTTGCAAAAAATTGTGAAGTGTAATTTCCTAGAGGCATTCCTTTTCCTTTAATTTCAGCATTGAAATTATTAAGTATTTTTCTAATCAGCCATATGATCTTTCCATCTTGTACCTTTCTTTTTATTATATTTATGAGAGTTTCATGGTCTACACTATCAAAATAATGTGCAATATCTGCT
>Ga0209542_10017967_pt1 | contig 11504 bp, 13 predicted proteins | sample RifCSPhighO2_01_FD_184028 | JGI IMG/M metagenome (GOLD analysis project Ga0209542, IMG submission 184028) | Soil microbial communities from Rifle, Colorado - Rifle CSP2_plank highO2_0.1 (SPAdes) (version 2) | ecosystem: Environmental > Terrestrial > Deep subsurface > Rock core/Sediment ...
TAGAACTCCTACTACATCTTTCAAGCTGATAGCCCCCATCAATCGCATTCTCATTTCCTTTGCTCCATCAAATCCCTTCACGTACCCCGCAAAGTGCCTCCGCATTTCTACTATCCCTCGCACTTCTCCTTTGTATTTTACCGCGAACTCGCAGTGTCGAAGGATATAGGGGATTTTTTCGCGAAGTGTGGAAGGGGTTCTCGCAATATTCTGTGAGCAGAATGCATCAGCAATTTCTCTTAGGAGCCAAGGATTCCCCATCGTGCCTCTCCCTACCATCACGCCGTCCAAATTCTTGAGAAGTCGGAATGCATCCTCAGAACTCTCTATATCGCCATTCCCGAGAACAGGAACGGAAATATTCTTCTTAAGCTCGTAGATTGGTTCCCAATTTGCACCCCCTGTGAACTTCTGTTTGTACGTCCTCCCATGGATTGCAAAACACGATGCTCCTGCTGCCTCAAGATTCTGGCAGAAGGGAATGAGTGTCGATGCATCATCCCAGCCAAGGCGGGTTTTTACGCTCACGGGAATCCTCACCGCGGAAACTGCTGCATGCACAAGATCCGCAGCAAGTTCCGGCCGACGGATGAGTGCTGATCCGTGGCAGGAAGAAACGACTCTAGCCGCCGGGCATCCCATGTTGATATCAATACCATCGGCACCCATTTGTTCGATGATTTTACACGAAGTGATGAAGTGCTCCCGGTCATTCCCAAAAATCTGAACGATGAACGGTCGCTCGATCGAGGGATCAAATTCCAGCATCTTGAGAGTTTTCTCTGCTCCAAAGTGCATGGCATCGGTACTTAAGAATTCTGTGTAAACAATGGCTTCTGGGGTGATTGTTTTGATGAACTGGCGGTACGAGGCATCTGTGACCCCTGCCATAGGGGCAAGTGCGACAATCGGCCGCTCTGTACTCTTCCACAAGAACATGGTGTCATTCTATGGTATAATGATGGGAAATGCAGCGAATTGCCCTCTCTCTTATCGCAGCATCACTGCTCTGGAGCAGTGTTAGCTATGCGCAGGCACCTCCTGGATCGCTTATTCCGCCTTCGGGGGTACTTGGCACCTGTAAATTTGAAACCGGTGAAATTCATTTTGACTGCATTCCGCTCTACATCGGCTACCTCATCCAGTTTTTCCTCACCTTTGCCGGGGGCTTCCTGATGTTTGGCTTGATGATTGCAGGCTACAAGTACATGTTTGGTTCCGTGACTGGAACGGGTACAGAATCAGGAAGAAAAGAGATTATCGGCAGACTTGTAGGTTTTGTCATCATGGTGCTCTCCTATCTCCTTGTGGATACACTCCTGGAGCTATTAACATAGAAACCTATGGCAGCACACAAAGAACGCCCATTCGTCACCATCAAACTCTTTGGGGAAAAGGCCCAAAAGCTTCTCGCCAATGCACGTTCCAGAATTAAGAGTGCAAAAAAATCAGAAGATAACTCCCGTCAGTTCCCGAAGGACCCTCGAGTGGATTCAGAGGCACTCACGATTGATTTCTCCATCAGTGGTGTAGTGAAGGCAGCATTTGCCATTCTTGCGGTGGTGCTCTTCGTGTACCTGAGCTACCACCTCAGGGATAAACTCTTCCTCCTCTTCTTTGCGGTATTTCTGGCAGTAGTCATTGATCCAAGTGTCAGCTTCCTTGAGCGCATGAGGATCCCCCGCGGTTTTTCCATTGTGCTCGTGTACCTCGTAGCACTCACACTCCTCCTCTTCCTCATTATTTCGCTCATTCCAATTATTGCTGATCAAATTCAATTGATGGCAAATAATTTGGGGGAGAGCATCGATAAATTTCTTGCGGATCCCACCCTTGTTTTCCCCTTTGCCAGTCCAGAGATCAATGCATCACTCAATGGAATGCTCCGGGAGTTCCTCGCTGATTTCTACACCGGTGGAATCCTCCAGAGTATGCAGCAGTTTGGACAACAATTTTCTAATGCGGCACAAGGCTCGATTCTCTTCATCGTGGATATTGCGGGATCCGTGGTGCAGTTTGTCGTAAAGTTCATCCTCGTCCTCGTTCTCTGCTTCTTCTTCCAAATTCAGAAGGAGGGGATTCTGCGATGGGCACGGGTTCTTCTCCCATACCGTTTCCGCCGGTATGCCGATGCCAAAGCGGAAGCAATTCACGCAAAACTGGCTCTGTGGATACGCGGACAGATTGTCCTCTCGTTCTCTATTGGGCTTCTTGTCTTTATTGCACTCACGATTTTGAAGATGCCCTATGCACTCACGCTCGCGGTGCTGGCATTCTTTGCAGAATTCATTCCTGTCGTGGGCCCAATTATTGCTGCTATTCCATCGATCTTCATTGCGGTGGCGCAATTTGGTTTTTTCCCTGCGCTCATTGTGGGAGTGGTGTACTACGGTATTCAATGGTGCGAGAATAATCTTCTGGTTCCGCTCATCATGCATCGTGCAGTTGGTCTATCTCCCATTGCCATCATCTTTGCGATGCTTGTAGGGATCAGCTTCCCCAAGACCATTCATCCCGTGCTTGGAGTACTCCTTGCCGTTCCCGTTGCGACAATCTTCAGCATCTTTATACAGGATTACCGGGACTGGAGAGGGGAGAATGATGATTAATAAAAAGTAAGGAAGTATGGAGGTAAGGAAGTACGACCTCCTTACTCCAATACCCCCTTACTACTTTTTATCGTTTACAGTTTCGTCTTCATCTCATTCAGAGCATCAACGAATGCTCCGAGATCTTCGGCATCGAACATGATGGTGGTTTTGCGACCGCCGCGGGATTTCTCCGAGACTTTGAAGAACTTGCCGTTCGCAGATTCTTTAAGATCGATGTAGAACGTGCGCTGTTTGGCGCGGATCGTAATGGAGTGAATCTCCTTTCCGAACCCATCACCTCCGCCGCCCGAGCGAGGCCTCTGAGGAGCATCGCCAGACATCGAGATAGCTGTTGGATCATCCTGCGAAGGAGATCCTGTTAAATCCGCCATGGGATCAAACATAAGAATTGGGGGAAGAAATATCGGTGATGTCTCCCTTTCGCCACATCCTCTTGCTCCGGGTTTTCCTTCGCCCCTCGGCCGTCCGATGCGCGTGAAAAGACACCAAAGGAAGAGTACAGGAAAACGATAATTTATTCAATAGGTGGGAAGAGAATCGCTGGCTCTCCAGTGCGCTTCCAATCCTTTTCTCCACCCCATTCTTTTTTCTTCCCAATAACGAAATCCTTCCGAAGCATTTCCTCTGCATAAGGTACTGCGAGCTGCCTACTGATATTCTGTGCGGTTTCCGGCATGAAGGGGAGAAGTGCAAGGGAGAGATGACGGAGAGCTTCTGCAATATTCGAGAGGACGACCCCCGCATCTTTGCACGCAGAGCTCCATGGCTTTTTCTCATCAATGTATCTGTTGCAATCCACGGCGATCATAATCGCGAGTTGAAGTGCCCTGGAAAAATCAAATGCATCCATCGCACCTGCGTACTCATCTTGATTCGGCGTGAGGAAATCCGGGTTCCCAGGTTTCTGAAGCGCACCGCCATCTTTCTTAAGAAGGGTAAGTACTCGATTGAGGAGGTTCCCTATATCATTCCGGAGTTTTGCATCGTAGAGCTTTTGCATGCGATCCCATGAGAAATCTCCATCGCGTCCTACTGGAATCTCATGACTCAAATAGAAGCGGAGAGGATCCACCCCATACTTCTCAATTACTTCCGCAGGCACGACGACGTTTCCAAGAGATTTACTCATCTTCTGCCCTTCGCTCGTTAAGAATCCATGGGTGAGGAGTCGATCGGGGATCCGCACTCCTGCATGTTTTAACATGGAGGGCCAGTAGAGAGCGTGGAAGCGTGCGATATCTTTTCCGATGACATGGGTGATTTCTGTCGGCCTTTCCCACCACTCTTTTTCCTCATGATCAGTAAAGTACCCAAGGCTCGAAATATAGTTCGTGAGTGCATCACACCACACATACATCGTTTGCTCGGGGTCACCAGGGACCGGAACGCCCCAGGCAAGACTGGTTTTTGGCCGTGAGAAGGAAATATCTTCCAATCCCTGATCAATGAGCGAGAGTGTTTCCTGCGCACGGAACTCAGGGGTAATGCGATATTCCTCTTTCTCCCAGTTCTCTGTGAGGAGTTTCCTCAGATTCTCCGAATCCTTACTAAGAAGAAAGAACCAGTTCTCTTCTTTTACTTCCTCTGGGGCCACCTGATGAATCGGGCACTTTCCATCCACGAGATCACGCTTTGTCATAAATCGCTCGCATCCGCTGCAGTAGAGACCAACGTAGGATTTCTTCTCCAGCATTCCTGCCTTCTTCAATTTTTTCCAGAGCTCGATCACGGTTGGCCAGTGCTTTTTTTGATCTGATGTACGGATAAAGTGATCGTAGGAAACATGCAGATTCTGGTAGAGCGTTTGGAAGAGGGGAGTGTTGCGATCCACGAGCTCCTTAGGGGAAATCCCTTCCTTCTCTGCAGTCTGTTGAATTTTGATGCCATGTTCATCTGCTCCAATGTGAAAGCGTACTTCATCCCCACGCAATCTGAACCACCGTGCTGCCACATCCGCTAATACCTTTTCCAAAACATGTCCCATGTGGGGAGCTGCATTCGGGTAATCAATTGCCGTTGTGATGTACTGTCGTTTCACTCCCGCAAAGTATAGCGATTTGTTGATCGACCTGCCTGCCGGTCGAAGCCTGCGCGAAGTCCGGCTGCGGGAGTGGGGAGAGGTTCCACGGGGTTTGTCACAGGTTCCTCCGCGGGTACCTCCTCCTTCTTTGGACCTTGATCCTTAATAATGATTGCCTCGGGTGTTACCTTGAGGATTTCACTCACAGGGAGCGGGAGGCCATTCCTAAAGAAGCGACGGGGGAAGATCCATTCAAGATCGAACGTATCCGTACGAAACTGTACGTCGTTGCAGCGGCCGATTGTACGGCCACCCTGCGTACGGATGGGCTGAGCTACAAATGTGCGTGAATCCTCGAGGTACGGTTTGAGACGGAGAAAATCAGAGATCTCTCCTACGACGTCCGAATTTCGTATATGGATCCTATTCCCCCATGACTCGATGTCTTCCACCATCAGCCCGTGGTACTGCGAAATCCCCGTTCTCTTGATGAGGAGTGCGACGATCTTCCCTCGATCCGGATCTATGATGATGTCTGCCGCTTTCCCATGGATCTGGTGATCGATGGAATCGATCACTTCCATCCCGAGAGTGGAAGAGCGGAGGAGATGCACCGAAGTACGGTATAATGAAAATCGGTCAGAGGACAGTGGATGATCTTTTATAGTTTCGGGGCGTAGCTCAGCCTGCCCCGCCGTAGCGGGATCGTCTGGTTCCGTAACACTGCCGCGAAGGCGGGTTGGCTACTGCGCGTCAGCGCAGGCTGGTACTATTCAGTCGAAATATTTGATCTTTGCAATTCCGGGGCGTAGCTCAGTTGGCTAGAGCGCCTGCTTTGGGAGCAGGAGGCCGCGAGTTCGAGTCCCGCCGCCCCGACCAATATATTGCATAGCAAAGCTCTCTGAGTGTGCATTGTAGCTCGCGGAGGGACGAGAAGTTTATCCTGAGCAGGCGAGCCCTTAGAGGGCGAGCACGTCGAAGGAAGTCCCGCCGCCCCGACCAAGAGAATTCATACTCTTTTGATCACTCATTCATTTCTTTGTTCAGAAATTCTTTCGTTAGAGGAGTTTTTCATTGGAAAAGTATTTGTTGCCTAAGGCAATATTTAATCTACACACTATTTTAAAATTACGTCAATTTTGTCGAATCGCACTATTTAGGCCTGTTTTTATGGTTTAATTGAGCTGGTTTGGGTTGACATTTAATCATAAAAATTACAGAATATAACTCTTCTTCGAGAGCCATTTCATAGATTTTTCCCTCTGGAAAGAGCTTTATCTCAAGATATTCATTCTCTGAAGAGAAGCAAAACTATGGAACTTTCCGATCTGTCAACGTTCTGGTAAAAAGAAGAAGTTTTATTCCGACTTAACTCATGTCACCAGCTTCATCATCTTCTGCCATCACTGGAGACGCGACCAAGCTTCAGCTTAATTTGCAGGATATGATTTCGGATTTGTTCCTTGTACTTACAGAAAAAGAACGAGAAGTCATTAAGAGACGCTTTTCGCTCACGGGGCAGACTCGGCAGACTTTGGAGAAAATTGGAAAACACTTTAACGTCACACGGGAACGCGTTCGACAGATCGAAAGCATTGCACTTGGGAAACTCCGCAGAACAGTCACAACCACAAAGCTCGATGAAGTAAACCAGATGGCAAAGGGGATCCTGCGAGTGAATGGCGGCGTGATGCTGGAGGATTCGCTCATTGCGGCTGTCTTAAAGCGCCTCCCCAATGCATCGAGCCTGGATGGTTTCGCTCTCAAGCTCTCACTCACGGTTGATTCTGAGCTCGAATTTAATGGGAGGAGTATCACCCTCAAGCCTTTCTGGCGGTTCACCAATTTGAGCCTCAAAGATATCCAGATCATCATTGATAGCGTGGTGAAGATCCTCCGAAGGCGGGGGAGCTGTATGCAGGAGAGCGAACTCATCTCAGCTGTACAGGCAATGAACCTCTTCCAGGATAGAAAGCCAAGCGACGAGCTCATTCTCTCGTGCCTCTTTGTGGATTCACGCTTAAAGAAGATTGAGGATGGCTGGGGACTCACGGAGTGGCGCTTCGTACGGCCACGCAGCATCCGCGATAAAGTAGAAATTATCCTCAAGAAGGAGAATAAACCACTCCACTTCGTGGATATCGCAAATAAGATCAAGGAGGCACACTTCGATCACAAGAACGTCACCATCCAAGCTGTCCATAATGAGCTCATTCGCTACCCACAGTTTGTCCTCGTTGGTCGTGGCCTCTACGCCCTCAAGGAGTGGGGCTATGAGCCGGGAACTGTTGCAGATGTTATTGAGCGGATCCTTGCGGAAAAAGGACCTCTCACAAAGAAAGAGATCATTGCAGAGGTAGGGAAGCAGCGGAACGTAAAGGTGGGAACAATCTCCCTCAACCTGCAGAAGATGCCGTACTTCGTGCGTGTTGGTCGTGCGGTGTATGACTTTGATGCAAAGAAGAAGTAAGAGTGCCCGTTGAACCGAAGCCCCCACGACTTTTTCCATTTGCCTCAGTTTCCATCCACTCTGCTGCATCCACCCTCACAAACAATCCCTGTGCGATTCGTTCGCCCTTCTCGATTGTGACTGGCTCAGTGGAAATATTCTGTACCTGCACTTTGATCTCATCCTCTGGTCCGCAGTAATCCTGATCAATGACGCCGAGTGAGTGTGGACACACTAAGGCTTTTTTCCTCGGCAGGGATGAGCGGGGGATAATGAGGAGCGTGTAGCCCTCTGGTACTTTCACAATCACATTCGAGGGCACAAGAGCAATCTTCCCCGGCTCAACAATCGTCGTCTCTCGCGTTATGAGATCAAATCCCGTTGCGCCATTTGATTCGTAGCGCGGGAGCGGAAGTGATTTATCGATCCGAGTGATTGCGACCTTCATGCATACATTGTAGCATCGTATTGATAACGCGGGGTGGAGCAGCCCGGTAGCTCGCAAGGCTCATAACCTTGAGGTCGCAGGTTCAAATCCTGCCCCCGCAACCATCTTAGAAGGACTGTCGCAGCTTCTGAATCCCCTCTGGATCAAAGAGGTACATTCGCCAGTGCTCGAGAACCGGAATTTTTTCCAGATACTGACGATAGGAGATTTCCCGCTGCTCAAGGAGCGAAAGTTCCTCTTCCTCCTCCATAATCGTTTCCGTTGGGAGATCCGTAAAAATGAGCACTTTTTCTCCCGGCTGAACGCGCCCTAAATTCTCCTTGGCGTATTTATCCCTGTATTGGTACGAGCGGTAGTAGGCAAGCTCATCTAAGTTTTCATCGATCTGCTTCCGAAGATCTTTGTTGCGTGTGGAGAGATTGCGAAGGGTGTCTTCGAAGAGGAGGTTACGGTAGAAGGAAATCGAGAGCCCAAACATCATGGCGGAAACCACGGAAAGTCCGATCAGAATCGTTATGCGTTTGCTAAAAGGAGATATTTCCTGTTGAGCCATGCTTCTAAAAGGATAGCATCTGATATTCTTCGAGCCTATGAAGATCTTCTGCTCCGGCATCGGCGGCATCGGCCTCTCTGCGTATGCGGCCTACATGAACGCATGCGGACATGAGGTCCTGGGATCAGATCAAAAGGAGAGCGATCTCCTGAGTGATCTTCGGTCGCAGGGCATAACGATTTTTCCCTCCCAGGAGACATCCAATGTACCGGATGATACGGAGCTCTTTGCCTATACCCTGGCGCTCCCTCAAGATCACCCAGAGTGGCGGAAAGCGGAAAAATTGGGAATCCGGCAGCTCACATACTTCCAGGCACTTGGAGAGCTGACGAAGGATCATTCCGTGATCGCCGTCTCGGGGACTCACGGAAAATCCTCAACAACCGCTATGGCAGCAAAGGTTCTGATTGATGCAAAACTTGATCCCTCTGTGATTCTTGGCACCAAGACGCAGGATTTGAATAATCGGAATTGGAGAAAAGGATCATGTCATGCTGAGCAGAGTCGAAGCATCTTCCTCGTCGAAGCCTGTGAGTACCACCGGTCGTTCCTCCATCTCTCTCCAAAGATTCTCCTCGTAACAAATATGACGGGAGATCACTTTGATGCATATAAGGACATGGAGGATTACCGATCTGCATTCAGAGAGCTCATAGCAAAGCTTCCTAAAGATGGACTCCTCATTACCCATGGGAGCGATCCTGCGTGCCGCGAACTCATGGAGCATGCTCCCTGTAAAACAATCGATGCCGATACGTACCCTCTCCCAAAACTCCAGATTCCAGGGAAGCACATGCAGGAGAACGCACGGCTTGTAGTAGCGCTTTCCGAGTATCTCGGTCTTAAGAATGCGGAAGAATCTCTTGCAGCGTACAGAGGGTGCTGGAGGAGGACGGAAGTGAAGGGGACATCGAAAGTCGGAGCACTCATCATTGATGATTACGGGCATCACCCAAATGAGGTGAAGGCGACACTCGAAGGACTGAGGGAAGCCTATCCCGATCGCAGGCTCGTTTGCGTCTTTCAACCGCATACCCATGATCGCGTGCTTAAACTCTACGATCTCTTCACTAAAGCCTTTAGGGCTGCAGATCTAGTAATTATTCCGAACATTTTTGCCGCACGATCGGATCGGGATCAAAAGAAAGCAGATCCGGAGAAGCTCCTTGCTGATATTGCAAAGGAATCTTCCGTAGAAGTTATCTATGGAGAATCGTTAGAAAGAACAGAAGAATTGCTTCCGGCAATTCTCCAAAAGAATGATGTTGTTGTGACAATGGGTGCGGGAGATGTTTGGAAAATTGCCGAAAAACTAATCATCAGCCGGGAGTTGTTCTAAATTCTCTCCATATACATTTTTTAAATCATTCATTGATCTTGCTAATCCTAGAGCATATTCAATATCCATTGAAGTCGTGTGAAGTAACGTCGTAATCGTGTGCATAGCAGCTTTCACTCGTACAGCATTTCTCCCATGATCAGTACCGGGCCATTTTCTAACCATATTAAAAATAAACCTTGTAACCACAGCATCAGGAAATCCCTCAACCAGAGGTTTGCTACTCATTTTGTTACAGGCTCCACATGTACCATCGTGCACTTCTCTCTCCGACCATTGAATTTAGCAACCTGCTTCTGCGAGAAGTAAACAATGCCATCGATTTGCGCATGAATCGTGTAATCCCTGCCACAGTAGGCATTCTGCCCTGCGCGGAACTCCGAACCCTTCTGGCGGATGATAATGCCCCCGGAACGCACCTTCTCCCCTCCAAAGAGCTTTACGCCATGGCGCTTGCTTCTACTATCCCGTCCATTCGTGGTAGAGCCACCGGCTTTCTTATGTGCCATAGTGGTAGTATGGAGGAGAGGAATGCCGAATTCAAGCAAAAAATACGTCATGCTGAGCGAAGTGAGCCCCAATCGGGCAAACGAAGTCGAAGCATCTCGCTCTCGAAAGAATCGATGACGCGCGACATGCTTCGACTCCATACTACGGATCCTGGACGAATCCGTAGCATTCCGCTCAGCATGACGTAATAATGTCTTTTGACCATTTGACTTCTTTTCCTGCAAAACGTACCCTTCTCCCGCTTTTTATGGCAAAGATTAAGAAAGTCCTCAAAGTTGTAAAAGTCCGCGCCATGGGTGGTGTGGCTACTCCTGCGCCTCCTCTCGGACCCGCGCTCGGTCAGGCCGGAGTGGATATCGGGGGGTTTGTGAAGCAGTTCAACGATTTAACGCAGGATCGTAAAGGCAAACTCCTCCCTGTCGTGATTACGGTCTACGACGATCGCTCCTTTACGTTCAAGGTGAAGGCACCGCCCGCTGCAACGCTCATCAAGGAGGCGATAAAGCTCGAGAAGGGGAGTAGCGAACCGAATAAAATAAAGGTTGGAACAATTAACCGAAAGCAGCTGGAGGAGATCGCCAAAGTGAAGATGGAAGATTTGAATGCAAATGATTTAGAGGCAGCAGTGCGCATTATTGCTGGCACAGCAAAGAGCCTCGGTGTTAATGTCACTGGTCTTTAGATTCCCCATTTTTTTCATGCCAAAGAAGTACAAAGAGAAAGCCGCACTCATCAAGCAGAAGGAGTACCCACTGGAAGAAGCTGTGGAGCTTCTCACTCAGGCAAGTACCACAAAATTCGATGGTACGGCCGAAGTGCACGTGCGTTTGAATGCAGATCCCGCACAGGGCGATCAACAGGTACGTGCAACGGTGACTCTCCCGCACGGTACGGGAAAAACCCTGCGTATTGCAGTGGTGGTTCCGGAAGATCGTGCAAAGGAAATGCTGGAAGCAGGTGCAGTGAAGGCGGGGGAGGAGAATCTCATCAAGGCAATTGAGAAAGGAGAACTCGATTTTGATGTTCTCGTTGCGGTTCCTTCTTCGATGAAGAGCCTTGGAAAAGTTGCAAAAACTCTGGGGCAGAAAGGACTCATGCCAAATCCAAAGGCGGGAACAGTGACTGATAATCCTGTCCAAGCGATTAAGGAACTACAGAAGGGAAAGATTGAGTTCCGCAATGATAAACAGGCAATCATCCATTCCATCTTTGGAAAGATTTCTTTTGGAAAGGAGAAGCTCACGGAAAATCTTCGCGTGCTTCTTGTTGCGGTAAAGGAGGCAAGGCCCGCCGGCATTAAGGGGGAGTACATCAAATCGATCACAATCACACCGACAATGGGCCCGAGCATTCGAGTTGCACAGGGAGGGATGTAAGATTGGTGGCCCAGACCGGGTTCGAACCGGTGACACCTCGCTCTTCAGGCGAGTGCTCTACCAGCTGAGCTACCGGGCCACGGAGAATCGTAGACTGGATTGAGCTCGCAGAGTGTAGCGGAGAAGAATGCCTTGGACAACGTCATAGCTCTTTCCCTAGACTGTAGTCCAGCTTTCCCCTTATACCTCATGAAGCG
>Ga0209542_10017968_pt1 | contig 11504 bp, 8 predicted proteins | sample RifCSPhighO2_01_FD_184028 | JGI IMG/M metagenome (GOLD analysis project Ga0209542, IMG submission 184028) | Soil microbial communities from Rifle, Colorado - Rifle CSP2_plank highO2_0.1 (SPAdes) (version 2) | ecosystem: Environmental > Terrestrial > Deep subsurface > Rock core/Sediment ...
ATTGACGTAAGCCGCCAAAAATCCATTATCCATCGTGACCGTTGCCCGGTCCGGCAGGACGAAGCCCGGATAATTCCGGAATTTTTTGATAAAACTGAAAATATAATCCCAGCGCCCGCAGTTAAGGCCCGCCGAATGTTTCCGCAATTCATAGAGGACCTCATCCATTTCAAAAGACGCCAGAATTGTTTCCACGAGTACCGTAGCTTTGATGGTTCCTTCCGGAATGCGCAGAAGTTCTTGAGCCCGCCGGAAAACATTATTCCAAAGGCGCGCTTCGTAGCGGCTTTCCATTTTCGGCAGATAGAAATACGGGCCGCTGCCTTTAGCCATCAGCGCTTTTGCGTTGTGAAAAAAATACATGGCGAAATCAAACAACGAAGCGGAAACCGGCTGGTTATCAACTAGGACATTTTTTTCCACCAGATGCCAGCCGCGCGGCCGAAACATCAGCGTAGCGGTTTTTTCATTTAACTTATATTCTTTCTCATCGGAAGAAAAGGCGATCGTGCCGCGGATTGCGTCATAAAGATTGATTTGCCCTTGGACGATGTTGTCAAATAGCGGCGATTCCGAATCTTCGGCGTCCGCCATATAGACATCGGCGCCCGAGTTGAGAGCGTTGATGACCATTTTGCGGCTACTGGCCGGGCCGGTAATTTCCACCCACCGTTTTTTAAGGTCCGGAGGAACCGGCGCCACTTTCCAGTTCCGTTTGCGGAGATTCTCGGTTTCTTTGAGAAAATCCGGCAATATGCCGCTGTCAATGCGGCGCTGGACTCGGATTCTCCTTTGCAACAACCATTCGCGCTCTCTAGAAAATTCATTTACCAGTAATGCTAAAAAAGCTAAGGCGTCTTCGGTAAGGATGCGCTGATATTCCGGTTTATAATTTCTGACCCGCACTTGATTCCACTGCATTTCCATTCTTATTCTCCTTTTTAATTTATTTGGGAATTAAAAAACTGATAGTATATTATAGATTTTTTATTTACTTGTCAAAAGTACGCAGGTTTACCAGTGAGCGTTATAAGTTATAATAAGATTTAAGATGTTTAAAAAAATCAAGCATTATTTATTGGGAAAGCCGCTGGTAACCAAGGCGGTTTCCGAGGAGCGCCTGACCAATGCGCAGGGGCTGGCCATTTTCGCTTCGGATGCCCTTTCTTCCACTGCTTACGCGACGGAGGAAATTTTATTGGTGCTGGCCGGCGGCGGATTAGCAGCCGTATTTTTTTCGGTGCCGATCGCGGTTGTTATCGGTTTATTGATTTTATTGGTTTCGTTTTCGTATCATCAGGTAATCCATGCTTATCCGCAGGGCGGGGGAGTTTATAATGTAGCACGGCGGAATCTTGGCGAATTTCCGTCCCTACTCGGCGCTTCTTCGCTTTTAGTGGACTACGTTCTGACCGCGGCGGTTTCCGTAGCTGCCGGCGTCGCCGCCATTACTTCCGCATTTCCATCGCTTTTTGCCCACCGGATATTTTTAAGCGTACTAGTGATTTTATTTTTAATGTGGATGAATTTGCGGGGAGTGCGGGAATCCGGCCGGATTTTTTCCATTCCGACCTATATTTTTATTGCTGTTTTTTTGGGAATGATCGGCTACGGCATTTGGCGGCAGCTGAGCGGCACTTTTCCAACCGTCTCTTCCGCCGGAGCGCCGCTGGAATCATTGGGGGCGATAGGAGTTTTTTTAGTGATTCGCGCTTTTGCCGCCGGGTGCACGGCAATGACCGGCATTGAAGCGATTTCTAACGGCGTCCAGGCATTCAAAGCCCCGGAATCGGAAAATGCCGCTCGCATCCTTACCAGAATGGCGGTTCTTTTAGGAATTATTTTTATCGGCATTACTCTGTTGGCGTATTGGGGGCATGCCGCTCCGGTTCAGGGCGAAACGATTGTTTCGCAAATTGCCCGCACTTTATTCGGTCGCACCCCATTTTATTTTTTAATTCAGGGCGCCACGGCTTTAATTTTACTTCTGGCAGCCAATACTCCTTTTGCCGGCTTTCCCAGAGTGGCGTCGCAACTGGCCCGGGACGGATATTTCCCGCGCCAGTTTCTTAATCTGGGATCACGGCTGGTATTCGGGAACGGAATCATTGCGCTTTCGCTTACCGCCGCGTTTCTAGTGTGGTTTTTTAACGGCGATGTCCACGCGCTTATTCCGCTTTATGCCGTCGGCGTTTTTCTCGGCTTTTCTATTTCCCAATTAGGAATGGTCGTCCATTGGATAATCGAAGGCAAAGGCCGGGTCGGAAATATTTCCCTGAATATTACCGGATTTTTTGCCACCGCCGTTGTTTTCATAATCGTATTTTTTTCCAAGTTTGTTCACGGCGCCTGGCTGCTGATTCCCGCCCTGTTAGCACTGATTATTTTCATGAAAGCGATTAAAAGGCATTACGCCAAGATTGAAAAAAGCTTGGAACTGGATGAAATGCCGCTGCCGGCGGTATTGCCGGATAAAACGATGGTGATGCTGATTTCCAGATTGGACCGTTCGGCGCTCCACGCGCTTCAATTCGCAAAATCTTTCCAGCCGGCGCGGATTTGCGCAGTGCATGTGGCGATTGACCAGGAGGCCGGGGAGCGGCTGAAAAAAGATTGGCAGAAGCACGCGCCCGATGTGCCGATAGACATTATTTACTCGGAGTACCGGGATCTTATCGGGCCGATCCTCGCTTATCTTAAAAACTTGGACAAACGGTGGATCAATGATTCCATAATCGTCGTTCTCCCTCAGGTGGTTCCGGAAAAGTGGTGGCATTATTTTTTACATAACCAGACGACGCTCCGTTTGCGGGTGGCGATTGACCAGGACCCGGAAATTCCGGCGCAGATTCTGGAAGTTCCGGTCAAGACCACCACTAAGCTTCGCCGGAGTATATTGCAATGAAATGAAGTTGCACCGTTTTTTTATTGACCCGCGATTAATACAGGGAAACCGCATTGTTTTTAGCGACCGGGAGATCGCAAATCAGCTGAAAAAAGTCCTGCGGATAAAATCCGGAGACGAGGTTTTATTTTTGGACGGCTCGGGAAAAGAATATTTAACTGTCCTTGATTCTCTGGACTCTTCGGGTATCAAGGGCAGGGTAGTAAAAGTTTCCGAAAATAAAAATGAGCCGGAATTAAAAATTACGCTATATCAGTCGCTCTGTAAAAAAGACAAGCTGGAATGGGTGTTGCAGAAAAATACCGAGGTCGGCATTGCGGCCTTCGCGCCAGTGCTCGCCGAACGTTCGGAAAAGCTAGGATTCAATGCCGAGCGGGCGGAAAAAATTATCCGGGAGGCTGCCGAGCAATCCGAGCGCGGCATTCTGCCGGCCTTATTTAAAATTCAAGATTTAAGCGATGCCCTGAAAAACGCGGCCGGCGAAAAAATAATTCTGGACCGTTCGGGAGAAAATATTAAAAGTTATAAGTCAACAGTCAATAGTCAAATGTTAAATGTATTTGTCGGTCCGGAAGGCGGTTTTACTGAAAATGAAATTGAGATTGCGAAAAACTCCGGCGTAAAAATAATTTCTCTTGGCCCGCGAATTTTGCGCACGGAAACCGCCGGCCTGGTTGCGGCGGCGATACTGTTGAATAAATAAAAGCCCGCTATGTAGCAGCGGGCGATGTGTTTTCTCCGACGAGCGGTTTTTGGCACACGCAGCAATTTGAGGAGTGGGTGTTTTGCGGAATGCCTTTCCCAACTTCTACAGAAATGCTGGTTTTATGGCCACAGGGACATTCTACGTAAATAGCGTCGTAAGCTTTTTCACCAAGGCCAAATGTTTGGCGATTCAGGATTTTTGCCATATACCCCTCTTGATTTATAGCCAAAGAGGTTATCTACTGTCTTATATAGTAGGAAATAACCTGCGTGCGGTCAAGCCGCAAAACGAGTTATACTTACATTAATATGCAACATAAAATAACCACTTTTATCATCGCCGAGGCAAGCAAAGCCAAGCGGGGCAAGGAGGCGCCGCCAACGCCGCCGGTTAAAAGCGCCCCTCATTATTTCGAGCAATCCGTGCCCACTCAATTCATATTAAGCCAGGAAAAAACCGAGGTTAACAAAATAGAGGTTGAGATTATCGCCAAGACATACCATCCGGACGCCATTTTGGTTGAGGCGACACTGGAAGTTCCGGATATTTTTGCCGACGGAATTTTAGAGTTAAAAGACGAGCTGCAGGCGAAATGCTACGAATTGGCTAAAAAGAAAGGCGCTAGAGAAGCGCCGTCGGAGGAGTACACGATTTATCAGATCAGCGGCTATCAAAAAGACCCGGAATTGATTATGCGCACCAATGCGGCGAAAGTTGCCGGCCTTTTAAAATCGGAAAAACTGGAGTTGGACGAAAACGAAATCAACCATACGCTTTCCTTCCAATTTAAATATGCCAAAGACGATTTGCTGATCGTTGACTGGGACGGAGCATTTTTATTTGACCCGGACGGCGAGGTCGGAGAAACCGTCGAGCTTTTGGAACTCGCCAATTATCAATTGCTCCGGTACCGCATATTGGATGAGGATTTAGATAAGCGGATGCGCCGCATTTCAGAAATCGCCCAGCCGGATGAACACGATAAAAAGCCCTGGTGGCTTAGTTTCCCCAGAAAGGTGGTTACCCAGGAGTTCCGGGAGATAATCGAAGTCCGCTCCCAGGCCATCAGCCAATTCGAATCGGTAGAACGGGATATCAAACTGATCGGCGATTGGTATTCAGCCCGGCTTTATGATTTACTTTCTAAAAAGTTCCGGCTGGACGAGTGGCGCCAGACGATTAAGGAAAAACTGGAATCTCTGGAAGACGTCTATACCATTGCTTCGGAAAATCTCGGCATGTCGCGCATTCAGATGCTGGAATTGATTCAGATCTGGGGATTCTTTATTCTCCAGGTTGGCTGGCTGGTGCTTATAGTATTGGAGTTTATTTATTTCACCAGATAGTTATGTCGGCTATATGCCATAAGCCACAAGCTATCAGCTGAAAATGGGCCTATAGTTCAGTGGCAGAACGGTACATTCGCATTGTACAGGCGGCGGTTCAATTCCGCCTAGGTCCACTATATTTTAGTTATTAACATCCTTTCAGTGTAGGGATATCCGGATTTGCTATACTTATAATAGAGCTGTAAAACAGCTTAAATTACGTAATATAAAGGTCGATACGGGTTAGTTTATTTACAAAATATTAATTAAATATATAAATAAATGTTAATTCAGACTTGGGCAGATGTTTTGATTAGTTCATTGCAAAACTTGTGGGTACAAGTTCTTAACTGGTTACCATCCCTTATCGGCGCATTAGTGGTTTTTATTATCGGTCTTTTTGTCGCCGCCGGGGTTGCTTCTCTGATTGAGAAGGTAGTAGGCGCGTTAAGGTTGGATTCCTTGTTGCGGAGACTTGGTATGGAAGAATATACGAAGCGGGCTCACTTAGAGCTAAACTCCGGCCATTTTATTGGCCAGGTGGTTTATTGGTTTTTGGTGCTGGCATTTTTGCTCGCATCATCCGACATTCTCGGATTCTTCGCGTTATCCAGTTTCTTGCGCGATGTCTTGCTTTACATCCCGAATATCGTTATTGCGGTATTGATTATGGTAGCTTCAGTCGTTGTGGCGAATATTATCCATCGATTAGTTCGCGCGTCAGTTATGGGCGCGAAGCTGCACGCCACTAAGTTTCTTAGTTCGGCGGCGTGGTGGGCGATTGTCGTATTTGGAATGCTGGCATCCTTAGTACAATTGGGGATTGCCGTATCCATCATTAATACGGTTATCACCGGCCTGATCGCGATGGCGGCATTAGCCGGAGGTTTGGCATTTGGCTTGGGCGGTAAAGATTATGCCGCGCACCTTATGTCCCGACTCCAGAACGAATTGGAAGGAAGAGAATAATTTTCTCTAAAGTAAAATAAAAAACTTCCGGAGTGAGGCCGGGGGTTTTTTATTTACGCTATTTACTTTTAAGCGAATCCGTATTATTTTATAGCTAGTTCGTAAAAATACGATTGGAGGAATATACGGCTGAAAATGCGGACGCTGTTTCATTGGCTAAGACCGGCCAAGGGCTGGATTTTTGGGGCCGGGCTACTGATTTTCTTTTGCAACGAATAAAAAAGAAACCCCGAAAGAATTGGCAACTCAAAGCATCTTTTCCGGAGAGGAAAAAATTTATATTGAAATCTTTAGAATCCATCAGTAAAAATATTTCCCAGTCTTCAGAGGATGCTAATATCAAAGCACTTAAAGCAACGCTTTCTTTATTTAAAAAGCATTTTGAGCTATTGCGGCGGGAGTCCTATCTCACGCAAGAATTGTATCTTCAAACGCTTGCGCACGGACTTTGCCAAAAAGAAAATAAATCTCTTTTTGATTATTTTATTAGCGATGTCCAACAGGAAAGCGAGCTTGGTCTTCAGATCGCGATGCACAATTTTTTGATGGAGCGCGAATTTAAAGAGGCCGGCGTTGATTGGCAGCAGTGGTGCAATTTTAAGGAACAAGGAGGAGCCGCGGCGGTTACTTTCGTGCAGATAAGCGATAAAGAGCTGAAATGGCTGGAATTAGAAGAGGATTTGGGACAACTGGAAATATTGTTTAAACCCACCGAACTTGCCGGAAGCGTGAGAAAAGACATTCTTTTTATCAAAAAAGAAAAGTCTAAAATTTTAGGCGGCAATTTTCCTATCGAGGAAGCGCATTGGCAGGAGCTATTGTTTCCTAAATATCTTCAGGGTTTGGCTTATTTAAAGAGTAAGGGCAATGATTTTTCCGGATTTGAGTTTCCAAAGGGAGCCGATTTTTTACAGAAACGAGTGAAGCAGATTATCGTTGAGCTGGCAAGAAAATCAGTGCGGCATGAATTCCTGATAAAATTATGGGACCGAGAACCCGTCTTCGGCTCTGATTTATTGCAGGGGAATTTCAGCGATTGCTGCCTGGCTATCGGCACCGGCGCTCGGCCGGCAGTGCATTTGCCGGGAGTGGGATTCCGAAAGTATCCCGCGGGAATTTTGGAATTTCTAATTGATAAAGGCATTCAGGTGGCGGAAGTGATTGATAAAGATTCGAATGCTTTCATCGGCCAGTGCTGGCTGTTTGTTACGGTAGACGATGCCCAGCCGATATTAGTTGCCGATTCTTTCGAGCTTCAGAGAAGCATTATTCCCCGGGGAATCAAAAAAGCTATCCGGGACGGAATGTTTGAATTTTTGAAAAAATATGCCACCGCCTGCGGGATTAAAAAAGTTGTTTTAGGAAGCAGCGGCCCGAGGCTGAAAAATGGAAAATTGCATATTATCGGCAATAGCGTTGCGGTAGATGATCTGCCGGCAATTTCATTTGACGGGCGGCTAACAAAAAAGTGCAAAGCCATTGAAAAATTGGGCGGCTATTGGAATCACACCCCCTATTTTCTGGAAACCCGAGGAGCAACCGAGGCATACGAAATACAATAATTTAACCCCATAAAAGCTTTTGCTTTTATGGGGTTTTATAAACCCCTTGACACTTTTTTATCCATGCATATACTTATTATTACAACGAATGAATACTATCCTACATATAGAAATAGCGCGGCCACGAGACCGATACATTTTTTGTATATAAAATCCTGTGTTGAACAGGACGGCAGCCGCGCCAGCCGCGGTTTTTTGTTAGTTCGGTTATCAATGCATTGTTTGGAGACATCAAAACAATGCATGGGTGACTGAAAGTGGCACCCTCTGCACAAATTCAACGATTATTGGCCAGAAAGATTTTTTCTCTCTGGCTAGGCGCGAGGAGGAAATCGTAGCCATAGCTACCTTTCCGACGAGCAACAACGCCAGAAGAAAAAAGATTCTGGCTCGCAAGAGAAGCTCAAAATTAAGCGATCTCTGCGTTGCTCCTCCGAAATGTATCTAAAGCTACAATTTCGTTCATCGCGCCTTGAGCTCATCTTAATTTTGAGCTTCCAATATATCGCTGTATTTGTGCAGAGGATGCTTGGTAAGTAATTCCCGACATTTGATAATGTTCCGACCCACCAGGTCGGAACTCTATATGGAAAATGTACACGGCATATTTAATCGTGGTTTTTAAAAACCACCCGCATTTTCACAATATGTCGTTAGGTTTTACATGTGGGTAGAACCGCCGATCTAGTTAGATCGTGTAAAAATAAGTGTAGTGTAATGAGTACTGACTTAAGAGGTCAGACCCCGCAATGCGGGGATAAAAATAAGGGCGTACGGTGGATGCCTTGGCACTAAATGGCGATGAAGGACGTGGCGTGGCTGCGAAAAGCTTCGGGGAGGTGCTTAGCAACCTTTGATCCGGAGATGTCCGAATGGGGTAACCCAATCGCGTAAACCGCGATTACCTATCCGTAAGGATGGGTGCGTATCTGCTGAAGTGAAACATCTCAGTAAGCAGAAGAAAAGAAAATAACAATGATTCCCTAAGTAGCGGCGAGCGAAACGGGAAGACTCATAAGAGTCAAGCCTAAACCCAATGAAATAATTTTAGCGGTGGGGTGTCGTGAGTTAGCTTTAAAACTAGCTCACAGCTTCATTTAGCTATTATTAAATTATCGGGGGTCGTAAGATAGAAATTTTTTAATTCTAAAATTGTTTTGTCGATAGTGGCAAAATGATTTTAGAGTTAAAGGAAAGTCAAAAAATTGCATGCCCTGTATTTCACAAATATCACCAATGTAGCGAATCTAATTTTGAGAAAGATTCGCGACGCGAGGAGCGCAGTGTGCCGGTAGGCACATGAGCGACAAGCAACAAAGAAGCTTGCCAAAATTAGTTCGCCCGAACGGGAAGCTAAATAATGGCCGATTTCTTCGTTGCTCCTCCGAAACGTAGCTAAAGCTACAATTTCGTCGTCGCGTCTCGAACTCGTCTCATTATTTTTAGCTTCTACATTTGGCGAGATTTGTGAAATACAGGGCTTGGTTAGCTGAAGCCGCTGGAAAGCGGCGCTACAGAGGGTGATAGCCCCGTAAGCGAAAACCGGCAATCTTTCTTTTTCTACCAAATTAAATTTTGGAGGACCGTACACAGGAAATAATGTTTTCTGTGTATGGTTCTATCTTGAGTATTTCGAGGCTATTAAACCTTGAATGAAGCAACGAGTACTATACTCGTGAGGCTAAATACATTTAGTGACCGATAGTGAACTAGTACCGTGAGGGAAAGGTGAAAAGCAGCCCGATAAGGGCGGTGAAATAGTACCTGAAACCGTATGCCTACAAGGACTCGAAGCCTAAAACATTCCGCAGCAATGCGGAGTGAATGGGTAACGGGGTGCCTATTGAAGAATGAGCCAACGACTTTACATAAGCGGCTTGGTTAATCCGTTAACGGAGTAGCCATAGGGAAACCGAGTGTTAATAGCGCGTGCCCGCAAGGGCCGGTCGTTTATGTAAGACCCGAATCCAAGCGAGCTTGTCCTGATCAGGTTGAACTCTGGGTAAAACCAGAGGGAGGACCGAACTGGTGGGTTGTGCAAAACCCTCGGATGAATTGGGATAAGAAGTGAAAAGCTAATCGAGCTTGGTAATAGCTGGTTCTCTCCGAAACAGTTTTCGGACTGGCGGCTGCATATTTATTTTTAGGGGTAGAGCTACTGGTTCGGGGGTACAGGACGAAAGTCCGACTTCCGAGTCAAACTCCGAATACTAAAAATAACGCAGCTAGTTAGACTACGGGGGCAAAGCTCCGTGGTCGCAAGGGAAAAAGCCCAGATCGTCAGCTAAGGTCCCTAAATTCTTACTAAGTGTAAAAGGTAGTAGTAAACCATTGACAGATAGGAGGTTGGCTTAGAGGCAGCCATCCTTTAAAGAGTGCGTAACAGCTCACTATTCGACGCCTCGAAAGAGGTATGGTTTATTGCGCCGAAAATGTACCGGGGCTAAGTAAGATACCGAAGCTACGAGTTTTCCGAATATTTATATTTGGAAAGCGGTAGGAGAGCGTTTCAAACTGCGTTGAAGGCGGACTCGCGAGAGCCGCTGGAGCGTTTGGAAGTGCAAATGTTGGCATGAGTAACCACAAATTGGGTGAGAAACCCAATCCTCGAAAATCCAAGGTTTCCGTGGCAATGGCAATCAACCACGGGTTAGGCGATCCTAAGGCAATGGTGAAAACCGCAGCTAATGGGAAGCCGGTTAATATTCCGGCCCGTCTGATATATTCGATGAAGTGACGGAAGAAATAAAATCACGCGCCTTAATGGTTTGGCGCCGATTGTTTAAAGAAATGATTTCCTGGCAAATCCGGAAATCTGCTTTCAATGGCATATTTCACGAACAGGCGTAAGGCCGCGTTTTACGCGGCTTATGTGATTGAAGAGCTTTCCAAGAAAAACTTCTAAGGTTCGTATATTAGACTTCGTACCGTAAACCGACACTGGTGGATAGGGCGAGTAGCCCAAGAGGAACGAGTGAGTCTTCGTTAAGGAACTCGGCAAAAAAGCGACCGTAAGTTAGCGATAAGGTCTGCCCTTCGCAAGAAGGGCTGCAACAAAAGTATCTCTGGCGACTGTTTAACAAAAACACAGGTCCCTGCTAACTCGTAAGAGGATGTATAGGGGCTGACGCCTGACCGATGCGAGAAGGTTAACGGTGGGGGTGCACGTAGTTTACTCTGTGTGTGCTCACTGCCCGAAGCCCTCGTCAATGTCAGCGGTAACTATAACCGTTCTAAGGTGAATTACATTGCCTTAGTAAAATTCGGCTATATGCTGGAACATCTGATGAATCCGAGACTACTATGGTATAATACGTCCATATATTTATGGACAAAAAACCACGTAAAAAAGTTTTCGGTGCAGACAATCAGCAGGAAAGACTTAAAATCGCAAACTGGATTTGTGGTTTTGTGGATGGCGAAGGCTGTTTTTCAGTCAGCGTCATTAAAAATAAAACGACTAAATTCGGAGTTCAAATTTTTCCGGAATTTGTTGTAACGCAAGGCGCAAAAAGCCTATCTTCGCTTGAAGAAATAAAAAATTTCTTTGAGTGCGGTAATATTTTTGTGAATAAGCGTTATGATAATCACAATGAACATCTTTATAGATATTGCGTAAGATCATTGAAAGATTTACGAGTCATAATTATTCCATTTTTTAATCGGAATAATCTTAGAACGTATAAGCAGAATGATTTTGTAATATTTAAAAAGGTAGTATTGATGATGATTGATAAAAAACATCTACAATCTTCTGGAAAAAATAAAATCTTGCGATTGATTAGTAAAATGAATCGCAAGAAAAAACGATTTTGAGAATCCTCAGAGACTATATGCCGGACCGTAGCACATAAAGTTTTATGTGCTCGGAAGATATAGTCCGAACTGCATAGCGATATGCAGATTAACACGATTGAGCGCAATTCCTTTTCAGGTAAGTTCTGAAGCGCACGAAAGGCGTAACGATCGGAGAACTGTCTCAACGAAGAGCTCGGTGAAAATGCGATTCCCGTGAAGACGCGGGATACCTGCAA
>Ga0209542_10017970_pt1 | contig 11504 bp, 12 predicted proteins | sample RifCSPhighO2_01_FD_184028 | JGI IMG/M metagenome (GOLD analysis project Ga0209542, IMG submission 184028) | Soil microbial communities from Rifle, Colorado - Rifle CSP2_plank highO2_0.1 (SPAdes) (version 2) | ecosystem: Environmental > Terrestrial > Deep subsurface > Rock core/Sediment ...
TAGACATTAGGGACTTTTTTAAATCCGCGGGCATTTTATGTACCCCCCAAAGAGTAGTTTCTTTTTTAGTTACCATTCAGATATTCTATCAAATTCTGTGGATCATAGCTTTTTAAATTTTATGCTAAAATTATACAGTGCTATATTACAATTAATTACTCAATTAAACTATGAAAATAATATTTATAGTGATAGTTGTATTAGGTTTAATTTTTTTTGTTAAAATGAATAAAAATCAAATTGAGGAAAATGTGAGCCAGGTGAGCGTTGTGCCTATTTCCCATGCCAGTATGGTTTTAAACTGGGATGGAATGACGGTATATACTGATCCAGTTGGGGAGGCGAAGGTGTTCGAAGGTCTAGCTATTCCGGACTTGATTTTACTTACAGATATTCACGGTGATCATTTAGACGTAGAAGCCTTAAAGACTGTCACAAAAGCACAGACAATAATCGTGGCGCCTCAGGCGGTAGCGGACGAAATACCAGAAGAGCTCAAACCTCAAGTGTTAGTAATGAACAATGGTGAGGTGCTGGACCATGCTGGTTTTAAAATAGAAGCAATACCAATGTATAATTTACCAGAGTCTCCTACGAGTTATCACCTGAAGGGCCGTGGTAATGGTTACGTAGTGGAGAGAGGTGACAAGAGAGTATATATCTCTGGCGACACCGCAGGCATCCCGGAGATGAGGAATTTAATAGGTATTGATCTAGCCTTTGTCGCAATGAATTTACCGTACACCATGGGCGTTGAGGAAGCTGCGGATGCAGTCTTGGCGTTCAAGCCTGGCGCAGTTTATCCATATCACTATCGCACACCAGAGGGTTTCAGTGACGTGGCTAAATTCAAACAAATTGTAAATGCAGGGAATAAAGAGGTTGAAGTTATACAGCTCGAGTGGTATCCCGCACCCTAAATAATTTCCGAATTTTGTGCTAAGATGGAGCCTTATGCGTATTTTTTATAGTTATTTAAAGAAATATTGGAAACTCTGTGTTTTAACCCTGACGCTGGCCACCATCAACCAGACTTTTTCTTTGCTTGACCCTTACATCTTCCAGCATGTTATCGATGAATATGCTACAAAGCCGGATATGTATACCAAACCTGAATTTTTCAAAGGGATTGGGCTACTACTACTAGCTATTGTGGGGGTGGCCTTCGTATCCCGAGTGGCCAAGAATTTCCAAGACTATTTCCTAAATGGTATCAGTCAGAGAGTAGGGGCGGACTTGTATCGGGACGGTATATCCCACTCACTGTCACTTCCTTATAGCATCTTTGAAGATGAACGGAGCGGGGAGACGCTGGGTAAATTACAAAAAGTAAGACAAGATACAGAAAAGTTAATAGCAGCACTGGTCAATATACTATTTATTTCTTTAATCGGTTTTATTTTTGTAGCTATCTATGCCACTAGTATATATTGGGGGGTAGCGGTAGCTTTTTTTGCAACCATTCCCGTTATTTCTGGCATGAGTCTACTTCTTTCAAAGAAAATAAAAGACATTCAGACACTGATAGTGGCGGAAACTACGGCTTTAGCAGGCTCCACTACTGAGTCACTCCGGAACATTGAGCTTGTGAAGAGCCTAGGCCTAGCAGGTCAGGAAGTAGAACGCCTAAACAGCACCACCGAGAAGATCTTAATCTTAGAATTAAAAAAACTCCGCTATCTACGGTCACTTTCTTTTATTCAAGGCACTGTGATCAATTTCTTGCGCACTAGTATTTTATTCTTTTTGTTATATTTAATTTTTAATCGCACTATTACTTTCGGGCAATTCTTTTCCCTCTACATATACTCTTTTTATATCTTTACTCCATTGCAAGAACTTGGCGCCATAATAGGAACGTATCGTGAAGCAGAAGCTTCCCTCGCGAATTTCGAAAAGTTAATGAACACGCCCAAGGAAAAGGTAGCCACTGACCCCAAACACATTGGCGCAATAGAAAATCTATCTTTCAAGGATGTGTCCTTCAAGTATGATTCAAGCAGTGAGAAGGCTCTTAAAAATATTTCCTACAATGTTACTCGTGGGCAGACTATTGCTTTCGTGGGTCCCTCTGGCTCAGGGAAGACCTCGCTAGTCAAATTATTGGTGGGGCTTTATTTGCCCACAGAGGGGGGAATATATTATAATGATATACCTTTCGAACTTGTGAATAAAGAAGACCTAAGAGTGCAGATCGGATTCGTGACCCAAGATACGCAGCTCTTTGCCGGCACGATACGCGAGAACTTGCTTTTCGTTCGGCCTACTGCTACAGATGCAGAATGTATGGACGCTTTAAATAAAGCCCAATGTCAGAACTTGTTGGAACGGGCGGGTAAAGGGCTCGACACGCTCATTGGTGAGGGTGGGGTCAAGGTTTCCGGCGGAGAAAAACAACGTTTATCCATTGCGCGCGCCTTACTCCGCAAACCCAATATTTTAATCTTTGACGAAGCTACGAGTTCACTTGACTCTCTGACGGAAGAAGAAATAAGTAAAACCATAAAAGATCTTTCCAAAAAAATATCTACGAAGAGTTCTCACATTACCATACTCATCGCACATAGACTCTCTACCATCATGCATGCCGACACTATTTATGTATTAGAAAAAGGTAGCATTACCGAACATGGCTCACACACTGAGCTCTTGGATAAAGGGGGACTCTATAGCGCTATGTGGCGCCAGCAGATAGGAGAAAGGTCTTAGATCTTCTGGGCCTTCCATAAATCATTGAATTAAGGTATACTGGCTTAGCTTATAAATTTAATTAAAATATCATGGCAAAACGAAGCACAACTTTAAGTCCGAAGAAAAAATCAAGACGTTCACACAAAACCAAGAAGCGCCTAGCTATCAAGCACGCTATGCTTGCGGCTAAGAGAGCTCGCAAAGGAAAAAGATCTAAATAATTTATTTCGGATCCATACTGTCACGCATTATATTCTCTAGCTCTTCAGCGGCTTTTTTGATGTATTTTTCTAGTAGTTTATTCATCTTTTCTTTCATGAGTTCGAATTTTGCTGGGTCGCGACTTTTCAAGTTGTTGATGTCTTTGTAAATGAGGTCGTGTTCCACTTCTGCCCAGGCATGATGCAGGATGGAAGTAATCTGTACTTCACTCTTGAGGCCATGGAAGTGCTTATATTCACTAAGCTTTACTCTTTTTGGGCCGAAGGACATTACTATGTGCGTTGCCTTGTAGCCATTTTCATTCTGCCTCTCTTCTATTTTCATAAAGCCACCTATCTCATCCTTGATTTGTTTAGCGAATTTTTCTCGGTCACTCTCGGTATAGAAAATAACCCGGATTCCCACCAAGTCCTCTACTTCCTCTACGGAATGATAATACGTGCCTTTTTCCGCTTTACGTAAGAGTTTCTCCTCTAGGCGGGCATGGGTCTTCGTACGAGAGACAATCTGGTACTTATACTCAAATTCCTTGAGCAATGCCTCAAGCGTCTTGTGGGCGGCTACGCGGAACTCTTCGTAATTGGGACGTTTGCTCTTATATTCATTTAATATGTTTTCCAGGTAGCTTGTTTCTTCCTTAAACCTGACTGGATTTACGAAAGCTATGATTTTATCCATTATTCGTGAAGCCATAGCCTGATTATATCAATTAACAACCTAGACTTCAATTTGTTTTTTAAAATGCTATTATTAAAACACAAATATGAAAACTGGAACTATAGTAAAAGTACTGATCGCTCTTCTGGTGCTCGCGGTAGGGTTTGGAATAGTATATGCGAAATATTTCCAAAATCCCGGGGAGGAGAATGCGAGCCCGATGGTTTTCCAGCCGGACAGCCAAGTATTAAGTCGAGCCATGGGTGAGACCAATAATTTAACCAGAAGCAGATCGATCCTCGCGGATAATCCCATCAATGCGAAGGGTGTGCCCTATGTTTACGATGCTGATTTGTGTGAAAATTCGCCTGCTTTATACGGCTGTTACGTAGATCATTATAAAACTTTAGTAAAAGACTATGGCGTGACTACTGCGAGTGCTGATATACAGAAACGTTCCCAGGAAAGTTCCTCTATACTCTCCCAGTGTCATCCGCTTATGCATGTCATTGGTAGGCAGGCGGTAGGGAATTATAAAACTATTTCCGAAGCATTTGCGAACGGGGATTCTTTTTGTTGGAGCGGATATTATCATGGAATTATGGAAGGCATGATCGCGAACATTGGGCTTGAAAATTTATCCAAAGAATTAAATACTATCTGCGCTGATATTCCCGGTAAAGATACTTATAATTTTAATTATTACAATTGCGTGCATGGGCTAGGGCACGGCATCATGGCAATTTTAAAAGATGAGCTTTTTGATTCACTTAAAATGTGCGACAGCTTGACTGGCTTCTGGGAGCAAGAGTCTTGTTATGGCGGGGTGTACATGCAGAATATCATTGATAGTACCAATGTAGCGGATCATAAAAACGGAGTAAAATATTTGAAACCCGCGGAGCCACTATATCCTTGTACTGCGGTGGATACTAAATATAAAGGTCAATGTTACCTAGGGCAGACTTCTTACGCGCTCCAGGTTACCGGATTTAATTATAAAAAAGTCTTTGACTTATGCGCCACCGTAGAGCAGCCGTATCGGGATATCTGCAACCAGAGCATGGGCCGAGACGTGGCCAACCAAGCGCATCATGAGAAGCAAAAAACAAAAGAAATGTGTGAGATGGCAACTGACCCAAATGACATCACCAACTGCGTGATCGGGGCAGTTAAAGAAATAATTTCTTATTATCATTCCGACAAAGAAGCGCTCGAATATTGTAAGATATTGGGCGGTAACGATAAGGATATTTGTACCACCACCGCCAAATCCTACTATAGTAATTTCTAGGCTTTAGTATAAAGAGTATTTAGAATATTGACCTTTAAGCATAAAAGGTGTATAATGCGCAAATATATGCTCTTTTAAATACTTGTGAAATTCGCTACAGCAGAGAGTATCTTTTAGATAAGGATTTTTTCTGCTGTGGCGAAAGGGACTTAGCCCTATTGGTACAACCAGGAGATGACGCCGATGACTAAAAAAAAAGTTGTTGCCCCCGTCTCCTTCGTCCCCATGGACATGGGTCAGGCCAGCAGCGCAGCTGATTGGTTCATGACTAAGTGCCGTGAGGACGGAGGAACCCTCGCACACCCTGATGTTCAGGTGGTGCTCGAAGAGGAAGGTGACGCGCTTGTGGAGGAGATGTTCAACTGTCTTCGCTCTCGCGTGGAACGTCGTGCGAAGATGATATCGCGTCGGGCGCGGGTGGATTACACCCGCACGGAACGACAGGCACTCGACGCAATGGGTCGGATTGTCTGTTACCTTGACGACAAGGTGCTCGAGCGTGCACCGAAGACCGGGCACGGTGTGGTTGAGGTCGAGGGCTGGTTCTTCGACCTCGACTACGATCCGACACCGACGGAGCTCGCGCGCGAGTACGGACTCCGAAATCTCGTGCCGGACTTTTACTGGCAGTGTGCTGTCAACGGAGCCGACAAGGCCGAGAGACCTAATAGTTGCCAGTGGGATCTCTCGGAGAACGGCAGTGCTAGCTACGCTTCGTTCGACCGCTACGGCGACTTGCGCGAGGTGTACGTTTACCAGTGCGCCTATCAGCGGCGTCGGCGCTATCGCTTCGGTGGTGTCCGTAAGTAAGTCCTCAGGACTTGGTGAATCGGAACTATCGCTTCGGTGGTGTTCGTAACTCTTTTCATTTCTCCTCGGATTTATCCGGGGAGTTTCGTTTAACTATCTGATTTTAAGTGAAGATAAAAATTTTTTCTCCGCTAGGCAAGACCTAGCGGTAGGTCTGTGCCACTACGGCCAAGTCATACTATAGTAATTTCTAAAAAGTATGATATATTTGTAATATGAAAAGCATCACTTCTAGATTGGAGCAGAGGATTACTATATTTTTAAGCCACCGACCCAAGACTTACGCATTTATTGTGGGTATCGGCGTTGTGTTGTTCTGGCGGGGGATATGGCATAGCGCGGATCAGATTCATGCTTATTTAACTTATGGCCAGGACTATTTTAGTACAGATGCTTTTAACTCTCCTTGGTGGGATGGACCCTTTTCGCTTTTAGTTGGAGGTACTATTTTATATTTTACTGGTGCTTTTATTTCGAGCTTCATCGGTAATGAGCTTATCCTCTCCGGGCTTCGCGGTGAAAAAAGACTGACTGAAAAAACAGAAGGCGAAGTAAAGAATGAAGTAGGCGCTATCTCTAGTATCAAAGACGCCTTAGTGGGCATTGAAGACAAGCTGGTGCATCTAGAGAAAAGAATGAAGGATCATCCGCCTAGCTAGCACGCACATACTATTTTTTTGGTTTTTCTTCTAAAATCAGGTTGTCGTTCCAGGTGATGAGCTTCCATTCATCTTTAGTAAACCAATGAGACATATATTTTACTATAGTCATTCCAGCGTTGTTGATCGGGTTAAAAAAGCTGAGTTTGTTGTATTCAGAGGCAGTTAATTTGTCCCCGTAGTTCATATAACTTACTACCATCTTTAAAAAGATGCCGTGCGTTACCATGATTATGTGCTCCTCAGGGCGAGATTTAATATATTCCAATAATTTTCGAGCCCTTTCTTTAAGGTCAGTGAAGTTTTCTTCGTCGGAATATCTAAGGTTGTCATCATGGAAACTTTTATCAATGCGGTCCACTATTGTTCTGACTTCTCGCTCTTCTCCTTTATGATCCACTATCTCTGAAGGATTTTTACGCTCCACTAGAAGGTCGGAATATTCCACCTGCATGGATAATTCCTGGCCGATTATGGCTGCAGTTTCCTTGGTACGTTCATAAGGACTCGCGATAATCACTTCTGGCCTTCCTTTATATTTTGGAAATTTTTTGGCTGTTTGAGAGGCTTGAGTACGACCTTTTTCGCTCAGGGGTCCTTCTGCTCCCTGCCTAATGCCTTCGGCATTACGATCTGTTTCCCCGTGTCGTACAAAGTAGATTATCTTTTTCACCATATTACAATTTTAGCATAAATTTGCTACAATTTGGATACTAAATAGTCGGTTATTTATGAAGAAAACAACTAAAATCAAGAGAACTAAGAGAATCAATAGAGTAAAAGGGAGTAAGGTGGTGGCAGTGTCTGGCGGTTTTGACCCGGTGCACATCGGGCATGTGCGACTCTTTCAGGCAGCTAAGGCTTTGGGTGACAAGCTGGTAATAATTTTAAACAATGATCATTGGTTCCGAGTTAAGGGTAAGTCTGTCTTTATGCCGGCAACCGAGCGTAAGGAAATTCTAGAGGCTCTGGCCTGCGTGGACGAAGTAGTAATCACCGGGCATAGTAAAGACACGAAAGATATAAGTGTTTGTAAGGAGTTAATGAAAGTGAAACCTTACATCTTTGCTAACGGTGGGGACAGATTTGCAGACAATATTCCCGAATATGAATTGTGCCAAAATTTAGGTATCAAAATGGCTTTCAATGTGGGGCATGGAGGTAAGGTACGCAGTTCCTCACTACTCCTTAAAGAATATTCCAAGGAAAATCACAATAAAAAGAAACGCTAAAATGAAAATTTTAAATTTAAAAAATATTGGAAGTAAAGATTTGATTGTGTTTGATTTAGATGGGACGCTAGTCCGGACAAAGTCACCCATGGATGTCGAGATGTCCGAATTAGTAGCAAGACTTCTTTTAGTTAAAAGAGTGGTTGTAATTGGTGGTGGAAAGTACTCAGTTTTCCAGGAGTTACTCGTACGGCAACTTAAATGTTCCAAAGAATCTCTGAAAAATCTTTTTCTATTTCCAACTACCGCTACCGCTTTTTATAAATACGAGCGTGGATGGAAGAGAGTTTACTCTTTATCTTTAACCCCTTTTGAAATTTCTCAAATCAGGAAAGCCTTCTATGAAGTTTTTAAAGAAATAGGGTATCAACATCCAAAGAAAACTTATGGGGAACTCATTGAAAACAGGGGAGGCTCCCAGATGGCCTTTTCGGTATACGGGCAGGATATAGTGCGTGTTTTGGGTGACAAGGGTGTCAAAATGAAAGAAGAGTGGTTAAAAAATAATTTAAAAACAAAAATGAAAATTACCAGAGAGGTTCAGAAGAAACTTCCTAACTTAGAAGTGCGCGCAGCTGGGTTCACTACTATTGATGTAACGAAAAAGGGAATTGATAAAGCATTTGGTATTCGGCAATTTAAAAAATACTTAAAAGTACCGGTAAACAAAATGCTTTTTATAGGTGACGCAATGTTTCCAGGTGGTAATGATTATCCGGTTATTAAAACTGGAGTGGACTATATGACAGTTAAAAATCCTGAAGAAACCAAAAATATAATTCGTCAAATTTTAGCAATAAAATAAAAACAACATGATTAAAGGATTTACATGTGGGGCGTTTGATTTACTGCACGCGGGACACGTGCTGATGTTGAAGGAGTGTAGGACACAGTGCGATTATTTAATAGTTGGTCTTGAGATTGATCCATCTGTGGATAGGCCTGATAAAAAGAAACCCATCGAAACTCTAGAAGAAAGAATGATTCGGTTGCAAGGTTGTAAGTATGTTGATGAGATCATTACATACGAGAGTGAAGTTGATCTTCTAGATCTTTTAAAGAAAGTGAATCCAGATGTTCGTTTTATGGGCGCCGACTGGAAAAATAGACCTAACTATTCTAAGGACAGATTGCCCGAGATGAAGGTTATTTACAACAGCCGAGATCACAATTTCAGTAGTACAAGTTTAAGAGAAAGGATTAGAAATGGGTAAGTATTTCAAGGTGAATTGTCTAGGATCCTTAAAAATGCTATATTAAAAGCATGGCTAATCCTTTAGCGGAGCGAACCCATAAAGAAATGTCTGATGTTTTAATGGACCCTAAATGTAGTGGTCCCACCATTCACTACTTTATGATTAGAGGAGGGAGTGAACGTAGGAATATCACTATTTGGCAAGGCGGACTTGTGGGAGATGAATACATTAAAGCATACGGGCATTATCATGTAGATGACTTTATTGAAACATATAAAATTTTAGAAGGTGAAGGAATTTTAATGTTACAGACACGCAAGATTAATGCAGGGGGTGAACCAGTAGACGACGAAGTCGAGTCTGTACGGGCTATTTTTGTAAAGGCTGGTGATGAAATACCAATACCCGCGAGAGTTGGGCATTTAATGGTAAATACTGGCGCATCATGGCTCGTAACTTCTGACGACAGTCCAGTGAGTTCAGGCAAGAGTAGCGAGAGCGCATGGCCGGAACATGCTGACTATGCTCCAGTTAAGAAGATGCACGGCTTTGCTTACTATGTGGTGAAGAAAGATGGTAAACCTTTTTTTGTTAAAAATGAGAATTATAAAAATACACCAGAAATAATTATAGAATAACCATAGTAAATATTTAATTTATGAAAATATTTTCAACTAATTTAAATAAGAAAACTCATCCGCTAAAAATTTTATTTGTAGGAGCGGAAGTGGCCCCATTCGTGAAGATTGGAGGTCTGGGTGAAGTTTTGCATTCTTTACCGGAAGCATTGGTGGAGTTGGGGCACGACATTAGGACAATGGCTCCTAAATATGCCTCTATAAATGAAGAAGAATTTCCAATGACGACTATTCTGGAGGGTCTCTTGGTGCCTAACTCCGGAAGTGAAGATTTAATCTGCAATGTTAAAAAATATAAAAATGGGAATAATGTGGTCAATTATTTCTTGGAAAATCAAGAATATTATGAAAAAAGAGGCAGTGTGTACGGTTATGACGATGACCCGGCTCGATGGGCTCTGCTTGCTCGAGGTTCTCTAGAATTTATAAGGCATAAGGAAAACGATTGGAAGCCGGACATCGTCGTTGCCAATGACTGGCAGGGTGGACTTATTCCTAACTATATGAAGAGTGAATATATTAAAGATCCAATAATTTCAAAAATTGCATCAGTATTTATAATCCACAATATTTATTGGCAAGGAATGTTTGACCATCGAAACATAAGCGAGCTAGACTATGATGACGGACAATCCCAGATTCCTTCTATCACGGATGCGCGCCTGTTGAAAATGAATTTTATGCGCCGGGGCATACGCTATGCCGACGTAATAAATACCGTATCACCGAGTTATGCGCGGGAAATAACCACTCCAGAGTATGGAGAGTTTATGGACCAGATTTTACAAGAACGACGCTCCAGACTTTTTGGAATTTTAAATGGCATAAATTACGAAAATTATAATCCAGAGACTAACCCCTATGTCGAATTCAAATATAACGAGGATAGCCTGATTGAGCGGATAAAAAACAAAAAAATACTCCAGCAAAAATTTAATTTGCCGGAAAAGAAAGACGCTTTTGTGGTATGTATCATAGGTCGCCTCGCGGAACAGAAAGGTCTGGACTTAGTAGTGGAATCAATCGAGCCGTTACTCACGAGCTTTGACTTTCAATTTATTGTGCTTGGAACGGGGGATTCGCGTTACGTTTCTTTTTTCAGCGAACTAGATAAAAGGCATAAAAATGTTGCAACCCATCTGTCTTTTGACAATATTTTGCCACACGCTATTTACGCCGGAGCGGATGCAATGTTGATACCTTCAAGGTTTGAACCTTGTGGCTTAACCCAAATGGAGTCAATGCGTTACGGAGTTGTGCCTATTGTGAGAAAGATCGGTGGACTAGCAGACAGTGTCAAAGACCATACCTCAGCTGAGGATCCTGGAACGGGTTTTGTATTTGAAAATTATGATAAATATGCTTTTTTGGGGACATTTATGCGAGCGTATGAAATGTATAAATATCCTAAAATTTGGCAAGGCATACAAAAGCGAGCCATGAAGGAGAATTTTTCTTGGGAAAAATCTGCCAAGGAATATGAAAAACTCTTTTTACGAGCTCTGAACCAGTTTAATCTATAAAACATTATGAAATGGGCAAACTTTCTACATTTTTATCAACCAGCTGATCAACAGCCAGATATTCTGGAAGCTATTGTAGTGCAAAGCTATAGACCAATCATTGAAGGTCTTAAAAAAAATAAGAACGTGCAGTTGGCAATAAATATCAACGGCGCTTTATTCGAACTTTTACATCGATACGGCTATCAAGATTTGATTAAAGATATACAAACCCTCGTAGCCGAGGGACGTTTGGAAGTAACTGGGTCTGCAAAATACCACGCGCTCCTACCACTTTTGTCAGTAGAGGAAATTGAGCGACAAATTAAGCTTAACACGGAGACACTCAAGCATTTCTTGAAAGGTTATACGCCTAATGGTTTTTTTGCTCCAGAAATGGCTTATAACGAAAAGATTGGCGGAATTATAAAAAAGCTAGGATTTAAATGGATAATTCTGGATGAGATTTCTTGCGGAGGAGAGGTGGGGCAGGTGGATTATGGTCAAATTTACACATTAGAAAATACAAATCTCCAAGTGTTTTTCCGTAATCGGCGACTTTCGAACTTGATTATGAGCGCTGTCGTCCGCTCCCGAGACACT
>Ga0209542_10017973_pt1 | contig 11502 bp, 10 predicted proteins | sample RifCSPhighO2_01_FD_184028 | JGI IMG/M metagenome (GOLD analysis project Ga0209542, IMG submission 184028) | Soil microbial communities from Rifle, Colorado - Rifle CSP2_plank highO2_0.1 (SPAdes) (version 2) | ecosystem: Environmental > Terrestrial > Deep subsurface > Rock core/Sediment ...
CTTCGTACCAGGTTTATACATGTCCAACTGTTTAATCATTTCCAAACGTTCATTATAGTGTAAATTTTTGATAAGACTTTCCAGTTCTTGCAAAGCTTGTTTATCTCCCACGAAAATAATTTGCTATAATATACATAAATTTCCTAAATTTCAGAACAATGTTCAAAAATTAAGATAATTCATCTTATTTTCAACGTCTTTCTAAGTCTAACCAATTCTCTTGAAGCAATCTCATCCTGCCAGTCTTCATAATTCGATATTTTTCTCAAATGTTCAATCAATTCAACGCTTTTCTTAATATGCTCTTCGATTTCACCATCTTCATACAATTCTCCAGTAAACAATCTGCTTTGTCTTGAAGACCAATTCCCTGGCTGATCACTGCCTGGCACAAAGCTTGGCAAATATCTTTTTAATGTATTTCTGTCGACTATGCTGCCTAACTTTTTAATCTCTCCGGTTTTCTGGTAATGGCTCTCATCCACACCATACAAAGTCATGTCATAATTGTTGCTGGCCAGTTCTGTTATGTTTCCGATTGCAAATGCATGAAGTTTAATGTTATGTCTCCTAGCAATTGCATCCAAAAGTTTTATTCCAGGAGCAGCCATGAATCCATATAGTACAACATCTGTTATTTTCGACCCCATTTTACTGCTCTCCATCACAGCCTCTTCTATAGATAATTTTCCAGACATGCCTGTAGCTTCTGTGTCCGGCTTTATCAAAACAATGTCTTTATTTTTAGGCATCTGCGAAAAATCCTTGTAAACCAGTTTCAATTCTCTAGTCGTGTGGTTTCTATAGGACTGTTCTACATACTTCGGCCTTACATAAACCATTGGAACATCATTCTCAATCATGTGCTTTGTCTGGTATTCTATCAACCTGTATCTAATCGATATTGCTCTATGAAGATTGTATCCAGGTCCTGCTCTGAGCACATGTTCTATTACTACATTGTTATAATCTATGTTAAGAATTTCCCTTAATGTCCTTTCTGTCTCAAGAGCAGCGTGCAACGTCAAATAATCTAATCTATCTCCAATTATATGAGGATGGCACGCTATCTTCATGCCTTGTTCAGTGTCTATTATGTAAAGGTTTTTTGTCAGATCTTCTCTATCTACTTTAAAAATTCTAGTAGAATCGTACAATCCTGTAAAAGGAACAGGCTTGGTAGACTTTACATCAATCTTGTTGTCTTTTATTATCTTGGCCAAACTTTCAGCGTCCATTTAAATTGGATTGTCTGTTAAGATATTTATCTTTAAAATAAAGACTTAGAGGAGAGTAGGCTTTACAAATTAAAAAAGGGAATACTCCCGTGGGTGGTTTAAACCTTCTCCCCTCATTTCAATGCATCAATCGGTTTGATGAAGCCGTAGACCACATTTCCTTTGATCATGTTCACCCTGACCTTCTTCAGTCCGCGATCCATCATCACCGTTGCTACTACTGTGCCCAATTCTTCCATAAGCTAAATCCCACTCCTTAGAGCTTTGTTGTTCTGGTAGAATGTCAGCTTTTCCATGTTAGGCGCTTTCAATCTACCAAATTCTATCACTGACTGTTCAAGCCAGCTCAAATTGCAATGTTTGCAGAACAATCTCTTGTCTCCAAAAGCGTCCAAAAATCTGAACGTGTTCAATGATTTGCATCTTAAGCATTTCATATCGATCCTCTCTAAACAGAATATGGTAAGTAGTACATAGGTGGTTTTGGGGTGTTCATTTCCGGTGAGTTTACGTATAACAACGGAGGAAAAATATGGCTTTAAAAGGCTAAAAAAGGCAAAATTCCGTTTAATCCAGCATCTTTACGTATTTTATCGGAGCTTTCTCATCCGATGTAAGCTGCAATATTTCTGCTAGAGGGAAGTATGTTTCAACTTTGCCATTAATGATTTTTCCATCATTCCTCAAGTAATCTTTGATGAGCCTGTGAGGATCAGATGTTTCAATCTCAAGCCTCCACGTCCCATATTCTCTGGGATTCTTAGGCAATTCTTTTGATTGAAGAAATGAGACAATCTTAGGATCCAATTTCCTTGCATCATATCTGAAATCCATAATCTATAATTGAAACATACTGTTTAAATATTTAACTGAGAGCTGCAATAATTTCAATTATGAGCTGGTTTCCATACCCATACTATCCAAACATACCAAACTCACCTGGATACCAGCCTCTTCTGGATGACATATTATGGGAAAAGATATTGAATGATAATCCTAAAATAAGAAACAGAAAAGACGTCTTGGATTATTATGTCGATGTGCAAGATAAAAAATTCATAGTGATAGTTGCAAGAAAAATTCCTTATCTGAAGAAATTATTTCCAGATACAGTTGAAGATGATCAGGGAGTCAAATACAAAATAGAATTCGACGACTACAGATAATCACTTGCTGCCGAAAGGCGTTATTTTTACTTTAATGCCATCAAGCGTGCTCAACATTATTTTCTGCCCTTCGTTGGTCGTAGTTATCAGATGAACAGGCTTTCCCCATACAGGATACAGTGCATCCATCATAGTTTTATAGGTGTCCTTCAAGTCCAGAGTCAGCTCTTCCTGAAGTATGTCAAGTTTATCATATCTGCTGAAGTCTTGCACTAGCATAAGATGTCCAAGCCCATCATAATCTCCTCCATTCTTCGGTATGAATATCCTTGGCAAGCCGTTGTTAAACTTGTTGAACAGCAATGCATTTTTCACGTCTTTATACATCTTACTCACTATCATGTAAGTGTCTTCTTCTTTTTCGCCTTCATCAGGTTTGTCGCCTTGATAGACCAGCAGATGAGAAGCTTTGTGCTTGAAGAAATCCTCTGTAAAATAATTGTCTATGAAGCTATAATCGTCATCCACTTTAGTTATCTCAATGACTTTCTCCCAACCTTTGTTTATCTTTTTGTCGAACTCTTTCCTAGCTTCCACGTCCGTAAGGTTCTCCCAATCAAGGCCATACATGCCCTTGTCCCATCTATCTATGACATCCAAGAACAAGTTCATGCCTAGCCAATATGGGTTGGCACCAATCATTCTTACTTCCTTCGGCTGTGAAGCTATGCCATAGGTCATTTTCAGCCAATCAAACACTTCTCCTATCGGAATGTTTGCATCCAACGCATATCTCAGATTTATCAGAGCAGAAAATCCTTCATGGACGATATTGATAAGACCACCAGCATAACTCCTTTTTTTTATGTTGTACATTATTTCCATGATTTCCCTTTCCCATTCCGTGACTTTGGTAGAATTATTGATGATGAACTTGAAAACATCATAATCTCTCTTTTCTGGAAGAGGTTTCTTATCGCCTCTTTCTGTCAATTCTTTTTTCAATTCTCTGGACTTTTCAGCGGGTGTCTCAAGCATTTTCTCCCATACATTTTCCTCTTCCTCATACGGCTTGACTTCTTCCATATGATACCAATCCACCAAAGTAAATAATGATTCAGAAATATCCATGATTCTTTCCACCCCGTCTTCACCAACCTGTTGCTCTAGCTCTTCCAGCCTCTTCTTCGCATAAGCCAGATACCCCTGTGGATAATCCGGCCTGAACTTCCTTTCAATAGGATTCACTTCAAACATATGGGCATGTCCATAGACATGTGCTATCACCAGCCTCTTAGCATAATCCTGGGACGCATCGTATACATAAGCATCAACAGGATGATATCCTAAATCTTTTTTTGTGTCCTCGCTTGGAACTACAATCTCATAAAGCTGCCCAAGTCCCAATTCATGTTGTTGCTTTGATATCCAGTATTGTTCTCCCAGACTCCAGTGTTGAGGAGAGACGTTCCATCCGCCAGTCGCGCTTATAGAATAAAGGTCTTCTGCACCAATTATGTGGAAGTTTATATCTGGCAATTCCAGCTTGTATTTTTCTATGCAAAAACTAGCTATGTCTCTAGCCATCTTAGTCCACTCATCATCAACCAGTATTCCTCTCATCACGTTTATCGTAGGATTCTGCACCATTTCATCCACCTCTCTTGCCAAAGAATGTTTTAAGAGCGTCCCATGTTTGCTCCTGCTTTTGCATTCTATATAATCTGACACTTCCATCGTTTATTTTATCCGAAAACCTTTCCTTCAACTTATTGTAATATTCGCTCTTCCAATCTCCAAAAGAAGTTTCCAAGTAGCAGAATCTTGTAACATGTGGCAATAGTCTCTCAATGCTATCCAATGCCGCATCCGTGTCCCAATTGCCGCCATCACTGTATTGCACAATATAGATGTCGGTCTCCTCAGGATTGATATTCCTCTTCACCTGAGTGTTTCTTGGATAGTCGTTTCCCTTTATCATATCATGTACTATTTCATAGGCAGGAGTGAAGCTAGTTCCACCATTAGGCATTAACTTGTAATATCCTTCTTCAGTCTCTTCCCATGCCCAATCATTATGTGGCACATATGCTACATCGACTTGGGAATCCTTGTATGCATCTTTCAACCATATGTCTGTGAGTTTTGACACAGTCCATGATGCTTCTAAGTCTTCCTTGGTTATAGATCCTGACAAATCCCTGAAATTTATCAATATGGCATCCTTTTCCTCCTTCCAGATTATTTTAGAAGTTTTGTATCTCAGATCATCGTCATCAATCTTTATTTTCAATTTCTGCCCCTTTTCAAATTCTATATCAGTCAAATCTTTTCTAATCCTACTAAGTCTTGATTCCAACACATCCTTCTCATCTTTAAGGGTTTCCAAATCCTTTTGAGAATAATTCTCTGATACTATCTTTATATCGACATCTTCTATATTTTTCATCAATTCGTTCTCCAATCTTTTATACATCTTGGTCTGAACAATATGCCTTTCCATCATCGCGTCTATAGTCTCATCCAAATCAAACAGAGAGTCGGGTCCCCTTGGAGAATATGCAGGATAAATCGTCCTTTCTTTCTTTTTACGTTTGCCAGGTTTTATCATTTCCAATTCCAGTTCATCTTTTAGATAATTTATCAAGTCTTTCATCGCCATTTCTTCGTATATGGCATCCCCCTCTCCTTTTCCTCCTTCATGGCTTTCATCTTCATCGTCTCCATGTCCAGGATACAATGGATCACCTTCCTCGCCAGGTCCCGATGCTACACCAGGTGCCCAAGGTCCATATTCTATGTGCGGTATGTGTATGATAGGTATCGTTACTATTATCGGTTGTCCTCTTTTCAATCCACCAAGCTGATAGTATTTGACCTCTCCTATCGCCTTCTTCTTGGCATCTTGTATTCTCTTTCTGTATTTTTTCTTTGACGAGCCTACAGGATCAATTATCATTAGTATATGCCTCCTGCTCCAACGAATATGATTGAATCTGCACATTCATCGCAATGTCCCAAGCTATCTTTCAAGACATTTTTCAACTTTTCATACTTTTCCTTGTCTTCTTTATTGATTTCACCCCTGTCTGTTATTCTTTCCCAAGGCAGATATTTTTTCATGTTGTCATCTAAATTTATTATATCAGGACGGAATGTCACCAATTCTAGAAAATCGGGGAATCTTCCCTTTTCCACTTTGTATGTTTCTATTGCGCCGTTGAAATTTTCAAAGCTTGTATCGTATGCGTTCAATTTCTTTGATATGTTTTCAAGTTCTTTATCGATAGACACTTTGCCAATACCAATAACATCGATTTCCGTTTCAAATTCAATTTTTTTATCCAGCAAGCTTTTGTAATAGGAAAATAACTCTTCGATCTTCTTAATGCCACCATCGATTTCATAAGCAGTTGCCAAATAGCTCACAGATAATCTAGCAAATGCAATGTTTGTGGCCAATTTCAAAGCAGTGTTCAATGAATATGAATATTTGGTATTTTCAAAATCCTCATCAGAATTTACACTGTCTTTATGTGTAAGGAAAGCAGGATTTAAATAGTTTATTATTTTCTCCAAAGTAAGACAAGCATACTGATTGTCCAAAGTGCTAAATAACTCTCTTCCTATCCTTCCAGAAGATTTTCCGGTGTTCCATCCGTCAATCGTTTGTAAATGTGGTGGAAGCCTTTTCTTCACAACTTCTTTTTCCACATCATTCAAAGACAATCCAGTATCATACTTTTCATAAATGTCTAGAAGATTGTTAAAGTCATCCTCATCAAACTCTTTATGTGAATTCTTGACGTTTATTCTTGTGCCGACTGCAAAAGCCGACAGTACCTCTGTTGCACCAGGTGATATATGTTCGAAAGGAAGATCGTTCTTCCTGAATATTTCACTCTCGGCACTGTAAGACAGATTTCTCCTCACAAATACAGGATACAATCTATCTACAAGAGGATTATTATCACCGCCTTCAAGAAATTCTCTTAAATCACGGTTAGAATACAAAAACACTACAAAGTCTGGAGTCATCAAAGACCCATCTTTTAAAGGCAAACTTACATCTCTCAACTTGAGTAGCAGTTGATAGTTTGTCTTAGGTATATCATCCATTTTTGTATCATCTATTTCTATGTTCAATATGCCTCTGTTGGCTTCTTTTATGACCCTTTCAAATATGTTAGGAAATTCTTTGTGAGTCAATTGTATGGATGCCATCTGCGGTTTCAGCCTCGTGATTTTTACGACATTGTTCAAAGCATAAATGACAGATTGTCCTTCTTCTTCCATGATTTCTGAATCTATCTCTACACCGCTGCCTTTGGATTTTTGTTCCTGATTTTCCTCAAATTTGCTATATTCCTTTTGCAAAAGTCTGTTATAGTTGTTTGAACAAGTTCTGCATAGATTTTTCCCTCCCTTTTCTATAAATTCTTTTCTAATATTGTCGGGTATCAGAGAACGTGACGTGGCCAAAAGATTGATAGGATCTTCATTTATGGGACATGGCAATTCTTTTCCATCATCTACAAAGTAAAATGTGTATCTTGGATTTTCCTCGAGATAATTTACAAGACCATCTTCAAACAGTTTTCCCATTTCAGTTTTGCCGCTACCTGTGGGACCTACATGTATGATCAGAGGCATCTGTCCATTCTTGCTAAATTGAGCCACGGCATAGATGCCAAGAACTTCTTGATTTATAACATCTGTAAGACCTCTTATACTATGCCTGCCCTTTCTAAAAAACGGATATTCTCTAACATCTTCTTTTTTGAAACTGTCTTTCGATACAATATTGTATAAACGTTCAGCACTGCTTTCCGTGATTGTAGAATCAGCTTTAATTTCCTGTATATAATCGGTAAATTTCATAGAACCGTATCTGTGTTTTTCTGTATTCAATTTATCAATGTCTTTCTTTCCCTCCACCATATTTGTCATGCCATTTCACGTTATTTCACTTTTTTATCTTTTCCCTCAATTCACCTGCTATTGTTAATGCATGAGCACCGCAAGATTTACAATACCCCATTTTATTCAACTCCTTCATCATGCCATCATTTGCAGGACTGTACAATGAGACATCTGCTGTTTTAGACAAGTTAGGCAATATATTTTCCAAAGCATATCTTTCAATTGCTGTACTAAAAGATTTATTTTGCTCCATCAATTGTTTTGTTAAAGTTTCCATAGAATCTTTAGATGTTTCACCAGGTTTGTATTCCAATTTGAAATTTACATAGGATGCCATCTTTTCTCTAAAGTCTGTTCCGCTTATCCCACCAGATGCTTTTTCTATTGATTCTAAGAAATCCTTGTCTACAGGTCCTTTCTTGCTTGTTACTGGATCTATGTATGTAGAGTTCTGATTTTTAAAAGCGCATGCCTGAGCCAAATATCTTGTACCCAAGTTCAATAGAGCAACTTCGCCAAGCAATGCTTTGTTGACATCTTTGATTATGTGTTCTTTATAAAGACCGTGAGCATCGTAAAGTGCAAGTGAACCAGATTCTTTTTTTTCTGTGTTTGCTCTCATATCTACCAATCTTCTTCTAGTGTCACTTGTTATGCCATCATAGCTTCTTATCTGATTTTCAAAGAATTCCAGAAGATTTCCAAATTCCACTATCGACAGACATCCTTTGTAGCTTGAATCCATTCTGTCCTTTTTCTTATCGTCTGATATCCTCCCCAGATTTTCTATGTATTTAGATGGAAGGTCTTGGAAAAATCTGAAAGGTATACCGTTTTTTATCCCTTCTGTGAGTTCATGCATAGGATGATTTTTTGCTATAGTTCTTAATTCTTTAAATAGTTCATGTGCTTTTTTATTAATTCCTTGAGGTTCCTCTCCATTGTAGATTAATGCTTTCTGCAGTATTGTTATCTTCAGATCTGACATCGAATCGTCAAGCGTAGACATTACAGCCATAGATGCCAAAAATTTTACATAGTGAGGCGGTACATGTATCCTGCTTTTCTTTTGCAGAGAGTTGAAAATTCTCTTTTCTAAAGCTTGTGTAAGATCATCAATTACGGTCAAATATCCCATCTCCACTCTTTTCAATCTTGATGTTAAATATTCGGCTAATCTTGGATCCTTTACAGATTTTTCGTATTCTTGCAAATTTGTGCTAGCAATAAGAACAGAATTTATCCTTACACCATAGCTTTCATTGACTTTCAATTCCCTGCTTGTAATCAGATCTAAAAGCTGGTCCAATAGACCCAAATCTTTAGCCTTTAAAAGTTCGGAAAAATGAACTATATGACCTTGTGGCGAAGGACCATTTATTTTTCCTGCAATTCCATAATTGATTGCAAGAGGATGATTTTTATCCAAGAACAGATTTAGTCTTTCCAAATTTATATCACCGCCAAATATTCTTTTAGAATCGTATGCTTTCTCATCTGTTGGTCTAAATTCTGCTGCAGCTATGTCTTTTCCTGGCCTAAGATTCACCACTTTGACAAGGTCTCTCCAGTTTTCTACATGTGCCTCATCCTGTAAAGTATTGATTACATAAGAGCACGCTGGACATCTCGTATGATTCAACTCTATTTCTTTCCATCTTTCTTCATCAGATACTTTATCATTCACATTTTTTAGAGCGCCATACAAATCTTCCTTCGCCAAGAAATTAAGAGGACTTTCATGAGTCGGACACGTGATACTTTCCAAACCGCCGAAAAATTTAGCATAATTTTTCAAATCAAATTTCACAGTATAAACTTGGCCTTCTGGCTTTGTAGTATATGCATCCAAGGCATATGACATGTCGTTTATCAAATCCGTTTTTCCAGAGCTTGGAGGTCCTATCAATAAGATAGCCCTGCTTTGAGAGTCTCTTCTTATGCAAGCATCTTCAAGATGTTTCATTATAGTATGTGTAGGCTCTTCCACACCATACAAATAAATCTCAAAAGCACTTGTAGCGCCATTTCTTTTCCATGGGCTTTCCACTCTATCGTCTAAAAATTTCCATCTGTCAGGTTTCCAGCTTTTGTTAGGCTTCTCCGATCCAAACATTGTCAGAGCAGCATACAATCTTTGAAATGCATTATAACCAATTGATGGTGTCTCTTCAAATCTATTTAAGAAGTCTCCTAGTGTAAGTTCCTCTCTTTTGAATTCATCTGGATCTATTCTTATTATATCCTTGTCGACAAGTTCTTGGGCAGTTTTCATTACCATTCCTTATTTTATTTTAGCTAAGGAGACATAAATAATTTGTTTTCGTATGTAATTTTACGATTATCGTACTTTAAAAGATATAAATATATCCGAAATACTATATTTTTAGTATGAAATTCGTACTTGATGATAGGAACCAAAAAATACTGACCTTGTTGAAGACAGATTCTAGAAAGAGCTTTACAGAAATGGCAAAAGAGCTCAGCTTATCAGAAGGAGCTGTCAGAAAAAGAATAAAGCAGTTGATAGAAAGCAAAGTGATAGAAAGATTCACAATAGAAACCAGTCAATTGTTGCATCCTGTAAGGTCTATAGTGATGGTAAAACTTTCACCAAAAGCACAGTCAAACAAAATAATAGAATTCATAAGAAAAATGGCTGGCGTCAACTCTGCTTATACGATAACTGGTGGATATGATGTTTTTGTCGATGTAGGAGCTTCAAACACCACAGAGCTACAAGAAAAGATAATTTCAATAAGAAACCAGAAAGGAGTTAACAATACTTTGACAATGACAATCTTGAGCTAAATTAATAATTAACTCTATTCAATTCTATTTTGTATGATGCTAAAAGAAACTGTAGTTCCTAGAGACTATCAAACAAACATAGCTAAAGTTGCCAGTGAAAAGAGCACATTGGTGGTTATGCCGACTGGCACAGGCAAGACTTTGATAGCAGTACTTGTCGCGATAGATAGGCTGGAAAAATATCCTGAAAGTAAAATAATGCTTATGGCACCTACCAAGCCGTTGGTAGAGCAGCATGCAAAAAGTTTTTTAGATTCTACATATGTTGAAAAGCATGATGTCGTTGTCTTGTCTGGAAGGATTGTTCCCGAAGATAGAAGAGAATTTTATAAAATAGCTAAGATAATCGTTGCTACACCACAGACGATAGAGAATGATCTGGATAATGGTGTACTGAGATTGGATGATTTTAGTTTGTTGGTGGTGGACGAGTGCCACAGATCTGTAAAAAAATATGCTTATCCTGCTGTTGCAAAGAAGTTCATGCTGCAGTCCAAACACCCGCTTATACTCGGATTGACGGCTTCACCCGGTTCTAGCAAAGAAAAAATAGATGAGATATGCCAAAACTTGTTCATAGACACAGTCGAAATAAGAAGCGATATAGACGAAGATATAGAAAAATACGTCCAGCCGATACAGAAGGAAGACATCTATGTAGAGTTGCCTTTAGAGTTTAAAAAAGCAAAAATGTTTTTCGAAGAAGCACTCAAGGAAGATGTCTACTGGCTCAAGGAAAAGCATTACATTCCAATCTACACGCCACCGAAGAAAATGCTGTTGGACTTGCAGAAAAGAATAATAGGAAGCTTCATAAGAGGAAACAAGAATCCAGCAATGTTCGCCGCAATGACAAAAGTCATCAGTGCAATCAAGATAAGATACATGCTGGAATTGCTGGAGACACAGGGAATAAGCTATGTTCATGACTACATCACAGGATTGGAGAACAGCAAGAAAAGGAATGATAAGATTGTTGTGAACGATGTCAGAGTGAGAGAAGCAAAGAAGATAATCGACGAGCTTTACGTGAGAGGTATAGAACATCCAAAGATGGAAAAAATAATCGAAATAATCAAGCAGATGTTGGAGTCAAAGAGAAATGCAAGGATAATCTGTTTTGCTAATTACAGAGCCACTGTGGACAAGATAAATAACCAGTTGAAAAATATTGGAATATCCTCAGAAGTTTTAATCGGTCAGACAATGAAAGAAGGAAAAGGTCTGTCGCAGCAAGAGCAGGTAGAAATACTTGGAGAATTTAACACTGGAGCATTCAATGTACTCATAGCATCAAGCATAGGAGAAGAAGGTTTGTCAATAAGCGATGTAGATGTAGTTATTTTTTACGATGCGGTTGCAAGCGAGATAAGGAGAATCCAAAGAGTTGGTAGGACTGGAAGGAACGCGCCTGGTAAAGTGAT
>Ga0209542_10017974_pt1 | contig 11502 bp, 11 predicted proteins | sample RifCSPhighO2_01_FD_184028 | JGI IMG/M metagenome (GOLD analysis project Ga0209542, IMG submission 184028) | Soil microbial communities from Rifle, Colorado - Rifle CSP2_plank highO2_0.1 (SPAdes) (version 2) | ecosystem: Environmental > Terrestrial > Deep subsurface > Rock core/Sediment ...
AATTGAAAAAAAGCATGCAGCCACAACTGAAAAAAGTTCTGACCCTCTTCTTTCTTATTCAGTGACTATTGAGTAAGAATTTTTATTATACACAAATAGGATAACTTGATGTTAATAATAATTTGTATGAAACAAATGCAAGATTAAACAAACAATTAAGAATTCTAAAAGAATTAAACTGCAAAGTTCTTATCACAAACCAAGTTTATTTTGATATTAACAAACAAAGGCAAAGAAATGTTGGAGATAATATACTAGTTAGATATGTTGACAATATAATAAAATTAGAAAAGAATCCCAGAATGTTTATAACAAAAAAAGAGAAAATTATTTTTGAGATTGAAGATTCAGGTTTTGTGTTTCATAACCAGATAAAGTGATTCCACTTCTTCTTCTACTTAAAAAATGCTTATCTCCCCCTACAATTACTTCAGTAGGTTTTAATCTCATTTGATAATCAGAACCCATAGAATCACCATATGCTCCAGCATCTCTTATTCTCAATATGTCTCCTACTCTTATCTGTGGAAGTTTTCTTGATTCTTTATTAAAGAAATCGCTACTTTCACAAACATTTCCATTAACAAAGTAAGAAACTAGTTCCCCTAATGGATTGGAAACATTTTCTATTCCATGATATGCTTCATAGAGAGCTACTCTTATTAAATGATTCATCCCAGTATCTGTTCCAGCGAAATTTCTTCCTCCAGGATTTGTCTTCAATGTAGTTACTTGTGTTAATAAACTTCCTGCCTGGGCAACAATAAATCTTCCTGGTTCCATCCTTAGTTCTAGATTTCCTTGATAATACCTATTTGAAAAATCTCCAAAAAGATTGCTCATTCTTTCACCTAGCTTAAACATATCCAACTCTTCTTCTTCTGGTTTGTAGGGAATTCCATATCCTCCTCCAATGTCAACAAATTTTAATCCTTCAATTTTAGAAGCTGCTTCTAAAATAATTTCTAATGCTTGTAATGGTGAATCCATGTTAAGCCAACCAGACCCAATATGATGATGAATTCCTACAATTCTAATATGATGATTTCTTGCAATTCCTACTGCTTCTTCTATTTCTTGATATGGAATTCCAAATTTTGATTCTTCTCCTCCTGTTATGGTATGACTATGACTCCCATCACCAATGTTTGGATTAATCCTAATACACACTGCAGAACCAGAATATTTTTCTCCAAAATCCTTTAATCTTTGTTTAGAGTCTATATTCAGTAAAACTCCTTTTTCATGAACCTCTCTCATATCACTATCACTCATACTATTTCCTGTAAACATTACTGAATTCTTATCTGCTCCTAACATAAGAGCCCAGTTAACTTCTTCAGGAGAAGTTGCGTCTATTCCAAGACCTTGACTAAGAATTTCTTGAACAAGATGTGGATTAAAATTTGCTTTCATGGCATATAAAATAGAAGTGTTTGAATAAGTAAAAGCTTCCTTCAACTTTCTAATTTGTTCTCTTACTTTTTCTAAATCATAAACATATGTTGGTGTCCCATATTGCTCCGCTATTTCCAATAACATTTCATTATTCATTTTAGATATCCTCTCTTGTGCAATAATTCTGCATTAAGTATTGCTCCTCCAGCAGCTCCCCTTATTGTATTGTGAAATAACAAAACCATTTTATAATCAAGTATTGAACACTTCCTTATTCTTCCAACAACACAAGACATTCCATTCCCTTCATCTTTATCATATTTAGGTTGAGGTCTGTTTTCTTCTTTCAATATAATTATTGGTTGCTTTGGTGCACTTGGTAAATTCAAATTTTTTAAGGGATTAAATTCAATCAATTCATTTTTTATTTCTTCTATTGTTGGTTTTTCTTTTAATTCAAATGAAACAGTCTCGAGATGTCCGTCTTTTACACCAACACGATTACAGTGGGCACTTATTTTTATGCTCGCATTATTTATTTTATTATTATTCAATTCTCCAAGAATTTTTAATGGTTCTGATTCCATTTTTTCCTCCTCTCCAGAGATATAGGGAATAACATTATCAAATATGTCTAAAGATGAGACTCCAGGATAACCTGCTCCAGATAAGGCCTGCATTGTTGAAACAAATATTTTTTCTACCCCAAATTTTTTATGAAGTGGAGCAAGAGCAAGGGTTAGCCCAATTGTTGAACAGTTAGGATTTGTAACAATGAAATTACTTTTTCCTTTTATTAAATCAAGATGATTAGAATTTACCTCGGGAATCAATAGCGGAACATCCTCGTCCATTCTATGATTTTTTGAGTTTGAGGAAACAATATAACCTTTATCCACAAATTCCGTTTCTACTTCCCCTGCAATGCTTGAGTCCAAGGCGGAAAAAACTAAATTACAATTTAGATTTGGTTTGCATTCACTTAAAATAATGTTTTTTGCATACTCTGGTATCTTGCTACTTACAAACCATTTATTTTTCATAGTTTCTTCGTATGTTTTATTTGCATTTTTTTCTGAAGCCACTAAAGAAGTTAATTCAAAATAAGGATGATTCTCCAATAATTGAACAAATCTCTGACCTACTGCTCCAGTTGCTCCTAATACCCCCACTTTTATTTTATTCATTCTCAAATAACTCCTTATGCATTTCTTTTATTAATTCATTAACATTATCTTTTTTAACAACAAATGATATGCTTAGGGGTGAAGCTCCCTGAGAAATCAATTCTATATTTGTATTTGTTTTTCCAAAAACTTTAGATATTTTCTCAAAGACTTCCGGTTTGTTTTTAATATCTTTTCCAGTGATACAAATTATTGACCTTTCATTCAAAACTTCTATTTTTGCTATTCCTCTAAGTTCTGAAACAGCTTTTTCTAAATTCTTTGAGAACCCATCAATATTATCTAATGTAACGGATACTGTAACCTCACTTGTGGAAATCAAGTCTATTGAAAGTTCATACTTATTGAATATTTCAAATATTTTTGCCAAGAATCCATGAGCATAAAGCATCTTTGTCGAGCATATTCTTATTACTGTAATATCTTTTTTCAGTGAAATTGCTCTAAAAGTGCATTCCTTTTCATCATCATTAACAATTAAAGTTCCTTTATTTTCAAAATTATAAGTGTTAAGAATTTTTACTGGAATATTTTTATCTACTGCTGGTTTTATTGTTTTTGGATGCAATACCTTTGCTCCAAAGTAAGCCATTTCAGAAGCCTCATTAAAAGTTATTTTATTCCATTGCTTTGCATTTGGGACAATTCTTGGATCGGTTGTTTTTATTCCATCAACATCCGTCCATATTTCTATTTCGTCAACATTTAAAGCAGAACCAATTATCGCTGCAGTATAATCACTTCCTCCCCTTCCTAAAGTAGTTACTTGATTATCTTTATTCTTGGCTATAAAACCAGTCACAACTGGAACCCCTGAAAAATTATTTAATTTATTTTTTATTCTTTCGTTTGTTTCCTCAAGAATGTCTGCATTGGTAAAATTATCATTTGTTAAAATACCTGCTTCCCATCCCGAATATTGTTTTGAACTAATATTTTGGGTGTTTAGATATTCAGCAAATATTTTTGATGAAAATATCTCTCCAAAAGAAGAAATTAAATCAATTGAACGTGATGAAAGCTCTCCTAAAAGATAAATTCCATTCATAACATCGTACAAAAGTACAAAATCTTCAATTAACAAATCTTTATTCAAATTTAATTCCTTTATTATTTTTTTATGAATTTCAATTATTTCTTCAACTTTAAAATTTGGATTTTCTCCTTTAACTGCATGTTTGGCAGTATTAATCAATAAATCAGTAATTCCTGAAACAGCACTTACAACAATAATGGGTTTTTTATGCAATCTTTGCTTAACTATTTCTGATGAATCTTTTATCCTTTCCGAATTGGCAAGGGAGGTTCCACCAAATTTCATCACTATCATTATTTAACATCCAATAATCATTTAAGAAAATATAAGGAGTTTATAAAAATATTTATTCTTTATTATTTATGTTCTTTTTGAACTCTTCAACTTTTTTCTTATTTTCTTTCATCCATTCAATTCTTTTAGGACAAGTTTTGTTTATACAATAATCAAAAGGTCTTACTCCTGGTCTAATTATTTTAACCAAAGGATAATCACATGAGGGACATTTCTTCTCAGTTGGTTTTGGTAAACCTTTTGTTAATGAGAATGTTGTTTTACATGTAGGATATCCTGAACATGCAACAAAGTATGACTTGAATCTTTTTGAATAAAGAATTCTTAAATCACCTTCTTTACAATTATGACATTTTCCAATAACAGCTGCCTTCTCTCTGGTCTCTTTTATTGCTTCAAGAAGCTCTTTACCTATTTCTTTTTCCTGTTTTTTGAATTTAAGAAGTATTTTTGTTAATTCTTTTACTGCATGATCCAAAACATCTTCCTTTTTTATTTTTTCTTCTCTTATCTGCTCCATTTCTTCTTCAAAATCACGTGTTAATTTTTCATCAATTATTTCAGGAGAATATTTTTTCAGAATTTCTATTGTTTTTATTCCTAAATCAGTAACTTCTATTGATTTTTCCTTAACATAATCCCTTTGATATAAAGCATCCACTATTTGGGCTCTTGTTGCTTTAGTTCCTAAGTTCCTATGTTCAAGCTCTTTGATTATTGATGCTTCAGTAAATCTTCTAGGTGGTTGTGTTTCTTTTTCTAATTTTTCTATTTTTTTTAATTTTATTTTATCATCTTTCTTTAAAGCAGGCAATTCCAATTCTTCTAATTTCAAATAGGGCTCATAATACATATGCCATCCTTTTTCTATTGTTCTTGTTCCTTTGGAAACAAATGGTTCTTTATTTATTTCTGCATCTATAGTTACTGTTTCTCTTTTTGCTTTTTCTGCAAAGGTTGCAAGAGTCCTTTTAACAATTAAATCATAGATTTTTCTTTCTCTTTCACCCATCTTCTTAGGAATTTCTCCAGTTGCATATATTGCTGGATGTGCAGGATCTGTCTTGGTTCCGTTGTTTGGTTTTAATTGCTTGTTAGAAAGCAATGTTTTTACAAATGAAGAATATTGTTTTTGCTTTCCTATTTCTGTGAGAATTTCTTTGTAATCCAGAGATTCTGGCAATTGATTAGAAGATGTTCTTGGATAAGAAACATATGCATTTGAATAAAGATTCTGAGTTATTGACAAAGCTTCTTTGGGAGTTATACCAAAAACTCTGTAGGCTTCCAATTGTAATGAAGTCAAATCAAAAGGTGCTGGGGCATCCTGATAAAATTCTTTTTTTGTTACTGAGTTTATCACTCCTTGTTTTTCATCTTTTATCCTATTAAAAATCTTATCAACTTCTTTTTTATCAAAGAATTTTCCTTTTTTATGATTAAGTGTAATTCCATTAACTGCCTCTAATTCCCAGAAAGGTTCTGGTTTGAATTTTTTTATTTCCAACTCTCTTTCAGTTAAAAGATTCAATGCTGGACCTTGAACACGCCCTGAACTTAATAATTTAAAAGCACCAGCACTTTTTACTGCAAGAGTTAAAGCCCTTGACAAGTTAATACCATAATAATAATCTAAATAATGCCTTGCTTCTCCCGAATGTATCAATGGAAAATCTAGGTGTTTTAATTTTTTATTGTATGAATCTATCAATTCTTTTTTTGTTAAAGTTGAGAATTTCATCCTATTAGCATCTTTTTTACCACAAACAAATTTTATTATGTTAAATCCAATTAGAGAACCTTCCAAATCATAATCGCATGCTACCGTAAATTCATCTGATTCTTTTGCTAATTTGATTAGAACATCAAGATATTTTTTTGAAAATAATGCAGATTTGGAAATTTCAGATGAAGGTTTCCATATCAAATCAAAAGTAGGATATTGAAAAGATTTTTTTCTTTCTGTTAAATTAAATAAATGACCTACTGCACACCCCACAACAATTTTTTTCCCATTATGTGTTATTTCATAATAGGCAACCTTATTAATTACTTTTTTCTTCGGTACTTTATCGGACAAAGCTTCAGCTATTTTTTGACTTTGACTTGGTTTTTCTGTTATTATTAATTCAGTCATGATAAATTTATATTTTTACAACCTTTAAATTACTTTTGTATAATAAATTTTATGTTTTTATCAAATATTTTTCCTGATTTTATTATTTTAAAATTATTTTTTAATAATATTTTTTTAAATTCAAAATAATTATAAAAGTAGTAATAACGTTGAAAAAATTTATCTTTTTTATTCCAAGAAACATATAATTCTTTTGATTTAAACAAAAATTTAGGGTATTTATTCCAAACTGAAATAAAACATTGGCCTTTTTCTTTAAGAATTCTATGAATCTCTTTTAAGGCTAAATTAGCATCTTCTTTATTAACATGATGCAAGGAAGCCATACATAAACAATAATCAAAAAAATTATTTTCAAAAGGAATATTTTTCATATTTGCTTTTTTTAAATTAACTTTTAAATTATTTTTATTGCAAAATATTTTGGCTTGTTCTATCATTTTTGAAGAAAAGTCAATTCCATATAATTTAAGATTTTTAAAAAGTAATAAATTCCTACAATTACCACACCCAATATCAATTAATTTTCCTTTTTTCCAATTCAAAAGAGAAAGTTCCTTTTCATAAGGTTTCTGCCGAAAGTTATTCCAAGAATCTGCAATAGAATTCCAAACTTGTTCCTGATTCATATTTCAATTATTTTTCCTTTTCTTCCAACATTTATAACTAAGGTTTTACCTAAAATTTCTTCTATTCCTTCTGATTCATGAAGATGAGCACAAAGTAAAATATCTGGTTTTAATTTTCTTACTGCTTTTTCAACACCCTTAGATGCAACATTAGCAGTTTTATCACCAATAAAAGCATGAGATAACCTTTCCATTTTTGTATTAGTTGGAGGAGTATGTGTTACCATTATTTTTTTCTTTAAGTTTTTTATTCTTTCAAAACTTTTTTTAAGCAATGAATAAATTTCTGATTCTTCCAACCCATGTATTCCTATATTCGCTGCACTGCATCCAAAAATTCCCACATCATCATATCTAACAGAATATCCATGAATATTCTTAACACCATACAATTCCGCAAGAAAATCCACCGTAGCAAAAGAATCATGATTTCCAGGGATTAAAAGAACCTTTTTATTCCTCTTTGTAAATGGAGAAATAATACCTTTTGTTGGTTTATCAGAATCTGTTAAATCCCCACATAAAATAACTAAATCAACTTTTTCCTTATTTGCTCTTTCTGCTAACTGATTCGCTAATCTGGAATCTCCATGAATATCTCCTGCAGCAAGAATTCTTAGTTTCTTTTTCATTTTATTTCCTTAAAATTAAGATATTTATGTAAAACTTTCGGTACTTTAATACTTCCATCTTTTTGCTGGTAATTTTCAAGTATTGCAACCATTGCCCTTGAAGTTGCAACCATGGTGTTATTTATCATGTGAGGAATTTTCTTTTCTGTTCCTTCATAATATTTAACATTAATCCTTCTTGCTTGATAATCAGTGGCATTACCTGCAGATGTAACTTCTCTATAAGCATTCTGTCTTGGATACCAAGCTTCTATGTCATATTGCTTAGATAATTTATTGCTTAGATCAAATGAACATATTTTTATAACATGATAAGGTATTTCTAGAGATTCAAAGAATTTTTCTGTTATCTTTTGCATTTCTTCAAGCATTTTATCTGAATCTTCTGGAGTTGAAACACAAAATTGTTCTACTTTATTGAATTGATGCATTCTAAACAAACCTTTCATATCAACACCATGACCACCTATTTCTTTTCTAAAACAAGGGGTTAATGCACAAAGTTTTATTGGTAAATCTTTTTTATTCAGTATCTTATCTTTAAAGAATGAAACCAATGAATGTTCTGCACTTCCAATTAAAAATAAATCTTCATTATCAATTTTATAAACTACATCCTTAAAATCATCGAAGTTGATTGCAGAACCCATTGATTGTTTATTTAACATTATTGGGGGAACAATTAACTTAAAACCATTTTTAATTGCAAAATCAATTCCATATCTTTGCAATGCGTCATCAAGTCTTGCAATTTTATCTATTAAATAATTAAACCCAGATCCAGATGTTTTTCTTGCAACCTCAAAATCGGCATAACCCAAAGATTCTATAAGTTCTGCGTGATTCTTCAATTCAAAATTAGGTTGGAATATTTTTCCATATTTCTTTATTTCAATATTTTCTTTTCCAACAGGAACTGATTCATGCAAAATATTTGGCAATTGAAATAAAAAATTATCAATTTTTTCTTTTACTTTTATTTGTTTTTCTTCTAATTTTAATATTTTATTTGGTAGTTCTTTAGCTTGTTTTATTTCCTTAATTGCTGATTTTTTTTGTTTTTTTAATTCATTTATTTTTAAAGATATTTCATTTCTTTTGTGTCTTAATTCTTCTATTTCTTTTTTTAACTTCAAGAAATCTTGATCTAATTTAGACAATTCTGTTAAAATTTCTAATTTATCTTCTTGAAATCTTTTTTTAAGATTTTGTTTAATTATTTCTGAATCTTTCCTTATTAAATTAATATCTAACATATATATCTTAAGAGAATTTGTTCGATTATAAATGTTATTATCCTTATACCAAGAAGTATTCTGTTAAATATATATTTTCAAAAGAAACCTTTAAATAGATATTGGTTATCTAATGATTGCAGAGGTGAAAAAAATAGAGACTATGGGGGTTTAAATATGATTAAAAAAAAGGAAGATATTTTTGAAGTATTTTTTAGAAAGAAGCCTGCTATGATTTTGATGGCTTTGAGAAAGGGCACAAGAAATAGATATGGTAGTGTTTTGGCCAAAGAAGTTGATTGTACATATTCTCATGCGGTTAAAATTTTACAAGAAATGGAAAAATCAAAATTAGTAAATTTTGAAAAACATGGAAGAATTAAATCTATAGAGTTGACTGAATGTGGAAATAGGGTTGCAGAACACATTGAGAAAATAAAAGATTTACTATAGTTTTATATATTTTCTTTTTAATTTTTATTTTATGTGCGGAATTATTGGTTATGTTGGTAAAGACAATTGCATTCCCATTTTAATTAATGGTTTAAAGAGACTAGAATATAGGGGTTATGATTCAGTCGGAATTTCAATAATAGAAAACAATGAAATAAAAACATTCAAGAAGAAAGGAAAAATAAAAGATTTCATTGTTCAAGAGATTTATTCTAATATTGGAATAGGACATACTAGATGGAGCACACATGGAGAACCTTCCGATATTAATGCTCATCCGCATAATGATTGCAAAAATAATATTTCAATAGTTCATAATGGAATTATAGAAAATTTTGAAAGTTTAAAAAAATTCCTGATTGATAGGGGACATAATTTCAAGAGCGAGACTGATTCTGAAATTATTGCTCACTTAATTGAGGAATTTTATAATGGTAATTTAACCAATGCTGTTAAAAAATCTTTATTAGAATTGGAGGGGACTTATGGCTTATTAATTGTTAGTAAAACTGATAATAAAATTATTGCTGCAAGAAAGGGAAGCCCTTTGGTATTTGGAATTAAATATGATGGTTATTTCATTTCTTCGGATACTTCTGCAATTGTAGAAAATACAAAAAATGTAATTTATCTTCTTGATGAAGATGTTCTAGAAATTAGTCATGATGGATATATATTATCAAACTTAAAAGATTCTACAATAATTGATAGGGAAATTGAAAAAATAGAATGGGATCTTGAGCAAATAGAAAAGAAAGGTTTTAAGCATTTTATGTTAAAAGAAATTTATGAGCAACCTGAAAGCATAAAAAATACTTTAAGAGGAAGAATAAAAGATGATGAAATAAAGATAACTGTTAATTTGAATAAAGAATTTATTAAAAATTTAAAAAAAATAATTATTATTGCATGCGGAACTTCATGGCATTCTGCTTTGATAGGAAAAAGAATTATTGAAAAAAATTGTAATATCCCTGTAGAGGTTGATTATGCATCCGAATTTAGGTATAGAAATCCTATCATTAATGAAAATGATTTGATTATTGTCATAAGCCAATCTGGAGAAACAGCAGATACATTGGGTGCATTAAGAGAAGCAAAGAAAAAAGGTGCTAAAACACTAGGGATTGTAAATGTTGTGGGGAGCACTATTGCAAGAGAATGTGAAAATGGAATTTATCTTCATGCTGGTCCTGAAATTGGAATTGCAAGTACAAAAGCATTCACAAGCCAAGTTGTTGCTTTGATAATTTTAAGTTTATATTTTAATAAAAATGAAAAAATTATTGAAGAAATAAAAAAAATTTCTGATTTAGTTAAAAAAATTTTAGATAATAATCATATTAGGGAAATTGCTGAGATTTATTATAAGAAAAATAATTTTTTATATCTAGGTAGGGGAATTAATTTTCCTGTTGCATTGGAAGGAGCATTAAAATTAAAGGAGATTTCTTATATTCATGCTGAAGGATATCCTGCTGCCGAGATGAAGCATGGTCCTATTGCATTAATTGATGAGTATATGCCTGTTGTGGTAATAGCAAATAAAAATGAAGTTTATGATAAGATTTTGAGCAATATTCAAGAAATAAAGGCAAGGAAGGGAAAAATAATTGCAATTGCTGATGAAGATGATGAAGATATTAAAAATAAAGTTAATCATGTGATTTATGTTCCAAAAGTTATTGAAGAATTAAGCCCGATTGTTAATGTAATTCCATTACAATTATTAGCTTATTATATGGCTGATTTAAGAGGATGTAATGTGGATCAACCTAGGAATTTGGCAAAAAGCGTTACAGTGGAGTAGAACGGGCTCGAGGGGATTTGAACCCCCGACCACCTGGTTAAGAGCCAGATGCTCTACCAAACTGAGCTACGAGCCCATAATTTCTTGCTTATTTTTTTCTTTTTAAGTCTTACTTTTTTATGTTATCAATGCTTAAAAGTTTTAATCACCTATTTTTTAACAATTATTTATCGTATATCCAATATATTGTATTTACTATATATTGTATTACCGATAGTAATATTTATAAGCTTAAAAGTTTTAATCAAAGATTGAAGATGAAAATACCAAAATATATCGATATAAAAGGCCTATTGAGCTTTAACATTCTTAATTTATTGAATAAAAAACAATTATGTGGAGATAATCTTGCTGATATAATTGGCAATAAAAAATATGGAAAATTAACACCTGGAACAATCTATCCTGCATTAAAATCACTTCGAGAAAAAAAATTAATCAAATTTAAACAAAAAGGAAGAAAAAAAATTTACTCCTTAACCAAAAAGGGATTAGATGAATATAAAATATTAAAAATAATTTTTAAAAGAATGTTTAAGGAGATTTAATTATCTCCTTTTTTTCTTTGCGGTTGATTTCTTCTTTCTTTTTCCGCCTCTTGCCATTACAGCCTCGCAAATGTTACCTTTCCCATCAACATAGTAAAGATGTCCGGGCCTTCTTGTAACAACACCTTTTGCAATAATTTTTC
>Ga0209542_10017975_pt1 | contig 11501 bp, 10 predicted proteins | sample RifCSPhighO2_01_FD_184028 | JGI IMG/M metagenome (GOLD analysis project Ga0209542, IMG submission 184028) | Soil microbial communities from Rifle, Colorado - Rifle CSP2_plank highO2_0.1 (SPAdes) (version 2) | ecosystem: Environmental > Terrestrial > Deep subsurface > Rock core/Sediment ...
TTGGGACAAAAATTTTCCTGGAAACATTCAGCTAAAGAATATTGGCGATTATATTCACAATATTCTTTTTCAGGTCATGATACTGCCTAACGTAGTTATAAGAGTTAACTGCCAATTGCCGCCGTAATTGATTATTTTTTAAAACTTTCTTCAGCAATTTTTCCATTTGACCTTCATCACCGTTGGCACAAAAACCGAGTCGATGTTTATCGATGATTTTATCCGGATTAACTTTATAGGAAATTAGCGGAACCCTGTTTTGCCACGCCTGGATAAAAGTATTAGGAAAACCTTCACTCAATGAGGTCGACACAAATATTTTTGCTTTTCTGAAATATACGCCGATCCTGTCAAAGGGAACCCAGGAAATAAATTTAAGATTGGGAATTTGTTCCGCTTCTGCTTTAATAATTTTAAAATAATCAGGATTATTTTCCGCCGGCGGGCAAATCATGGTAAATTTTTCCTGGGGAAATTTTTGAGCCAGGCGGATGAACATTTCCGGCTGTTTCCAGTCTTCTGCCCTGGCCACCCACAAAACCCCTTCTTTTCTAACCCGATCGCCTGTCAGGGGCTTGAGCGGAAACCCGGAAGCGACTACCGCGCTTTTATTCCGGTATTGTTCAGTTAGATAACTTTGCTGCTTTTTCGTCTGGCAGATAATTTTATCGGCCAATTTTAACCCAAGTAAAAACAGTTTTCCCCGCCAACCATTTTTGGCAACATACTCACCGTTAACATCCTGTTCATGGGCCACCATAAAAATGAATTTTTTTCCTAATATCCGGCAAATTATGGCGATTAAACCTGTTTCGGCGCTGGCCGCTCTTTGAAAATAAACATCAGCATTTATTCTCCTTAACTGAATCAGCAGACTAAAAAAGAAATTAAAATAGCCGTTCGGCGATCGGACAAACTGATAAACCATGATTTTCTCAAACTTATCAAGCCGAAACGAGCTTTGATTATCGGTTAAAAAACTAACACTGAATTTTTTTGATTTGGCTAATTCTTTGGCTAAAAGAAATAACTGTATCTGGGCACCGCCAAAAACAATCTTAGACTTGGGGTTAAATAGACCGTAAGCAAACCAGTCAATAAAACAAACTTTCATTTTTTGATCTTGACGATCATTGAGTAGCCGATAGGAAAACTGGTTTGGGCATATTCCCAATATTCGGCAATGAATCCCTTTTTATTTCGATAAATATTGGTTAACTTTTCCGCCGTTAAACTTAACAGATTGTTAAGCATGTATAAAGGAGACAAAGCCTGGGTTGATCCAAACATAATCCTGAAAAGAATGTTAAAAAAAATAAATATCGAGGAAAACAAGTTATTACTTTCCTGCAGGAGCAGAATTTTGTCCCGTTTAAACAGCTTTTTAAGTTTGTATTTGGTAAAGCGGTTAAAGTCGTAAGGAATACCGTGAAGCGGAAAAATAAACGGCAAAGTCAGATATACTAATGCCTGATTTTTAGCCACCCGCCGCAACTCGCTGATTACTTGATATTCATTATCGCAGTGCTCAAGCACTTCGGTAATGATAATCACATCAAAAACACTATCCTTAAAGGGCAAGTTATGGTTATCGGCAATCACGTCAGCGTAAGAATAAAGACTCATGTCAACCCCCAAATAGTCGTCGTTGGGAAAAAGTGATTGGAATGGTTTATAGCCACAACCCAGGTCCAAAATCTTTAAGGGCTTGTTTTTTTTAGAAACTAATTCTACCACCTGATCAATTATTTTTCTGGCTTTCAAGGTCATGATGTAAGAATAATCGAATAAACTGGGTTTAAGTCTTTCTCTGATTGCCGGAGGGTTCTGGGGCAACTCTCCCTTTAATTCATCATAGGGTTTGGTAAAAATAAGCCGGCCGTGTTGACGCCGGTATTTTTTGTTTTTTAAAAGTGTTTCAATTTTTTCCATATCCGGTCAATTATATATCCGATGGTTAATCCTATAAACGGTAAAGACTGAGTCATCGACCGAAACTCTACCAGATTTTTAGCTGCTAGAAAAAAATGGGGCAACTCCAACACAAACACCATTAGTAACACATACCTTAGTCGCCGATTAAAAAACAATAGCCAGGCGCCAAGAAAAAATAACAAATAACCAATCGGGTTGTCTTTGAAGTAAAGAGACTGGAATGTTTTTATCGTTCCGCTCACAGTCGAAATCACCAAATCAGGCAAAGAGTGCAGTTTAAAAAAATAGGTAAAGGCGGAGATGGATTGCCCCTGGAATGGGTTAAGCGTCATTGACTCTTTTGACGGAAAACCGGGCTGGCCGGCAAACTCAACGTTAGCATTCCACTTTAAGTGCATCTCTTCTGAGTAATTCCAGGTTTGATAAGTTTTTAAATTGGTGGCAATTAACGGCCAAGCGATTAGTAATAACATTAATATCAAAGAGAAACCATGTTTTATATTTCGTTTAGCGATTACAAAAACCAAGGTCAGACCGATTAGCTGAACTAAAGAATGCAATCGTAGGTAAATAGAGGCAATACTAGTTAAGAAAATGGCAATTTTTTTAGCTAGTTTTTTGAGATTAGTTTCCCATAATAAATAGACAAAAAGAGTAATAATAAAAGTAAAAACAGAATCTCTCAATCCTCTTGTCGATAACTCAATCAAATACGGATGCAAACCTATAAATAAAGCCGCTATTAAACCTGTGGTAAATGATCTTATTTTTTTGCCGTATAAAAACACTAAAATAATTGTCAGAACGTGAAATATCCAACTGGAAAACCTAATAGCCATTTCTGAACCGGTTCCAAAAATTTTCCAGCTGGCAATAATGATCAACGGATTTAGACTTTCTTTATTGCCGCAGTAGTTTCCCAATAAGGCGGACTTTAAGTTTAGGGATAAAAATCTGGGAACTTCCTGGGTTAAACAAATCACATCGCTGTCAAACGAATGATAACGATTAAGAAATAGTTTATGCCAGGATAAATATAAACCTGAAGCTAAAACTGAAAATAATAAGATTGCTTGGATCATTTTATCTCGACCGGGACGGATAATGACTAATAAGGGAACAAAGATTGTTGTCAAAATTAGTAATAAATTGGGAAAAATAAATTGATGGTCGTAAAACATTAGATAAAAATCGTAAAGGACATTGGCCAATGCACCAGATACCGCATCATTATTGGCCTCAATCTTCACCCAAAACTGCTCATGACCATCAATTAAAGACGTTAACTCTAATGGCACTAAGTGAAGGTATTGATTTTCTCTTACCGTTTGCCAGTTTAGTTGATCGGTAGAAATACTAATCCTATTGCCACCTGTTGCCGGCTTGGCTAAACCTAACTGCAACACCGTCACCCTGGCATTTGCAGGTTTTGTCAGCTTATAAACCGCAATCCCTTTTGTTTGCGGTTCAAGCGATAGATCAATGTTGTCTTGTTCCGACCAACCGGAAAATTCAATTGCGTCGGTCCGCAGCTTATCAAAATTGCCCCACAATTTACCCATTTTAACTTCGCTGACTAAATTTTTTCCTCTGAAAGAATTAAAGGCCGTCGCCAACGAGGACCGATAAAAAATAAAATTAGTGACTAAAACTAAAATTATTAAGCCTACTTTAGTTAACGTAAATTTCATCTTGACAGCTTTAAAATTAAATCCTTAAAAACTCTTAAATTAACTTCCCGATTGTAAACTGTGTCGGCAAATTTAAAGCCATTTTCAGAAAGTGATTTCCATAGTTTTTCGCTCTTAAAAACTGCCAGAATATTTTTTTTCAATTTTTGTATATTTCCGTGAGCGGTCAAACCCCAGCTGTAATCGCGAAAAGAATCATTAGGATCGTAAAATAAGGTCATGCAAGGCAACTTAAAATAGGCAGCTTGGACTTGAGTCATGTTTAAATTTTTATAGTCTGAAGTGTCAATAAAGGCTCTGGCACGGCGATAGTAATGATCAAGCTTAGCAAAGCTTTCATCTTGTTTCAGCTTAAGATTAGGTAGTTTAGCGGCCGAGGCGGTAATTGATTTTAATAAACCCTGTTCACCCGGAGCAGCGGCCATAATCATTAAGAAGTTTAAATCGGGTAAACTTTTAGCTAGCTTAATAAAAGTTTCCGGTCGTTTGCGAGCCTCTATCCGCCCCACCCAGAGGCAATATTTTCGTTGCTTAAGTGATAGGGCTTTTTTGGGGCGGGGAAACCACGGCGGCAGGTAAACGGCTTTAATACCATATTTTTTCTTTAATATTTCTTGGTGGCGGGGTGAATAACAAATAATCCTATCCGCATACCTAAGTAAGAAAAACAAACTATAATTTTTAGCTAATAACTCATCGTTGGCTGCGATATAAACTGATTTTTTCCTGATTAATTTAGTTACCAAGGTAATTAAACTGCTTTCATAACCCGGGCTGGCAAAAACGTATACATCGGCATCGATCTGCTTTAATCTCTCCCAAAGCCTGAAAAAGTCCAGGTGGGGTAACTGCCAAAGCCACTCAAATTTTCCAGCCCAAAAACTAAACCAACGATTATATTTCTCTACTTGTCTATCATGATAATGTTTTGGCTGGACTTGCCGTGATGTTTTATATAGAGTTATTCCGTTGATTTTTTCTGTTGCCGATCGTTTATTAACATCGTCTTCTAAAAGAAAACTTGCTTTAAATCTTTTATCTCTTATCAAGTCTTTAGCAATTAAATAAAAAATGGTTTCAATGCCTCCAAAAGCAATTTGGCTTTTTTGGTTAAAAAGGCGATAGGCATAATTGGTGATAAAGCAGACTTTCATGGGTATCGATTATAATTATAGATGTGAAACCGATAAAAGTCTGTTTAATTTCCTTGAAGAGCTACCCGCTATTCACCAAAAACTCAACCGCTTATTTTGGCGGCGCTGAAGTACAGATAAGCTTAATCGCCCGGGAACTGGCCAAAGACAAGCGCTTCAGAGTCAGTTTAATCACCAGCAATTATGGTCAGCCGCCGGTAGTCGAACGAGGCCGTCTCACCCTATACAAGACTAAATTATTTGATTTACCTACAATTCTAAAAACTGCCAACGCCGATATTTACGTTGAAAGAACCGTCAATCCCAAGGTGTTATTGGTGGGTTGGTGGTGCCGCTTGTTCAAAAAAAAGTTTGTTTATATGATGGCTCATGACTGGGATTCAAATTATTCCGGACTGAAACTGGCCGATTTGATTATTGCTCAGCATCACCAACAAAAGCTGGCGCTCATAAAAAAATTTAAGCTTAAAAGTCTGGTAATTTCGCCGATTATAAAAACACCAAACTCAAAAAAAATTACCAAAGGAAAATTTATCCTTTGGGTGGGCCGGGCCGACGCGTGGAAAAACCCGCTCAAGTTTCTCGATCTTGCCCGGCATCATCCTCAAGAAAAATTTGTCATGGTTTGCCGTCAGGGAAAGGATAAAAATTTATTCAATCTAGTTAAAAATCAAGCCGAATCCCTAACTAATATTGACTTTTTTCCGGCGGTCCCAGCGGAAAAAATTTCAACTTTTTTCCTTCAAGCCAAAATCTTAGTTAACACCTCAACTGCTGAAGGATTTCCAAATGCATTTCTCCAAGCGGGGGCATCTAAAACTCCTGTTTTGTCTTTTAAAGTTAATCCTGATAACTATCTCAATAATTACCGCTGTGGTTTAGTCGGCAGAAAACAGTTCAAAGAATTATTAGATAAACCAGCTAGGGTAAAAACCATGGGTCAAAATCACTATCAATATATTAAAAAATACCACAGTTTAAAAAATCTTGAGCCCTTTAAACAAACTTTGTATAAGCTTTGATAACTGTTTCCGGTTTGTCTATGAGAATAATTTTCCCGTGGTCTAGCCACGCTGTTCGATCACAATGTTCGATGATCTGATCCAAATCGTGACTGACGATAATTACGGTTTTTCCCTGCTGTTTCATTTCCTGAAAAACTTTTTTTGATTTTTGCCGGAATTCATAGTCTCCCACCGCTAAAACCTCATCCAATAAAAAAATGTCGCCGGCAGACTGAATAGCGATCGAAAAAGCCAATCTCATCTGCATTCCTGTCGAAAAGTTTTTCAGCTTTTGATTAATAAATGGCTTAATGCCGGCAAAGCTAACAATTGTTTCCAGTTTTTCCGATATTTTTTTCCGGGTCATTCCCAAAATTACTCCATTTAAAAAAATGTTGTCCTTGGCTGATAAATCAGGGTTAAAACCAACCCCAAGCTCTAAAAACGGCACCAATGTTCCGGCCACCTCAACTTCTCCTTCGTCCGGCTCATAAATACCGGCGATAATCTTTAGCAAGGTTGACTTCCCCGATCCGTTAGGACCAATGACTCCCAACCATTCGCCCTGTTTAACTTCAAGATTAGCTCGGCTGACTGCCTTTAATGTCCGCAACCGGGATCTTAATTTAAAACTCAATAACCTCTCCCGGAGTGAGTCCATTTTTTCTGTCGGCACCCGGAAAGTTTTAGTAACGTTGGTTAACTTAATTGCCGTTTTCATCATTTTTAAAAATTGTCAGTGATTTTTTTAATTTGCTTTTGGAAAAAATACCAGCCAAAAATAAGTATCATCACTGCCAAGCCAAAGGCGTAACTGACCAATTGCCAGTCAAAAACCTCTCCGGTGACTAAAACCGCCCGTGCCTGGGTAATAATTATAGCCAGCGGATTTAATAAAAATATTGCCTGATATCTAACCGGCACCAGACTCAAGGGGTAAATAATCGGGCTTAAGTATAATAAAAGCTGCAGCAATACCTCCCAGATAGACAACAAATCTTTTAGCTTGGTATAAACTATGCTTAAGAAAAAATTAAGACCAATAATTAGTATTGTTAAAATTAAAACCAAGAAGAAAAAATAGGGTAGGTTAAGTAAAGAGCCGTCGGGTTTAACCCAAAACCAAAAACCTAGAAAGGCTAAAAACCCGAAAAAGAAACTGATAAATGAATTCACTACTGAAGTAAATACGGCAACCGATTTAGGAAAATTTACTTTTAAAATTATGGTTGATTTCTCCGTCAAACTGGAAATGCCGCGGATAGTAGCTTCGGCAAAATAAGAATACAGCAGTAATCCCAGCAGTAAATTTAAAGGATAAAGACGATCCTCTATTTTAAAGGCCAATGAAAATACCGTAACCATGATGGCAAAGATTAAGAAGGGTTTTAATAACACCCAAATAAAACCAAGCAAGGAGTTGTGGTAACGGAGCACAAAATCAGTCCTGACCAATTCATAAAATAAATCCCAGGTGTTGCCTCTGAATTTTGGTTTACTCATCAGTGGTATTATACTAAAACAATGAGCTTCACCGCCAAGGTTCACCGGTATTGGGAAGATGTTAAAAATGAGTCGATGCCTGACAGATATTTACTGGACTTGGAAATCAGGATTATCAAAAAACTTCTTGGGCCGGGTAAATTACTTGATGTTGGCTGCGGAGAGGGTGAAGGCTCCTATGCCTACTCTCAGGTGAAAGGGATCAATGTCACCGGTATCGACTACGCCAAAAGCCGATTAAAGATAGCCAAAAAAAAATATAAACGGATAAAGTTTATTCACCTCGATGTTACAAAAAAATCAAATTTGGGTAAATATGACAATATCATTTCTCAGAGATTTCTAATCAACCTTGCCAGTTGGAAAGAACAAAAACGAGTGATTAATAATTTAATCAAGAATCTTAAGCCGGGAGGTAAATTAATTTTGTCAGAAGGCAGTCTCCAGGGAAGTAAAAAGCTTGATCAATTTCGAGCCAAACTTAAGCTGGCCTCGATTCCGATCCGCTGGCATAACGTTTTTATTGACGATTATAATTTAACCAAAATGGGGTTTAAACTGATTGGCGGTTTCGGCGGCTATTTTCTTTTAACCAGAGGCGTCCGTCCCTATTTTGACAAAAATTTAAATTGGGATTGTGAATTTAACCGTTTAGCTAAGAATGTCTCCTTACCGTCAAAATATTCCAGAATAAAAATCTGGCAGTATGAAGCCAAGAATTAACCCTTTACCAAAAAATAAAGTTGCCTTGTTTGTACCTTATATTACTGCTGATGAATTAGCCGCTGTCGGGCGGGCTATCAAAAGCGGCTGGCTCAGCATGGGCCAAGAAACAATAAATTTCGAATCGGCTATGGCTAAATATGTTGGGGCTAAATACGCCGTAGCCACCAATAACGGCACGGCCGCTCTCCATTTGGCTGTCATTGCCGCCGGAATAAAATCAGGAGATGAAGTCATTACCACTCCATACACTTTTATCGCTTCAACTAACTGTATTCTGTACGAAAAAGCCAAACCGGTATTTGTAGATATTGACCCAGAAACTTTAAATATCGACGTAAATAAACTGGAAGCCAAAATTACCAAAAAAACCAAAGCGATATTGGCTGTCGATGTCTTTGGCTATCCGGCTGAATGGGAAAAAATTAAAAGGCTGGCTAAAAAACATAATCTCAAAATCATTGAGGATGCCGCCGAAGCTTTAGGGTCTTTCTATAAAGGTAAAAAACTGGGCAGTTTGGGTCATTTGACAACCTTTAGTTTTTTCCCAAATAAACAAATCACTACCGGTGAAGGAGGCATGATCGTCACTAATAATCAAAAAGAATATAGCCTGATAAAAAACCTGGTCAATCAGGGACGAGTTTCAGGACAATTTCAGGCAAATCACGATTATTTAGGGTTTAATTACAGAATGACGGAGTTATCCGCAGCCTTAGGTCGCGAACAGTTGAAAAAAATTGATCGTTTTTTGGAAAATCGACGTCAAGCCGCTCAATGGTATCAGGAACAACTTAACGATGTTGCTGAAATTAAACTTCCTCAAACTGATGATAAAGATCATAAACGAAGCTGGTTTGTCTATAATGTCCGCTTAAATAAAAAGATCAATCGGGATAAAGTGGCAGCCAAATTAGTCCGTCACGGAATCCCGGTAAAAACTTATTTTCCCTCGATTCACCTGCAACCACATTTAAAACTGTATGGCTATAAACCCGGGGACTTTCCGGTTTGCGAAGCGGTTTCTCAATCAACTCTGTCGTTGCCTTTTTATACCGGCATTGACCAAAAAATAGTTGTGTCTGTCTGTAATCAGTTAAAAAAAGCTCTAAAGTAAAATGTGCGGAATTGCGGGAAAAGTTAATTTTGACGGCAAACCTGTAACTCAAGCGGAAATCGCGACAATGTGCCAGGCAATCAAGCATCGCGGTCCGGACGATCAGGGCGTCTGGACCAAAGGACCGATCGGCTTGGGCAATCGGCGCTTATCGATTATTGATCTTTCCCCTGCCGGCAATCAACCGATCAGCAATGAAAACAAAACTGTCTGGATTACTTTTAACGGCGAGATTTATAACTTTCAGGAATTAAGGGCCAAATTAATTAAAAAAGGCCACCGGTTTCACTCCAAAACCGATACGGAAACAATCGTCAATCTCTGGGAAGAATACGGCGTTAACTGTTTAAAAATGCTGCGGGGAATGTTTGCTTTCGCTTTGTGGGATCAAAACCAAAAAATATTATTTCTTGCTCGTGACCGCTTGGGCAAAAAACCATTAAAGTATTATCTTGATGACAAAGTTTTTATTTTTGCTTCAGAATTAAAAGCGATTTTAACTCAAAAAGTTAAAACAGAACCGGATTATCAGGCAATCGACCATTTTTTCGGCATGGAGGCAGTACCGGAACCGCAAACCGGATTTAAGCAAATTAAAAAACTGCCAGCGGGCAGTTACCTGATCTTAAAAAACGGCCAAGCAACGGTTAAGTCTTACTGGCAGCAGAATTTCTCCAGCAAACTCAAATTGAGCGAGGCCGAATGGATTGAAACAATCAAAACTAAATTAACCGAAGCGGTAAAACTGCGCCTGATCAGCGACGTTCCGGTCGGCGCTTTTCTGTCCGGCGGCATCGATTCGTCAACAGTCGTGGCCTTAATGAAACAATTGGGGCAAGAGCGGATTAATACTTTCTCAGTTGGTTTCGCCGGAAGTCCCGACGAGCTGCCCTACGCCCGGACTGTAGCCAAAATGTTTGGCACCAACCACCACGAAGTTGTGCTTAAACCTAATAGTTGGTCGTTACTCACCAAGCTGGCAACTGCTTATGAAGAACCCTACGGTGATCCGTCGGCTTTGCCGACTTTTTTGGTGAGTAAGTTGGCAGCCAAAGCCATGAAAGTGGTGTTAAGCGGCGACGGCGGCGATGAGAACTTTGCCGGTTACCAGCGTTACCAAAAATTTGCCTTTCTAAACCCGATCGGCCGATTACTTCCGTTTTTAAACTCCGGCCCAACCGTTTATCCGACGGCCTATTTGGGTCTGACCGCCCCCACCGGCTTTAAAAAATCCCTGTATCAGCCGCAATTTTGGGATAGTATTGACGCGCTAGCAACCAAAGATTTGTTTCAAAAACAGCAGCGGAAAAACTTAAAACCGCTTGATAATGTTTTAAAAACCGATTTTAAGCTTTATTTAGGCCAGGTGCTTTTGCCCAAAATGGATAGCGCTTCCATGGCCAATAGTTTAGAAGTCCGCTCGCCGTTTCTGGACCAGGAGCTGGTTGAGTTAACGGCCAAAATACCCGATAAATTTAAACTTAAAGGCCTGACCAGTAAATACATTTTAAAACAAACGGTAAAAGATTTATTACCCCAAGAAATTATTCACCGCCCCAAAATGGGCTTTGGCTTTCCCTTAGACAAATGGCTTCGTCACGAATGGAAAAATAAAGTTAAAAACTTGCTTTTGGATCCCACCGCCAAGTATCGGACTTTTTTAAAACCGCAAGCGGTCGAAACGATGATCCTCCGGCCTTTGACCGGCGAACACTATGACCGGCGTCTGTGGCGGGTAATTATGTTTGAATATTGGCTCCGGCACTATTTCCCAAAACTATAAATTTCCACTCCCCAGCCATCTAAACCCTGACCACCCAGCTGATGAAAGCTGGCTTGAATCTCAGCCAAAACAGAGGGTTGTAGGTGCACAGCCTTTTCTTTTTCCCACACCACAAATCCTGATCCGGAAAAGTTACCCTGGGGATTTTCCTGCAAATCAATTACTTCGGTTTCCGGCGGCAAATCCTGAAGATAATAATCTCGCAGTTGAACCGCGTAGATTTTGTCACCAGATTGAAATTTGTTAGTTAAAACCGGATAAGCCCGGTTAATTTGTGCCCGGCCGTCGCGGCCAAAGTAAAGATAATTTATCCCGATTGCAAATTGAATTAAGACAATTAACGCTACCGTCAGCCTTAACCAGCGGCGCCAGTTAAGAAACGGCCATAAAATTAGCGGCCCCAAAGCCAAAGTATAAGCAGCTGCCGGTGCTGGCCGGGTGAAAAATACCAGCACCAGTAAATAAGTTAAGATTATCGTCAGTAAATATTTTTGCCGTTTAAGCACCAACAACACCAGGGCTGCAGCCAGCCACCAATTAAGATATTGCCAATGCGGCGGCCAGGCTAGGGCTAAGAACTGACGCTGGGAA
>Ga0209542_10017977_pt1 | contig 11501 bp, 17 predicted proteins | sample RifCSPhighO2_01_FD_184028 | JGI IMG/M metagenome (GOLD analysis project Ga0209542, IMG submission 184028) | Soil microbial communities from Rifle, Colorado - Rifle CSP2_plank highO2_0.1 (SPAdes) (version 2) | ecosystem: Environmental > Terrestrial > Deep subsurface > Rock core/Sediment ...
CGGTTAGAAATCGAAATCTTTATATACTAATGGTTCATATTTGGTACATATGGTTCAGAAAAGGGACAATCTGGAATTGGATATTATTGAACTGTTGCTTAGGGCAGATAATTATGTTAGAGGTATTGCTAAAAAACTAAGTGAATCCCATTCTACAATTTTAAGGAAGCTGAATAATCTCAAGAAAGAAAACGTTATTGATTCAAGAAAAGAAGGTAAGAATAAGATATTTTTTCTCAAAAAGAATCTCGTAGCAAAAACCTATATTCTGCAAGCCGAAGTGCATAAGCTAACTAAACTATTGCGACAGAATCCAGAATTAAGCATAATCTTTGAAGAGATTTTAAAAAAAACTGATGAAAAATTAATTGTGCTATTTGGCTCGTATGCAAAAGGGTTAGCAAAAAAAGATAGTGATATTGATATTTATATTGAAACCAAAAGCAGAAGTGTTAAGAAAATAATTGAGGAGACACATTCAAAAATTAATGTTAAGATTGGTGCTTTTAATATCAAATCCGCGTTAATCAAAGAAATTATGAAAGATCATATAATTCTCAGAGGTATTGAGGTGTTTTATGACAAACAAGTTCCTGAATAAACTGAAAAAAGAAAAGAAGCTGGAATTGGTTGAACCATCAGATGACATTTGTAACTCATACTCAGAAAAGTCAGCAAACTGTTCTAAATCTGCTAAATTGTTGCTACAAAATAATCTTTATGAAAATTCCATTGGTCAATCTTATTATGCAATGTATAATATTTTGTTAGCATTATTATTCAAGGTAGGCATTAAATGTGAAAATCATGGTGGCTCAATTCTTTTGCTGAAATTGTTGTTTGATAAAGATAAATTGTATAAGTTAATTTCTGATGCAAAAAAGGAAAGAATTGACAGGCAGTACTATGTAACAACAGAAAAAGATGAGATCACAGAAGAAATAGCTAATGAACTACTCAATAATGCAGATGATTTTCTTTTGAAAATCAAAGTTGTTATTAAGAATCTGAATAATGATTCTGTTGAGAAATTACGAGAAAAATTTGAGACTATTTAGTCGCTGTTAGTTTCTCCGAAAACTTAGAAGAGTTGTCGAAATGCAAAGTTGCGAACGAAGGGGACCCAAAATAGTAAAGTTTATATACATATTACACATAACACACATAAGGTGAATCAGTATGGTAAATGTAACATTAGCAGTACCTGAAGAGATGAAGTCCGAAATGGACAAGCATCCTGAAATGAATTGGTCAGAAATAGCGAGGCAAGCATTCAGAGAAAAATTAATGATTTTAAAGAGAATGGATGAGCTTTTGTCAAAAAGCAAGATGACTGAGAAAAACGCTCTAGAATTAGGCAAAAAAGTCAATAAAGCTGTGGCGAAGCGATTTCTTGCTGGAATGTAAATGGAACTTGTTCTTGATGCGAACATATTATTTTCTGCTTTAATCAGAGACAGCCATACGCGTCATTTTCTTTTATTTAGTGGCCATTCTTTTTATACGCCTGAATTTGTCTTTGAAGAAATAAATAACCACATGGATGAAATCAAAGAGAAGACAATGTTATCTGAACCAGAAATTAGGGAGATTCTTGGCAATATTATTGCATTTGGTGGCATAAAAATAATTCCACTGGATGAGCTTAAATCTCATAGAGATGAAGCAAAAAGAATATCACCCGATCCAGATGATTCTCATTATGTAGCTCTTGCCTTGAAACATAGATGTGCAATATGGTCAAATGACAAGGATTTGAAAGAGAAACAGAATGCTGTTAAAGTATATAGTTCTGAAGAAATCCTGAAGATGAAGTAAACTGCCTCCGAAGTTCATAATTGAAACTAATCATTGTTATACGATGCGAGGACTAAATCCAATCAGGATTAAACTTCCAGAATTTGATAAATTTAAAATTCCCTGCCCTTTCTATTTTTAATACTTATTTCTTATTACAACCAACTATTCAGATATAGAAGTTAAGATTAATTTACATATCCAAAAAAGAATAAATTATAACTCCTAAATAAAATTAACATACACCAGTTCAAAGCCCAATCAATTCAACATTAGTCTCAACAGCAGCAAAGTTCTTTGCAGCAATATATGAAATTCCCCTTTCTTCGCAAGATTGTATAATCTGCTTTGTCGCTATGCCATCTACAACAACCGCAGTAATTTTCCCTCGAATTCTATTAAGTGCAGACACTATCTCAACACTTGAAACAGTTCTAGCAACAGACAAATCTGGATTCAAAAGCAAAGCCTTTCTTGTTCCCTTTATATCAGAATATTTTTCTTTAAGAGCAACAGAAACATCTCCTGTGAAAGGAGCTACTGATTCCTCTTCGGAACTAACAGAATTTTTATAAAAAAAATCATTAGCAGGAACTCTCCTTCTCAAAGCAAGCAATATTTCCTTCCCAGCAAGCTCTTCGACTTCTTTTCCATCAGGAGCAACAGCAATGTAAGTAATTTTAGCATTATCGCAAACATTTTTAGCAATCAACTTGCCTCCTCTATCCCCATCTACAAAGAGGGTAATTTCCTTATCTTTACTAAGACGGGCTATTTCCTTAGGAAGTTTAGCACCGTTCATCCCTATTACATTATTTACTCTATTTTTCAATAAATTAACAACATCGGCACGACCTTCAACAACAATTATTTCACTCCCAGAAATATCTCCAGCAGGTAACTGTTCCTCGCCATATTCTTGTATTTTAGATGCTCTGCTTTCTTCCTTCAAAGTTTTAGAAATATTTTCACCAGATCCAGAATCAAGGCCTTCAAGCAACGCTTTAGCTCTTTCAATTATAAAATCTCTTTTACTACCCCTTACATCTTCTATCTTAGTAACACTAACTTTCGCTTCGCTTGGGCCTATTTTATCAATAGTTTCAAGAGTAGCTGCAATTATAGTAGTTTCTGATTTATCAAGAGCGCTAGGCAATTTTATCTCACCAACGGTTTTTCCATCAACAGTATTCAATTCAACTTCAATACGTCCAATCTTTCCTTCTTTTTGAAGCTCACGCATCTCAAGTTCAGTTCCAAGCAGTCCCTCTGTCTGGCCAAAAATAGCTCCTATAACATCAGGTTTTTCAATAGGACCTTCAGCAGCGAAGCTAGCACAAATCATGTATTTTATTGATACTGGACTTATTTTTGCCATTTTCTTATTATTAATCAGATATGCAGGTAGAATAAGTCGTCAGCTACATTCGAAGCCAACTCAGAGCAAAAAGCCCAAATAAGCGTGATTGTGATTGTTGATGTACTAAGTCTACCAAAGTAATCGTGATTAAGAGAACCAGCTTATAAGATATATAAACCTTGCGTTTTCAAAGGCTACAAGTCAATAGCACAATATCTTCAGGAGTTTCTTCAGAATATGCATCTGATTTTCCTTCTGCAATAAATTGACCGCCAGCCAAATAAATTATGTCTTCTATACGGTCATAAGGCACCCAATCATTAAGTATCACCTTTCCATTAGGACTGCCAAGAACTTTAGCATAAAGGTCGCTTTTCACAACCCAAGGTTCACCATACAATACAATAAGTCTATTTAATTTCATATCCAAAATTATTGGCTCCATAGATTTGAAAGTAGCTAAATAGTCTCCCATAACGCTATCTATGGTGTAAAGTTTATTTCCAGTAGAAAGATCCAGAGTAATCAAGTTCATCTTTACAGGATTTACAGTTCTTTCAATTCCAGTTATAACCCCAGCACTAATAAGACGGCTGAAATCATAATACTGCCAAAGAGAAACAATCTTTTCTGTATTGTAATAAAATATATCTCTAGAACTTATAAATCCTGTATCTTTTAATGGATAAAATTGACTATTCACTTGTATATTTAACTGGTTTAATTTAGAGAAACTATTAATATTTTTACAAGATTTAGCATCGTTCCCATATAGATTGCACTTGGCTATTTTATTTGTATAAGATGGCAATTCAATATATGTAAAATATAAAACTGGATTTTGACCTTTATTAATCGCCAAAATAGGAGAGACACTATTTAACTTAAAATTATTCTCCAATAATGTAATTTCAATCTTTACATCTTTACATCCAGTATTCAGAGTGCAACTTTTCACAGAAACAGTTTTAGCAACAGAATCTCTTTTTAACCAGAACAATTTTTCATTGAAATTAATATCAACGCTAGTTATTAGTTCAGGAGGTACAAAAGAATGGCTAGTATTAGTTACATTTCCAGAACTTGACTTATCAATCTTATCTCCTGGATAAACAGCATCATCAATAGTATCAATAATTCCATCATTACCTATATCATAAACAGACCACTTATCATTTATATCAAATACAATAAAATACCTATTATATTCCTCTTGAAGGTTAAACATTTCAACTATTTTAGAACCAACCCTATTTTCAATAGATTGAGTTATAGGAGCAACACCACACAAAGAACTATCATCAACAACACCTTCTATGAGAACTGGTGAAGGTGCCTTTTGTACCTCTCTATCTTTCCAAGCAAATTTCACAACACCTCCAACTATAACAACAAATAATAGAAAAGCAACCAAAAAAACTAAAAATTGATCAGTTCCTCTTTTCATATGTACAAAGCAACTAAGAGCATATATATATTTTTCCAAAACGTAATAATTATTAACAAAGCATTCTAAACATTGCGATGAGGCGCATTTACACAGAAGACCAGATAAAATGGTATTCAACAAAAAAATTAGTGATTTTATTTGAAGAAATTTATTTTGATGAGCAATACGAAGATAAAAATTCTCAATTGGAAATTATTTTCAGAAGATTAGAGAAGAGGGAATATGATAAGGTAGCAAAAGCATTAAGGCCTGTTTATAGCAGATTAAATCAAGCTAACAAATCTCTTGCAGAAATAACAGACTGTCATAGGATTGCAAAAGAATACAGAGATAATGTACGCAATGCTTACAGTGAATTATTTAAGCTAATAGACTAAAAGAAAGAATGGGCTGTTAAATACAAAACATTTTGTCTTTATATATTTTACCGTCGCAAAAAATATGGAAAAAAGATTTAAATAGATTATAGTAAAAAAAAGAATTGAGTTAAAATGGTGATGAAGATAGAAGAGCCAGAAAAAATAAATCTTTCAGAGGAAGAAGATTTTGAATCGACCACGATTGACGACCTCTGTGGAGATTTTGATAGTTTATATTGATTTTTTAACAGCTCTCGAAAGAGAGCTTTTTATTTTTTTTTGATTAATACCTGTTTAAATTTCCCGTCCCACCAGCCATTTTATCCTTTAAAGCGTGATACTCGCGTACATTTCCTAATTTATAATACAATCCAAGTAATTTATCTTGAGCGCCAGTCCTTTCTTCAGCATTTAAGTCAAGAGCAAGTATTTTCTCATAAATTGCCTTTGCATTATTTCTTCTATCATTCTTCAAATAAATCTCTGCTTGAGCAAAGTAAAATTGCTTATACATTTGCTTCATCTCCCACTTTTCTCTATCATTGCCTAGGGCAAGAGCTTGAGCAAATAATCTTTCACCCTCTGAAAAATTACCTCCTCTAATAGTAAACTCAACTGCCTTCATAAATTGGCCAATCTTTTCTTTGTAAGTTGTTGTAATATCAGCGGCAGTTCTGATGCACTTTGAAGCGTCCAGAAACATTCCTTTTTGCTCATATATCTTAGCAAGCTCAAGCAAAACAAATTTTCTTGTATCAAAATCAAGTTGTGACTTAGCAGCTCTCTGCAAGTAAGACATCTTAACATACTCTCCCATAGTTTTCATCTTGGCATCTATTTCGGAACGAGTCCTTTCTGAAATAGGTTTATCAACAACGTGCATGAGTCTAAAAAATGAGTTCTATTTATAATGATTATTGTTATGAAAATAGATAAAGAATATTACAACTAGAGGTGATCGTTTCACAATAAGTTCGAAATCCAAAATGGTTTTTCGTTAAAAACAATTTAAAACCACACCCCTAGATTGAGTATTACAAAAACCATAAGGCAAACTTGTATTTAAATGTATGTATTTACATCCCCAAAATATTTTTTTATATTATCTTAGAAATCTTAAGTAAAACTATTTCTTAGCAGTTATCTCAAGACAAACACCAGCAGCAACTGTAGCTCCAGCGTCTCTTACCGCAAATCTAGCCATATTTGGATTTGCCGCTTGAGTCTCCAAAACCAAGTTTCCTATAGGCTTAATCTTAACCTTAGCAATATCACCATTCTTCAAGAAGTCAGGGTTTGAAGCCTTTGTTCCATCAGGAGATTGTTTTTCAATCAATTCAATAAATTGACAAGGTACTTGTGCAGTATGAACATGGAATACAGGAGTATATCCCTTAGCAATAACTGTTGGGTGTGAGATTATAGCAACTTGAGCTATAAACTCTTGAACAATGGAAGCAGGTTGAGCAGCATCACAAACTACATCTCCTCTGGCTATATCTTTCTTTCCAACTCCACGAATGTTTATTCCAACATTGTCTCCAGCTTCAGCTTGAGGCATCTGTTCATGGTGCATTTCAATAGTTTTAACTTCACCATTAATTCCAGTACCAGATCTACCAGGCAAGATTACCACTTTTTGTCCTATCTTCATTATTCCAGTTTCTATCTTTCCAACAGGAACAGTACCAATACCAGTGATTTCATAAACATCCTGTAAAGGCATTCTTAATGGAAGAGTTGTAGGCTTATTTGGAGGCTCAAACAAATCTAGTTGTTCTCTAACAGTAGGCCCCTTGTACCAAGACATTTTATCTGATTTATTAACAACATTATCTCCAAGATAACCAGAAGCAGGAATAAAAGCCATTGTCTCTGTTTTATATCCAGCTTGCTTTAGAATTGCAGAAACGTCAGCTTTAACTTTATTGTAAGCATCCTCTTTCCATTCAACAGTATCCATTTTGTTAACAAGTACTGCAACTTGTTTAACACCCATAGTTCTCAAAAGCCATGCATGTTCTTTTGTCTGAGGTTGAACTCCCTCAGCAGCTGCAACCGTCAAGAAAGCTGCATCAGATTGAGAAGCACCAGTAATCATGTTTTTGATAAAGTCCTTGTGACCTGGAGCATCAATTATTGTAACTTCATATTTATTTGTAATTAATTTCTGATAAGATAAGTCAATTGTAACTCCTCTTTCTCTTTCTTCCTTAAACTTATCCATAACATAAGCAAATTCAAAACCAGCTTTACCATGCTCCTTAGCAAGAATCTTAAGTTTTTCAATTTCCTGTGCCGGGATTGCTCCAGCATCGAACATCAATCTACCTATAGTAGTACTCTTTCCGTGGTCTACATGACCCACGAATGCAACATTTATTGTTGGTTTTGTTTTTGCCATTTTATGTTTAGTAAACAACTTTATTTTTGAGGGTATATAAACTTTGCGTTTTAGCAAGTTTATGCACGTTGACATCACAAAACACAAACAAACTCATAAGATTTTGAGATTTATTTTAACAAGATTTTTATATTAACAACTCTTAACAACTAAATGAAAGAACAAGTAGTGATTAAAGAATCAAGAGTCACAGCTTCTGATAAATTTGTGATGGTGCTTGCAATAGTAAGCATCATAGGTTTTGCAGGAATTGTAAGTTACACCTTATTTGACTTTTCTTTAGATAGATACTTAGAACCATTGTGGATGATAGCAATAGGCATTGGTTTTATTATGGAAGGTCAATTAAAAACTCTTAGCAGAATAAGAGAACAAGGATTAAACCCTACTAATTTTACACATCTTATAACTTTAATAATTGGAGTTATGGCAATAATAGCAGGGGTTTTCAGCATACCAGGAATAAGGTTAGAAGCAACAGGCTTCCTTGCAGTCAAGGGAATTCTAGCTTTAGTCGCAATAGTAGTAATAATAGTTCAGACTTGGCTTGTAAAATAATTTATCTATCAGATAATGGAGGATAGGCATGATAAAACTGTAATGCATAAATAAGATAAGATTCCTTATCTCCATTAGAGTTAACCTTTCTCATATGTCTTGTATCTACATTAATATCAGAAACAAGATATGCATTAGCACCTTCAGGAACAAAAGTAGAATCTTTTTCAGCAGTAGCTCTTATTACACTTAAAATATCATAACATTGATTTGGAACAATAATTGTCTTCAATTTCCCCTTTGTAACTGCATTCTTACAACGAAGACAAGTCTTGTCAGGACGATAAATCTTTCCATCTTCACCTTGAGTTAACTTTTCTAAATTAATCATCCTTCAGAAAAAGACAAAATATATTTAAATATATATGACAAGAAAGAATATGGAAAAAAATCAAGAGTTAGTTGTAGAACAAGGAAAATATAACTTAATCGCAAATACAGACAAAGATTTTAAGGTAACACATTTAGTTCTAAATGCGGCAAACGGTTCTAAGCGTGTATGGAAAATAAAAGAAATGTCAGAAAAAGAAGTCTCTTTTAATATAGAAAAATTTGCTTAGCCGACTTTAGTAAGTTTTAAATATTTATAAATTGCACAAGAAAGATGCGTCCAAACGAACTTCAAAAAGAAGAAAACAGAAAATTTTTTACAAGTTTATTTAATTGTATAGGAGCAGATAGATATTATGTAAACCATAATTCAGTTAAGTTCAATACAGAAGGAGAGTTAGATTTGAAAATTAAATACAGGTATTTTAAAGGAGATTGTGTAGGAAATTTTATCAAGCCAACATTTTTAGTAAGAGATACAATGGGAGAACAAGGAAGAAGAACAAAAGTCTTAGAAATAGGAGGAGGAGTTTTACAGAGCTCTAGCTCTGGCAAAGACCCAATTGATAGGTTACTACAAAGACTTGGAATACCACGAATAGAACCAGAAAATTTACACGGCATTGAATATATTAACCCTCTTTACTTCATGGATGAAAGCAGAGCAAGAGATTTCATGGAGTCTAAAGGTTATAATTTTTCATTAAATCATATGGATGAATTAATAAGGATAAGAAAAGTTATAAGATCTAATTAAAAATAACTGATTGCAATATGATATATTTTGTTCTACAATTATTCATAGCCTTTAACAATACTTACTAAAGCTATGGTGTCCAACATGCTGGCCTTTAATAGAATCATTTTTCCCTGAAACAACTTTCTTGCTAAAAGAGTGTTTACCTTTAAGCTTAATGACTTCTTCTTTCAAAAAGTTTCCAACTCTTTTGCTCATGCTTATCCCATGTTTTTTGCAATAAGCAGAAAACTCCTTATACACTTCTTCATCAATGTTAAATGTCTTTATAACCACATTATATAACGTTATTTAATCTTAATAAACCTTTCTCAAATAAATTAAAAGAACTTTAAACAAAACAAACAAAACAAGTTCAATAAATAAAGTTATATAACTTTATTTAATAATCAGGAAAAACCATGAGAATAATTTTTTCTTCTTTCATTAATCTCTTTAACATATTCTTGAAGTCTTTCCCAAGCATTACAACTATTTTTCAGAATTACTTGTGCTCTATATCCCAAACCATCTTTAGCATAAGTATAAAGTCTTACAAAACTCTTTCCCAAATAATCTATTTTTGATACTTTAATATGTGGCTCTTGTTTTGAATGGTGTATTTGACTCTCTATAACAACATCCTCAATATCCTCAAATTTAGCCAACTCATCAAGAGCGAAAGCAATCCTATCTATCAAATCTCCTCTAGTTTTCCTAAACTCCTCTAGTCTCATTTTTGCTCCCATCTTCAAGCAAAAAATCTACATATTAAGAACTAATAAACCTTATTGTTTCGCAGCTAAACCCTTTCTACTTTTTCAAGTTCTTTTATTGTTCTAATAACTTTGACATTTTTATCAAATCTTATTTCCTTACTTTCAAAGCCATTTTGTTCTTCTTTCAAGATTTTAAATACTAACATATGTAGATGTGGTGCAGTTGTATATCCTGTTATCCCTATTCCTTTTGCTATTGGTTGTCCCTTTCTAACTTTATTTCCAATTTTAACTAAAGCAGATTTATATGCTAAGTGGACATATTGTGAATATTCAGATTCTGAATGTTTTATAGTAATTAAATTTTGATATTTCCAATCGACATATTTCTCATCATATCCTCCTTCTTTTGAATTATCTTTAACATTCCATACCAATCCACTAAGGGGAGCAACTATTTCCTGATTAAAATCCATTAAAAAGTCTATAGCATGTTTCAGTCTTCCATTATGTTCTTCAGGATTTGAAACCGCTATGTAATCAGTTTTTGGGCTAAATGGGAGCGAATAAATAAATTCTGATTTCATGGTTAGATATACTAATAATTCTATATAAAATTATTGATTAGCAGCCAAGCCCTTTCTATCTCTAATCTTGCGAACAACATTTTCCTGCAATTCTCTAGGAAGTTGTTTGAAGTCTTGAGTTATCAAGCTAGAAACTCCTCTACCTTCGGTGATGCTTCTCAAATCACTAGCCCATCCAATCATCTCAGCAACGGGAATTCTTGCTTTAATGAAAACATCTATTCCTTTTTGTTCAACATCGATCAAAACTCCTCTTTTAGAAGCAACTAATCCTGTAACAGCACCCATATAATCAACTGGAGCTTCAATCAAGTGAGTTTGAATAGGTTCAAGAATCGCAGCCCCTCCTTTAGTCATTGCATCAAACATCCCGTGTCTCACAGCAGGATAAATCTGCGCAGGCCCTCTATGCATGTGGTCAACGTGCAGCTTAGCATCAGTTAAAATAAATTTTGTCTTCATTAAAGGTTCCTTAGCCAAAGGACCATTATCAATCACAAGTCTCCACCCATCAATTATAGATTCAATTACTTCAGACAATAAAACTAAACCGCGAGTCTGATCTTCAAACACATTTCCTTTGTAAATATCTCTATATGCACGAGCCTCATCGTTTGAGATTCCAAGTTCAGAGAGTTTCTTCCATATATCTTCGGGTTTTTTCTTCAATCTCCCTTCAGGAATTTCTCCCTTTTCAATTGCATCATAAACACTATCCTCTAAAGGCATCATATTCAAGAAAAATATATTATGCCCATTAGGGGTCCTACTCTCTATTTTACCACTTTCTTTCATTATTGTTTCTCTGTAAACAATTATAGGATTACCCATTTTAACATCAAGTCCCTTTTCAGTTTTTATACGCCCTTCAATTATTTCAAGATGCAACTCCCCCATTCCAGAAAGTAAATTCTCTCCAGTTTCCTCGTTAATCTCAATTTTAACTGAAGGGTCTTCTTTTCCCACTTTACGCAAGACTTCAATCAATTTAGGTAAATCTTGAGGTTTAGTAACTTCTATAGACTTTGTAATAACTGGCTGGAATATGTGTTTCAATTCCTCAAAAGGAGTCTGTTCCCCAACAGTAATTGTTTCTCCAACATCAACATTTATTCCAGAAATAGCAAGAACATTTCCGGCAGGAACTTCTTCAAGCTGTTCAGGTTTTATTCCATTATAAACTAAGACTTGTTGAATTCTC
>Ga0209542_10017978_pt1 | contig 11501 bp, 10 predicted proteins | sample RifCSPhighO2_01_FD_184028 | JGI IMG/M metagenome (GOLD analysis project Ga0209542, IMG submission 184028) | Soil microbial communities from Rifle, Colorado - Rifle CSP2_plank highO2_0.1 (SPAdes) (version 2) | ecosystem: Environmental > Terrestrial > Deep subsurface > Rock core/Sediment ...
GGGTGCGTTTTCTAGCTCCCCCTGACCCGGTCGGCCCGAAGCATCAGAAACCGGTCGAATGATCGCGCGACAGCAACAACTGCCGCCATTCTCTCGGGGGACAGCGCCGGAGAAGGGAGGGCCCGGTACGCACCTCGATGAACGAGTTCGACGAGCTCGCGAATCTTCCGCCCCTCGGGCGTCAACCGTACAAAACGCATCCGCCGATCGGTTCGCGAGACTTCGTACTTGAGATACCCCGCCTCGAGCATTTTCTTGACGTTATAGGAGACATTTGAGCCAAGATAACAGCCGCATGCGGTCAGCTCGCCCATGCTCATGTCGCCGTCGCCGATGCCGTGGAGCATGATGGCCTGGACATTGTTGACGTTGTAGGCCTTCTTGGCCTCTAGCTCGTTCTTGACGAGTAGGAGGATGCCGCGATTAATACTCTGCAATACCGTCACGAAATCGCGGTAGTTCTTGTAACCGTTGTCGACGAGCGCAACAGGTGCGACTGACATGAGCGACCCCTCTACTGTTTGAACGGAGCGGTAAACCCGTCCCTGTCCAACACTCTAGTATGAGGAGTTAGCGGGCGCAACGACAGGCCTACTGACCTGGGATTCACCTAAAAGATGTAGCGTAGTCTCGCCAGGCGGCATATGCGGCACCCTTGAAATCAGGGGCCTCGGCGTGAGATTGTCTACGCGCCTGCTCGTGATTCATATCCGCAGGCGCGTAAGAGAGGGTAATCCCGAGCTTCTTGGCCTCACGGAGAATCACGGCTGTGTTCTCACCACCGCCATACGCAGCAATATAATCGCTCACACCTAGGTATGCCTTGGTGGCCTCGGCAAGTGTATGGGTACCCGGGACAAAACCGCCCCAGTTAGGGTCGTTCACGATATAGATTATGTCCACATAGGGCGAGAAGTTACCGCTATAGGAGAGCGCTTGGGTAGAAACAATACCAATAGTTTTGAAGCCGAGATCCTTCGCAATCTTGTACGCCCCGCCAATACCCTCTTCAGTTGCCCCAATGTTGATAACCCACTCTGCAGGGTCAAGCCTCCCAAGGTCCGTTTTAATCTGCGCGAAGACGCTTTCCTTGTTCTCATACCCGAGGGCAGAGTATCCGAAGAGCGTATACACCTTTGTACCAAGCGCCTTAATCTGCATGATTACCTCGTCGGCAAAGATAGGCTCGGTGGCACTCTGGCCAGAATCCTCATAGAGGCCCTTCGTGAGGATGCGCTCCTTGGTGCCCTCACGATCGACCACCAGGCGTCGCAGTTCCTCGTCGCTCGGGACATCGGTGGCTCCGACAGCCGTGCAGATGAGCTTGGCGGCTTTGACGAGGTACTCGGGCGTACGGTAGATGCCCGGGACCAAGGTCTCATTCACGACGCCTTCGTCGTCGTAATAGTGGTGAGTTAGCTTGTGGAAGACGTTGGCAAGAAGACCGACGGACGCCGCGTCGAAGAAGTAGTGCACGCGTATCTCATCGTGGCCCTCTCGCGAGATAGAGGACGCACCGCTTTGCAGATTTCCTGTCGGAGTGCGGAGCGCCTCAACATCGTGCTCCTCCTCGAGCTCTCTCGCCATGTACTCAAAAGGCTGTGGGCCATTGCCACGGAAGAGGTCGGCAAGTATCTCATCCTTCTCAAGCGTGAGCGCTGTCTCGTGGACAATCTCGAAGATAATCATGGTCGCGAGCCGATGGAGCGCCTGCTCTTCGGGAGATGTACCGGGCACCTCCCTAAGGACCTTCGGAAAGATTGTCCCGGTGATGAATGCGTCGACACTACGATAGTAGGCGAGCTTCCCGGGGTCTACCTCTATGCTTTGCTGTCTCAAACGTCGGCGGATATAGGCATAGAGACGGCGAGCATGATTAAGGTCGTGATACCAAAAGTCGAGTGGAGACTGCTGGTGACCATCTACTCGAGTGGTACGCGAGACAACACCAACGAACTCGATCGGGACGGCGCGCGTACGTATAAAATCCGCAAGAGAGAGCTCCTTCAAGGTCGGAATGAGGACAACATCCGGATTCGCGACGAGCGCGTGGCGATGATAGCAGTAACGGTCAAAGTGATAGAGCTGTACGGCCCGATTGCCCGGCTCGAGCCGGTTGAGCCTATCGAAGAGGCGGATGGCGGCCTCGATAGCGTCGAGCGTCGGGCGATACGGGAATGGCTGATCGAAGGGAACGTCATATGGATACCGTTCAGGATCATCAGATTTGAATGAGAGGTTCACGTGCGCGAGAAAGGTGCGTACCTCGGCGAGCTCAAGTTTGAGCGCTGAGTTGTCGGCCAAGAGCTTTTGGAAATGCTCGCTCTCAAGCTCCTTGAGGAGGAAGTCGACTATAGGCTTGAATTCAGGGAACGGGGCGTTTGCCCCGTTCTTTACGAGCCGCGCATGATACTCGGCATAGGCACCAAGTGGGTCGGCGATAATCCGGTCCTCCACAGGCGACGAGCTGTTCATAGTGTATACTATACCACATGTCTGTCCCTGCGCTGAGAGGTATTCGATTCGCCGTCCTTGCCGCCGACACGGCACTCTTTACTGTCCGCGACCGGACGCTTTTCGTTCGGGTGACCCGAGTTGAGCGGCCTCCACACTTCCCTAATCACAGGGGTCTCCCAGGTGGCCTGATTGCGCCTTCTGAGACGGCTGAGCAAGCCGCGCGCAGGCATGTCGAGACGAAAGCCAGCGTAGCGTCGAAGAAGGCGTATTTTGAACAGCTCTATACCTTCAGCAATGTCGCGCGCGACCCACGAGGTCGCGTGGTCGCCGTGGCCTACCTCGCGCTCGTGCCGTGGGAGAAACTTTCGACACAGGAGCGCGCTGATAGTGAAGGCGCCTATTGGGTGCCAGCCTCGCGCGCTCAAGCCCTCGCCTATGATCATGACGAGATTCTCAAGGTAGTGCTCGCCCGTCTCAAGTCACGCGTGCGCTACACCACTATCATCCATGCGCTCATGGCGAGCGAATTCACCCTCACAGAGCTTGAACAGACCTATGCGGCCATACTCGGGAAGGGTCTTGATAAGCGCAACTTCCGTAAAAAGATTCTCAAGGTCAAAGTATTGAAAGAAGTGCCACGCAAACGCTCCGGTGGCCCCTTCCGCCCTGCACAGCTGTATCGCTTCGCAAGAAATTCTGTGCGAGAGATAGAAGTACTTTAATAAAATGATTCATCCCCCGCAGGCCTCTCGGCGTGCGGGGGATGTGGTGGACGCGTCAGTCCGCCTTATTTCTCGAGAGGATAGATCCAGAGGACACATTCCCCGGGCCGTTCGTTCAGGGTCCCAATTGATCCGGTCCCATACGAGACCAGGATGCTCCCGGGGAGCATCGTAACGGTCCACCGACTGCCCAAGGTGTAGAAGTCCCGTGGGGACACTTCCCAGACGAATTCGTCCTTGGCGATGTTGGCGTGCCGACCTTCGCGGCCCTCGCTCACCGCATCCACAAAGTGGATGCGGGTAATCTTCTTCCCGTCGGGGGTGAGCCCGAACGGGATTGCGGCCATCCACTCGGCGTAGCCGTGTGGATTGCGTTTGAATTCCGGCATCTCTGCGGGCATGGTCCTGTCTCCTGGTAGGGGCTTGTAGACTGTTGCTTACAGTAGCATATAGCTATATTAATGTCAAGCCCCCGGCGTAGCCGGGGGCTTGGGGGGAAGGTCAAACGACGACCTTTTCCGATGTGCGGCCAGCAGTGCCGAAGACTCGGGTGTAGCGAGCGATTTCGGCCTGCGGGCCGGTGGCCTTGTTGACGTTGTCGGAGAGCTTTACGCACGGCCGACCATTCGCCTCGATGACCTTGCAGACTATCGAGAACGGGCGGAAGAGCGGGTCCTTGGGGTAACAGAGGGCGAAGTCGTTGGTGAGGAGCGTACCCCACCCAAAGCCGACGCCGATCTGGTCCGCGAATTCCTCGTAGATCCGTAGCATTGGGTCTACGTCAAGGCCATCGGAGAAGATGATGACCTTCTCCTTGGGATTGGCCCCGTGACGCTTGAGGAAGTCGATATAGCGGTGACCGATACGAATCGGATCACCGGAGTCCTGGCGCATACCGCGCCACTCGTGGGCGAGCGATTCTGGTGCATTCGCCAGGAACTGCTCGGTGCCATAAGTGTCGGGCAAGAAGACGCGGAGGCCGGTGCCGTAGAGCGACTCCCACTGCGGGAGTACCTTGTACTGCGATTGCCGGAGTGATTCATCGCCCTCGGTGAGCGCGGCAAGCACCATCGGGAGCTCGTGGGCGTTCGTGCCAATGGGGGTCAGGCTGTGACGGGCGGCCATCCAAGTATTTGAGGTACCGGTAAACTGCCCGCCCATCATCTCGCGGCAGAGCTTCAGCACCCATTCCTGCCAGAGGAAGCTGTGTCGACGCCGTTGGCCAAAGTCCGCAAAACGGATGCCAGGATGCCGCTGGAGCTTCTCGAGCTTGCTCGCGATACGGTCCTTGGCTCGGCTATAGAGGATATCGATCTCGGTATCCGTCATCCGCTCCATCAGAGCCCGGTAGTAGAGCTCCGAGATGATAGCAAGTGCGATGGTCTCCCACATGGATACCTCGACCCATGGGCCCGAGAAGGTAAGTCGGTAGCCGCCTGACTCCTTGCGGAGGCTATACGGCGGCAATTTGAAGGTCTCGAGGAAGGTGGTGTACCCCTCGCAGAACATGTTGGCACCGTAGACGCGCATACCGCGCAGGTACGATAGCTCGGTGTAGTCGAGCACGAGCGACCGGGCGTGGTCGAGGCACTTGGCAAGCTGGGCCGGCGGCACGATTTCGTGCACGGGGATGCTTGCATCACGCATGATGAGCTGGAAGGTGACCTCTATATCACGATAGTTCTGCCAGATGAGGTTCCCCATCGTGAACTTGTAGAAGTCGGTATCCAAGAGGGAGCGCACCGGCGGCTTGAGGCCTGCAGTCCGGTATTCGCCGACAAAATCAGTCGTCATGATTTGCTCCTTTCGTTTTTCTGACAAAGGACAGGTTCTCTGAAGGCGTCCGAAGTATTCGGGCGCCTTATAGAGCGGAGGAGACAGAGTCTCCTCCGTAGTGGAATGTGCGTGACCGGTTCGACTGTCTTACTACGGCGAGCTGAAGCCGCCGAGGGCCTGCTGGCTGAAGGTGGCGCCGCTCTGCGACACGCGGACAGCGGATTGCGAGAGCAGTCCGAATGCTCGGCGGATGTCGCTCGCGGTGTTCTTCGGCGTGAGGATCCACTCGGCCCTGATACCCATCGCCCCATAGACGGCCTTGAAGTCGGTATAGCCGTCTTCGACGCCGATGCCGGCGACGATATGGTTCTCGGCCCGAAGCATGTCGTCGACGAGTGTCTTCACTTCAGAGGCGGCGGGGCGGCCATGACCGGTATCGCCGCCGTCGGAGACGATGCCGGTAATCGTGCGGCACGCGATGCCGTTGTCCTCAAACTCCTGACACTTGGCCACGACCGCGGCGAGCGTGGTAATCGATTCGCGGAAGAGTGGTGTGCCACCGAGCGCTTGGTAGTTGTGGGCATCCATGCGCACGGCCTGTATCACCGGGACGTACGCGTAGAGGAGCGTACCGTTGAGGTAGCGGCACATGGAGAGGACGCCGTCCTTCTGCGTGGTGCCGCCGAGCGAGTCGACGAAGAGATTGTGGCCATCACGTACCGCCTGCTCATTGCCGGCGCTCCGGATAGAACCGGAGTCGTCGATAAGGAGGGTGGCGAGTACGACCTCGCTTGCTTTCACGTCGTCGACTGACACGCCGAGTGCCGCATTGATGGCGGTGCCGATGTCGTTAATCTGGATGGCTTGTAGGGCGCTTGCCGAGAGCGAGCCTTGCGCAATTGCGCTCTCGAAGAGGCTTTCGAGTCCGTTATTGGACATGACGCATTCCTTTCGGCTAGAGGATGAGATCCGGCCAGCTATCGAGCGGGTCGGTGCTCTTCACCACGTGCATGCCGGCATCGGCGAAGCGCTTGAGAGCCGTCTCCGCGTCGCCGGTGAAGTCGGCATAGAAGCCGCCCGCGGGATTCTGGACCGTCACGGCGGACATGCAGTCCTCCATGACGTAGACCTTGCGCGCGAGCGCAGGATCGTTCGCCAGAATCTCGTCGAGTAGGTCATCGATGGAGGACTTCACGCAGTGGGAGGCGGCCTGTCCGGCGATGGCGACATAGTCGGCGTCGAGCAGGGTCTTGATGAAGCCGACGTTCTTCTGGCCGATGGCAACGCCATCGAAACGAGTCGATACTTCCGGTCGGAGCACCGAATAGTTCTCCGTCAAGGGGTGAGCCCCCTTGATCTGGAAGTCGGCCTGCATTCCCCGCACATAGGAGTGGAAGAAAGCCGCCTCTTCGATGAGGCCCACGAGTGTGTGGCCCTCGCTCCCCAGCAGGCAGTGTTCAGGCCAGATGTAGAGCTGGTACTTCCCTGCCCGTTCGAGCTCTTCGCAGTAGTGAAGGCACTGGCGCATAAGCCACTGATAATTGGCGACGCCGATGGCTCCGGCCGCACCGATCGCCGGCTTGTAGACGCCTTTGCGGATGTCCTCGGCCGCGATGGTCGTGAACGCATCCACCGGCGTGTCGTCCGCCTTCACCCAGAACGAGCGGGAGAAAATCTGGAACGGCACGTGCGTGTCGAGCGTGCACGAGATGCGGCTGATTGCGCCGAGATTGCGGTAGATGAACTCGGCCATGCGGCGGGAATCGTCGATTGCGCCTGTCCCCGAGCGGCCTGCCACATAGAGGGTGCCTTCGGGGAAGCAGAAGTCGCGCTGTACGTCGATCAGGAGGAGCTGGAAGCGCTTCTGATCGGCGAGTGCCGGGCGGATGCTCTTCTTCCAGGTCTGGGCTTCGTTGAAGAGGCTGGGGACGTTCGGACGGTAGCCCCAGAGACCCGCATTATCCGGGTTGAAGAACGAGGGGGTGACCGTACGGCCCCAAGGCGAAGCCGCGGTCTTGTTCGCTGTTGATGAGTTCATAACACTCTCCTGGTGTGGCCATAGGGCCGGTTAAGGCGACCCAAGCGTGAGTCGCCAGATAGCGTGGCGCCCCTGTACATACAAGCCCTCATGGTTGAGGAAAAGATGTGAGGAAGCGTCCACGAAGCGATGCGTACTGGGGTACTCTTTTACGACGCCAAGCTGGCAACCCCGGAGGGCGACTCGTACGACGCCGTCATCGGTAGGAGCAAGCAAGAAATCCTGTGCGACGCAGTGGCCGCGCAAACTTCCAAGCCAGCTACCGTCTCCGAGAATGGCTTGGTCCTTCCCGAGAAGCATGCCCTGCTCGTTGAGCAGGAAGCAACGGTTAATCGTCTGCCCACCCTCTTGAGTGGTGGTGAAGAACCAGATCCGCGTAGTGGCGAAGTAGCAGGTCGCGTCAACGAGTTGCCCTCGTACAGGCGGCAGGAGCACGGAGTCATTCACGCCTCGGTGGGCGGGGCGGAAGACGAAGAAGTTCGAGAGTTCCGCCGCCCGGTAGAAGCCGAATCCAAGCTCATCGCCGACCCAAAAGAGGGTCTGATTCTCGAGTACATCACCGATGCGTTCGAGATACTGAACCCCGAGCGAGCCGATGCGTTCGAGACCCCCTGATCGGGCGAAGAAGATATGCTGTCCATTCGCGTCAATCAGGGGCAGGAGGCCATAGGAATCCACTGAAATAGACTCCGAGGCCGTCGCGCTGAACACGAGACACTGGCCGCCACGTCCAAATATCGTCTTATCTGCGCTTGTGCAGAAACAGATACGTGGTTCAAGCGGTCCACCCACGACACGCCGGGCATCTTCGCGCCAGAACGCATCGTTCTCGTGATAGAGGTAGTGGAGCGTACCGCGCTGTAGAGTGGCGAACACGATAGACCCGCTCGTCTCGAACACCTTGACTGCCCGTACGTCGCCGGTATAGACCTCCTTAAGTGCAATGGGCGTGATCCCGAAGCAATGGGGACACGCATGGCGAGCATGCACCGTCCCACACGCGTTGCAGGTCGTGAATCGTAGATTCTCGATGAGAGACGCAGGTGGTGTACCGCGCAGATCGCTACGGAATACTCGCTCGAAGTGCTCGAGTAGGTCGTCGGGTAGGATCTTGAAGTGGCGAGAGGGCTTGGGGTAGATTACCTCCGAGTCGAACACCGTTATCCGCTTCAGGGGACGCAAGTCATGCGGTAGGCGCTTCTGCGGGTCCTTCGGGCGGTATACCCCGCCATAGGGACCAACGTAGAGCAGGCTACGCATCAGCATCACGAGGTAGCTGTACCAATCTGCACCCGAGCTGTAGGGCCGGGCGAGTATGAGACCAGGTCCCGTCGGATGTTGCTCGCACAAGAGGGGGTCAACGAAGGTTTGTGTGAACATCCGAGCCTCAAAGGGCGCGAACTGCACGCTGTCGGCGTCGATGACATAGGCTTCGGTTCCCTTGACGAGCACATTGAGGTCATTGAAGTCACCGAGTACTACCTGATGCTGGTGCACGCCCTCGATCGTTCGATGCAGGTCGAGGAAGATGTCCCGAACACGGTCGTCGGGCACACCGCGGTCTCGGAAGTCTCGGTCGCTAAAGAGGAAGAGGATTTCCCCATTCTCGACGAGATGCATCCGATAACCGACAATCCGGCCTGTTGGGTCGCGCACCAATTCCTCCGGGACGATGACCCGGCTCGGCAAGCCGCGCGGAAAGGCCGGGAGCTTGTGCTGATGCTCATCAATACGTCTCTTTGCCATGGCTTGTTCGGCAGGCTGGAGGGCGAAGTCGCGATGGGTGGGCGGCTTGAAGAGCTTGTACGCCGCGCCTCCCTTCCGGTAGATATCTGCTTCAGCACCTGAACCGATGATGTCGGTTGGCCGGAGCGTAATCGTTTTATTGCCGATGATGAACTCCGGCATGTCAGGTCTCCTTACAGGGTGTCCGGCGCACGACGACGAGCGTGGTGTCGTCGGGCAAGAGTCCGTGGCGGATGTGCCTCTCCTGGTCTACCCATTCGCGGTTCGCCATCGCGAGGCGGCGGCGTATCGCATCCGGATTATCGACGTACCGGGCCTCCTTCCAGAATTGGGATAGGGGGCCGAGTGGTGTGCCAAGAAGAGGAAGCGGGAGCTCTGCCGCACTCGCAAGGTCGGCGACCCCGTCACTACCGATAACAAGCGACTCGAGGTCGCACGTCGGTAGCACGTGGAGCACCACGAACTCAAGGTCGCGAGCGTCGAGCGTCGAGGGGATAAGGTGATAGGCAAGATAGGGAGGCTTATTGGCCTCATATCGAGGGATTACCGAGACTTCTCCATTGATAGCCCAGACGCCGTCGCCAAGAGAGAAGATGAGAGTCACCTCCTTTGTCATGACCACACCGAGAATGGTGTGGAGGAAACTCTCGGCAAGGAGCGAATCAACGCCAGCCATTGCGGCTACGCGCTCGAGACTACCAAGCACCGCGAGCAACTCGGCCTTGAGGGAGGAGAGCAATTCGCCTGCGTTTTCTTTTGAGAGCTTGAAGCTACCGGAGAGGTGCTGGGTAAGCACAGTGGTTATCAGGCGAGCGACAAGGAGAGCGCCCAGTTCACTTTGTGGAGCGCTACTACAACCGTCACAGACGACCGCGACGAGATGGTCCTCCCCACTGCGCCAGTGATACGCGTCCTGGTTGTTGTGCCAGGCAGGTTTGCCGGGCTGGGTATGTTCCCAGCCCGGGACCGAACCTCCGGCAATCTGGAATCCATGCATGGCAGGAGCCTTTATAGGGGATGGGTATGGGGTTTCTCAAGGTGCTAAGGCCAGGGCCTTCATTAGTGTTTTTAATACACTAACTTAGTCTAGTGTTATATGTAGACTAAGTACTCTTGAAATGCAAGTCCCTCTCGGGAAGGTGGGGATAACGTCCTTCCACACGGCCCCCGTGGCCTTACCCCGGGGGTACGACGGGTTTAGTAGGTAGGAAATGTGTGGTATAGTCTCGCCACGCGCGGTTAGCTCAATTGGTAGAGCGCCACATTGACGTTGTGGATGTTATAGGTTCGAGTCCTATACCGCGCACCATGGCAAAACCCTCCCCAGCACGGGAAAAGATATACATATACGGTAAGCACGCTTTGCAAGAGGCGCTCTTACACGCGCCTCGCTCGCTCCGCAAGGTCTATCTCGCGCGCGAGAACATGAGTCCAGAACTCGTGGCGGAGCTTGGTCGCAATAAGATAGCCGTCGCCGAGCTCGGAAGTGATAGGGCTGGTCAACTCCTAGGAAAAGAGGCGTCGCACCAGGGTGTCGTCGCCCTGGTCGACCCCGCTTCCCTACTTGTATCACTTGATGATTTCATCGCCTCGCTTGATATGAGCACCCAGCCAGCCGTCGCGATACTAGGCGAGGTACAGGATCCACATAATGTTGGGGCTATCATTCGTTCTGCGGCGGCCTTTGGCCTCTCGGGGGTCCTTATCCCCGAGCACCGACAGGCACCCGTCACGGGTGCGGTGGTGAAAGCCTCGGCCGGGATGGCCTTCACTATCCCGCTTGTCTCTATCGGGAATGTGAACCACGCCGTCGAGGTCTTGAAGAATAGGGGTTTCTGGATATACGGCCTCGCCATGAACGGCGTTACCACATTGCATCAAGAAGCATTTGATACTCCTGCGGCATTCATTGTGGGGAACGAGGGCCATGGCGTACGAGCGATGACCCTGGCGGCGTGCGATATTACACTCTCTATCCCGATGAATGAACAGAGTGAGTCGCTGAACGCGGCGGCGGCGGCGGCTGTCGTCTTCTACGCGTGGTCGGCTAAACATCCAGGCGCTTTATGAGCCACGACCAGCACCTCGTATTAGAAGGGTGGGCGGACTATGAGCTTCTTGATTCTGGGGAACATATGAAGCTAGAGCGTTTCGGCACGGTCGTCCTCGCCCGGCCCGAGACGCAGGCACTGTGGAGCAAGGGGCGGCCAGAGCTCTGGGCGAGTGCTGACGCAGAATTTAAGAACGACGAGGGCAAGGGTGCATGGCATATCAAGACTGATACGCCGGAATCCTGGGAAATGTCACGTGGGCCTGTCCACTTCCTCGCGCGGCTCACGAGCTTCAAGCACACCGGCGTCTTCCCCGAGCAGGAGCCGAATTGGATCTGGATTAAGGACCGCGTGAAGGCGCTCGGTAGCCCGAACGTCCTGAACCTCTTCGGCTATACGGGTATCGCCACTCTCGTGGCCGCCCACCCCGGAGCAAAGGTGACCCATGTGGACGCTTCGAAGCAATCCCTCGATTGGGCGCATGAGAACGCGCGGCTCTCCGGCCTTGCGGAGGACGCTATTCGCTGGATCCCCGACGACGCACTCGCATTTACTAAGCGCGAGGCGCGCCGGGGAGCAGTGTATGACGGCATCATCCTCGACCCCCCGGCCTTCGGCCGGGGACCTAAGGGCGAGGTCTGGCACATCGAGCGCGACCTCCCTGCCCTGCTCGAAGTCCTCAAGGAGTTGCTCGCCGAGACTCCGGGCGCG